>Ga0256832_1001275_pt1 | contig 16909 bp, 13 predicted proteins | sample 134614metaG_FD_190534 | JGI IMG/M metagenome (GOLD analysis project Ga0256832, IMG submission 190534) | Hydrothermal vent microbial communities from Lau Basin, Pacific Ocean - 134-614 | ecosystem: Environmental > Aquatic > Marine > Hydrothermal vents | place: Pacific Ocean: Lau Basin | collected...
TGTGGCCACGGCGCCTGCGAGGGCCTCTTCATCCGTTCGAACCCAGCGGGTGCGCCGGGCCACGGCGGCGAGATCCGTGGCGCCCGTCCCCAAGTCCCCGGCGGCGAGATAGAGCCCGCCGAGCTCTTCGATGCGACGTCCGAGCACCTCGAAGGCAGCCTCACGGCGGAGCCCCGGGTGTTCGAGGACGACGGTCTTGGCGCCGCCGGCATCGACCCCCGCCAGAGCGCACTTGAGGGTCATGGCGCGGGCGAGCGCGCGGGCGTCGCGGTAGGCCTCGGCCTCGCTGGCGTAGCGCCGCGTGCGGATCCCTCCGGCGGCCGGCCCGAGGGTGAGGTCGTCGATGCAGAGCATCGCGCGCAGCCCCGTGGGCGGGTCGTGCCAGAGCAGCAAGCGCGACGTCGGTCGCTCGGGATCGAAGAATCTCACCCGGTGAGCTTCAGGCATCGGGCGCCTTTGCGCCAAGCGGTGAGCCTGGCACCCTTCGGAGGCATGAGCCGGTCACGCACGACGCTCGCCTTGCTGGCCGCCTTCGGGCTGGGGTGTGCGCAACCCCCGGAACGTGGGGGCGCGGCCATGCCGGAAGGGCACGTCGCGGTCCGTAGACCCGGCGACGCGTCGATCGTGGACGCCGTTGCAGACGCGGGAACGCAGGACACCGGCGTCGACGCGCCCTCCCAGCCGAGCGTGGCGATCCTGCGGCCCATGGCCGGCGCACGGCTTGCCCGGGAGGAGGTCTCGGGCACGAGCTGGGTCGCGCGAGTGGAGGTCGAGGTCGAAGGCCACGGCGTCGCGGCCCTCGAGCTCAGCCTCGACGGGGCCGTGGTCGACCGGGCCGAGGGTTCGAGCGCTACCTTCTCGCTCGAGCTACGCGGGGACGGGCCGCGACGGATCGGGGCCCGGGGGCTGGATGCGAGCGGGCTCGAGCGCGCGCGCGACGAAGTTACGGTCCAGGTCGCGCCCCCCGACGACGGAAGCTGCCACGCCATGCTCGACGCCCTCGGCCTGACGTGGGAACCCGCCGGCGCCAACCGGGGCATCGCCGACCCGGTGCTCGTCGAACCGGTCCTCGCAGACGTCGCGTACCGGTATGTGTCACGCAGCGAACCCACGACCTTGCTGATGGACTGTGAGCTGGCGCCGCGGCTCGTGCAGCTCTCGGAGCTGGTCTCCGACTACGGAATCGACGAGGTGATCCACATCGGCATCTACAACTACCGCTGCATCGGTGGCGGCGATCCCGACAGCGGCAGCTGCACCCCGAGCCAGCACGCCTTCGCTCGGGCCATCGACCTGTGGGGGTTTGGGCTGGCCGCCTCGGACGCCGAGTACGTCGTGGAGCGCGACTGGGTTGTCACGGAGGAAACGTGCCCCGGTTCACCGAGGGATCCGGCCGACCAGGTCCTCCACGAGATCGCCTGCGCGATGTACGCCGACGGGATCTTCCAAATCGTCCTGACCCCCAACTACAACGCGGCGCACCGCAACCACTTCCATGTCGACATGACCGAAGGCTCGATGTTCATCGGCAGCGGTGTGGCGGGCGTCGACCCCGACGTGGGCGGCCTCGGACACGACTGGATCCTTCCGAACTGGTGGCGCCGAGTGCCGCGTCATCCGCTCGACCTGGGCCCGCTCTTGCCGCACCTACCCTGACTCGGCCTCGGATAGAGCACCGGAAGCTCGTCCAGACCCAACCGGACTCCGACTGCGATCCGTGCTTGGGGGTGCACGACGAACGCCCGGAAGAAGCGGCCAGGAGCGGCGCCGCTCCCCGTCTCCGCTCGAGGGCGCGCGCGGCATCTCGCGCAGCGCGCGCGGCATCTCGCGCAGCGCGACCGGGTCCCCCGCATGGAGCTCTGCTTCTTCGTTCGGACGCGGATGTGGGTCCCCGCACAGCTGCTCCGTACCGCTCGGCGTCCTCTACCGCGTCCTTGCGTGGCGGCCCGCGCTGCCGACCCTCTTCCGCCTCGACCGCGCCCTCGACTCCTCCTGCACGACGGGCTCGCCCAACGCAGTGGGAGCCGGCAGGTCGGCTCCCGAAGAAACACCTCGGGCACCCGACCAAGGGAACGGACATGAGCGACGACCAGCTACGAGACCTACGCGAGCTTCGCCCGTTGCACCGGTGCGATCGGCGGTCGCTCCACTGCCGCGGCCTCGACCGAGGGCGCGGCAGCCCATCGATGGACGTTCGTTCTCAAGGTGTGCTGTAGCATGTGTCTTGTGGGGGAGAGCGTATGCGAAGAACGACGTGCGTGATCGTGGGGCTGATCGTGGGGATCGGTTGCGGGGACGACGATGCTCTCGGTGTAGACGCCGGACCCTCGGACGCTGCTACGGCCGCCGACGCACCGAGCTTCGCTGACGGTGGACGCGAGGACGCAGCGCTGACAGCGGACGCGAGCGATGAAAGGGATGGCGGAGGAGGGCGCGAGGATGCCGGAAACGAAGACGCCGGACCGGCTCCAATGCTTGGTGAGGTCCTGCCCGCCGGGTCGTGCTCGGCCGGCGTACCCGGTGCGCGCTGCGAGCGCTACGAAGTGCGGGGTTGCCCGGGCACCAACGATGTGTTCGTGAACCTGCGCATCCGTGGCAGCGGCGGGCCGACGGTGTTGCTGGGTAGCGGCACCGGAGGAGGGTCGTTTCTCGCCGACTCGTCGGCGGGCGCCGACAGGCTCGTTGCGGACCTGGTCGCGGCGGGGTTCACCGTCGTAGAGCGCGCATGGGACAACCGCGGCGGATGGATGGCCACCACCGAGAGCACGGGCACCGTTGCCACCCAGGCTTGCCGCCTCGCGTCCCTCGTGGCGTTTCTCGCGCGCGATGACGTGGTGTGCGCGCACGGACATTCGGGCGGCTCGCTTGAACTCTCGGCTGCGCTCGCCTTTCACGACATCGACCGGAGTCTTACCGCGGCATCCTTCAGCGGCGGCCCGATTCACGACCTCACGGACGTGTGCTGGCGCGGGGACGATGGCGGGGATTGGCAGATGACGTGCGAAAGGCACGCGCGCGACATGATGTCCGGCTGCTCTCCCACCTGCCTCACGCGCCAGTTCGCGCGCATCAATGCAGCGTACGGAGAAGCAAATCCATGCGGCGGTCGGGATGCCGCGGGCAGCGACCCGGCAGCAGAGGACCTGCTGCTCCTGGATGCCGACAGCCCGACCGGAGAGCGCGCCCGGACAACTCTCGCCACGACGTTGCAGCTGGTGATCGGTCAGCGCGAGTGCCGGGGCGACCTGGGCCCATCGGCGGTGGAGTGGGCGGCGCGGCTGCGCGCGGCGGGCACGCCGGTGCTTCCGGACATCGTGGTGGAAGGCGCGCCGCACAACGTGTTTGCAAGCGGCGGCAACCCCTTCATCGTGCAGTTCATGCGCGAACACTGTCGCTAGCGTAGTGTACGAGGGCTGGAACGAAGCGCTCCGACCCGAACGGGGTCCCATTGCACCCATGTCGAGGACGAAGGAAAGAAGCACCCCATGACCCACGGAAACACGATGCCACGCAGGCCAGGACTGAGTCCGTTGTTGGTGATGGCGATCGTCTCGGCGGCGACCGTCGCGAGCTGCGGTGGGGAAGGCGGCGCGAGGGACGGAGGCGCAGGTCCAGACGCCGCTCTGGAGACCTGCCGCCCGGCCTGCCGTGACGGCTTCCTCTGCCTCGAAGGACGGTGCATCGAAGCGTGCAACCCTCCGTGCGCGTCCGGAGAACGATGTACCGGAGACGGGCGCTGCGTCCCGCAAGCCGACGCATCGACGCGCCCCGATGGCTCGACGCCGGACGCCGCGCCCCTCGACGGGGGAGCCCTCGCCGACGCGTCCTCCGACGCCTCCTCCGACGGCGGCATCGGCGATGCGGGATCGAGCGCCCGTTGTCCCGCGGGCCAGGTGCTCTGTGACGACGGCTGCCGAGCGCCGACCCTCCCAGCGGCCGGGAGCGCCTTCGAAGTGTGGTCGACCTCCGGCCGGACGAGCGACTACGACGAGCAATCCGGACTGGACGTCGACCCCTGCAGCGGCACCTTCGGGCTGGTCGCGAGCGAGGAGGTCAGCGGACCGACGGCGAACCGCGAGGTGCATTTCCACGCCGTGCCGCTGGACGGGTCGGCGAACCGGGTGCGCGTCAGTTTCGGGCCGGGCGACGCCGGAAACCCGCGGGTGGTCTTCGCCCGAGATCGCTTCGTCCTCGTCTGGAGTGATCCGCGGCACGACGCGACACCGGACACCTGCGAGCCCGCCTGTCACCGGGAGGTCTACTTCGCTGCCTATGGCATCGACGGGAGCGAAGTGGTCGCCGAGCGACGCCTCACCACCGTTACGGAGGCGACCCAGCGGATCTCGGACGTGGAGCTCGCCTACCACCCGGAAGCGGATCGGCTGCTGATCGTCTGGCGCCGCCTCGGCGAAGGGACCCCCGACACGTTGCAGGCGCTCGTCACGGACCGAACGGGACGGCCGCTTGTCGACCCGATGGTCGTGGCCACCGGCGACGAGCGGCGCGCACCGGAGTACCCGATCCTCCGGGTGGAGGACGACCACTGGGTCATCTTCTACATGCGAAACAACCGCGCAGGCACCTTCATCGACCGACCAGCGCTCCGGAGCGTGGCGCCGGATGGAACCCTGGGCACGTTCGTCCCGCTCGACGAACCGCGTCCGCAGGAGAAGTCCTTCGCGGTGGCCCGGCGGAGCGACGGCGCCTGGAGCACCTTGATGCTCGAGACGCTGGACAGAACGGGCACCTACCTTCGCCGCTGGACGGCGGACTGGTCGAGCTCGTCGCAGGTTGTCACGCCAGCGCTCTTCCACGAACGAGGGAACCTCGGCTACGATGGATCGGACTACTACGTGGTCGAGCGACGCACCCCGAACATCGTCCTGGCGCGCCTCAACGCCGAGGGCACGGAGACGGCGAGCGTGCGTCTCGACACGACGGAAACCACGCCCATCGCGCGCTGGATCCGAGTGTACGGGGACACCGTGCTGACCACGTGGATGGAGCGGACTCGGAACGCACGCACGGGCACCTGGCGCCACGTCGTACGTGCTCAACCTATCGCCCCGGAGGAGTTCTGACGTCTCGTTTCGCTATCATGCGGCCATGCGACCGAAAGATGCGGTGAGGCCGGGGACGCCCAAGGTGCTTGCCCGCGCTCTTGCCGTGGCGCTCGTGACCGTGCTGTCGGCGGCCTGCACCGGCGGAGTGCTCGAATCGAGGGAGTGTTCGGCCGAGAGCCGCCGCTCCTGCAGCTGCCCCGGGCCGAACGATGGCCTCCAGTCCTGCACTGCGGATGGAGTCTGGGGAAGCTGCGTTTGCGAGCCGGGGCGTGACGGAGGCGCGGAGTTCGACGCCGGCTCCGGGCCGCCCGACGCCGCACCCTCCGATGGGGGCGCGACCGACGGAGCGCCAGTCTTCGACAGTGGCGTCGCGGACCCCTGCGTGGGCGTGGACTGCGACGGCCACGGCCGCTGCGAGGCCTCGGGAGACCGCGCCGCCTGCCGCTGTGACTCGGGCTTTGAAGCCTCGGGGTTGCGGTGCGTGCCGGCCGGCTGCCCCGGCAGCCTGGCCGAGCGGCTGAGCGTCCGAGTGGTGAACGTCGCACCCAGGCGACCGCTGAACCGAGCCGGCGGCCCCTTCTCGCCGGAGACCCCGCCTATCCTGGCGACGGTGGGCGACCGCGCCCTGCTCGCGTGGCAGGCCGACGACAGCACCGTCCACGTCACTCCGCTCACCCCCGCGGGGGCGCGGGCCGGCGACGATCTGACGATGATCCAGGGTCAAGAGCTACGGGGCCTTGCCGCCCACGAGAGCGGCTTCGCGGTGCTCGTCCATCGAGCCCCAGACCGGATGGTGCTGGCAGGCTTCGGGGCGGATGGAACGCCGGCCTTCGAGACGGACGTCGTCGGCGGAACGGACCACGCCGCCTCGGGCGCGAAGTGGATCCGGCGCCAATGGGGCGACTACGCACGGCTCGCCTACGGCGGCGGTCGCTACGCGCTCACCTTCGGCCACACCCAGAACTGGGGCGACCGCGGGGAGCATCAAGGCGACCTCCTGCGAGGTTACGAGACGACGGGCGCCCCAGCGCCGGTGTCCGGGGCCTTCGAGTGGGGATGCAGCCACAGCCTACAGGTTCGCCTCGTTCACGATGGGTCGGCCTTCCGTCAGGTCTGCCTCTCCGATTGTTACCCCACCAAGGCCATTTACCTGGACGTTCGCTCCCGGCGGACGGTGGTCCACGAAGAGCCGTCGGGGAACTGTGCCGGCCGCAGCGGCGCGACCCTCGGGGGTACCGCCTCCGTCGACGGAACCTTGTGGGTCGCGTTCACGTCTCCGCAAGCGCCCGGTGAAGCGAACGTCGGTCTTACGCGAGTCGCCTCGGCCGGCGCCGACCCGCCCCGGTGGGTCACCGCGGGAAGCTTCGCGCAGCTCGCTCCTTACGACGAAGGCTTGCTGCTCGGCGTCGGAGGCGGGGCCGGCTACCGGCTGTGGGCGCTCGGACCGGACGGGGGCGTCCTTCTTGGCCCAGACACGGTCACAGCGGATGCTCAGGGGGAGACCGACTTCGTCGTCTACGGCAATGGGGACGTCGGCTGGGCGTGGGTGTCGGGCGCCAGCGAGCTCTCGGTCGCCCGCCTGCGGGCCTGCCGCTGAGCGGCCACCGTTCATGTCAGCCCATCTCAACAGCGATCGTCGATCCGTGGACTGGGCAGGACGCGACGGAATGCCGTCTTGAGCTGAGAGGAGAGGATGGTGGCAGAGGCGCACGCAGGCCGCGCCGCGGCGACGAGGGGTTTGGAGATGAGCTCTAGCCCGCTCGGCGGGCGGCGCGGCCCAGACGGGCGAGCTCGACGAGGACCCCCGCGGCCGCGTCGAAGCGCTCGATCGGAGGCACGACGTACGCGACCCGTATCTGAACGCGGCCGGTGCTGGGCACCAGGAGGACCTCGTGACCGGCCGCGCTGCGAAAGATGCGAAGCTCGCCGATGCCTGGGCGCTCTCGCCAGCGCGGACAGGCCTCCAGGGCACCGAGGAGGATCCTTCCTTGCTCGATCGTCACGCCCCGCAGACCGAAGAGCCGCGAGCGCGCGCAGGCGAGCTCACGCGCGAGGGTGACGCTCATGTTCGGCGAACGACGACTTCCGTTCGATCGTGACCCATCGTCTGGCAGGTGGTCGGTTCGCAACGGAAGCCGAGACCCTGGCCACGAAAGAGGTCGTCGTAGAAGCTCTGGGTGAGCTCGGCGCTTCCATCCCAGCGGACGCGGTGGGCCAGGACCATCATGGCGAGCGCGGCGCCCTGGAAGAAGTAGCAGCGCGGGCGGTCCGACTTCCCGAAGCGCGCGGCGTAGTAGGGGGCCTCGTAGTTGCTCGTCGTCGACAGCACGAGCCGGTCGGGGCCCAGCTCCCGGATCGCCCACCGCCCGAAGCCCAAGCCCCGGGCGATCGCCACGCAGCCGCGCACGATGTCCTCGGGCTCGCCGCTCAGGCGCCCGGCGACGGACTCCCACTCGGGAGAGAGGAGGATTCCACCGAAGGTGTGGAAGACGCAGACGTGAGCCGCCTCTCGCAGAAGCGACTCGACGATGGGAAGCGCAGACTCGGGAGCCTGCCTCGCGGCCGCATACGCCGTCTCGAGATAGTAGTTCGTCAGGTGCCTCGTGATGAAGACACCAAACCCCTCCATGAGACCCCGCTCGTCGCCCTCCATCGCCGCGACGAACTCCTGCAGCGTGTCGGCCGTGGCGCCGATCCACGCCTCGTCCATGCCCCCTTCGCTCGGCCCGAGGAAGGGCTCCATCGCCTGCCGGTCGACGGTGGGAGGAAGGGGCACCGGGGTCGCGGCTCTCGTCACCTTGAACGTGCACTCGGGCTCCCGGCGGGCGACGCAGGTCTCCTCGACCGCCTGCATCGCTCCCGCGGGCAACTCGTAAGCGACCTCCGTGGCCGCGGCGACGAACCCGGCGGCGACGGCGTCGGCGGGGAGGGTCCGGCTGACGCGGGAGCCGTACTTCTCTGCCCAGCAGAACCCGTAGTGCGCATGGCCCGTACGAGCCGAGCCCCCTTCGGCCGTGACGTCGAGGTCGACTCGACCGTGCCCCATCGCGGCGAAGGCCCCCATGGCGATCGAGAGCCGCTCCATCGGAGTCGACGCCCCCTGCGTGATCGCCCGCAGGAGCTGCCGAAACGCCGCGTGCGCCGCCCGAACCCGGACCTGCTGGCCCGCCGTGTCGCCGAGGACGTCGTCGACGGTCTGGTCGTGGAAGAGGTTGTAGTGACTGCAATGGTAGATGTAGGGGACGTCCTCGACGAAAGTCAGGTCGTGCGGTTCGAGGAGAAGTCGTTTCGCTTCGCTCATCACGTCCTCAGAGATGCAATTCCTGGAGCCCGAGGATCTGCTTGGCTGCGTCCTCCAGACTCTGGGTCTGTTCTGGGGTGAGGTGTTCGGGCGCTTCGAGCTGCTCGAGGCTCAGGCCCGTCCGGAGCGCCACGCGCATGAGGATCGCGTGGGGATCCGGAGCGTAGCGGCGAAGAAATCCAATGATGCGCACGGCCCGAGGCTGCTCTTCGGGGCTTATTTGCGGGAGCCCGGCGCTGATCCGGTCGAGCATCCGATCGACGTGGAGCCGGACGAGCCCCAGGGGCGCGCTGCGATCGAAAATGCACCCGCAGACGAAGTGCTCGTTGACCTCCCGCAGCACCACCAGCGCGTCGGCGCTCTCGATGGTGACCTGCATGGTGCTCGACCACGAGCCAAGGGACTTGAGGGCCTCTCGGTTCGAACGGACCAGATCGCCAAAATAGCTGGCGACCTCCTCCGGAGCCCAGCGCCCCTCTTCCTTCACCCAGCTGTCGTAGAGGAGACAGTCGGGCATCGCGGTCACGAGGACGGCGCTGAGGGGCGCCACGTCCTTGACCGCCTGTTCGAGCAGCTCACTCGTCATTGTTGTCTCCAAAAGTTCGAGCCAGCGCGTCCTGCACGCCCGCCAAGACTTCGTCCCTCAAGAATTCCGCTCCGACCATGCCGGCGGCGAAGTCGCCCCACGCCGTCTCGATGCCGACGAGGTGAAGGATCCGAGCCGGCGCGATCGCGATGGCGAGGCGCCCCTCGCCGCTCCCCAGCCCCAGCCTCACTCCCCGCAAGGTCTCGATGAGCTGCGCAGAGATCGCCACGGCGTCGCGAGACACCCCACGGCTTGCGATCGCCAAGCCGTGAGCGTCGGTGATGAACACTCCCTGCAAGTCCGCGACGCGGTCGATCCAGCTCAGCAGCGCGTCTACTCGGGCGTCGACTCCGCCGGCGGGCACCACGAAGGGATCGACCTGCGGTCGAGGGCGGGTGGAGGGCGAGGGAGTCGGCGAGGATGCCGGTCCGTTCGCGGCAGCAGGGCGTGCGGCCACGACGGGCACCTCGTCGCGGCTCGCCTGCTCCAGAAGCCGACGGAGCTTGCCCGGATCAGTCCAGGAGATGGATCGGGCCATCGTCCGCTCCTTCCTCACTCAAGCCCGCGCGCTGTTCGATCTCGGCGGCGAGGTGGTCGAAGACCGCCGCGACCGGAGGCGGGCGCCGCCGCAGCAACCCGACCGGCACGCCCTCGGCGCTCGCTTTCGTGAACACGGGGTCGCGGGGCACCTGGGTCTCGAGCACCACCTCCGGCGGGAACGTCGACCACACCTCCTGCGCGATGTTGAGCGCGACCTCTTCGCGCATGCTGGTCATCGTCAGCACGATGCCCGCGAGGCGCAGGTGGCGACCCCGGCTCTTGGCCGCGGTGATGGCCCGCAGGGTCGTCGGAAGGGTGCGCAGCGCCAGGGGCTCCGCCTGCACGGGCACCAGCACGGAATCGACGACGTTCAGGGCGCCCTGACTCGGGCCGCTGCCTCCGGCGGGCGTGTCGAACATCACCAGATCGAAGCTTCCCTCCGCCCAGTCGAGGATCCGACGAAGAAGCCCCTCGTCGGCGAGGGCTCGCATCCAGCGATCCAGATCGTCGGTTTCGAGGGTCCCGAGGGGAAGCAGGACGAGCTCCGGAAGCTTCGTCCGCAGCACGTGGTCCTCGAGCGGGCCTCCCTCTTCGATCCAGCGCACCAGACCGCCGGCCCGCGCGGTCTCACCGGCGAGGGAGAGGCCGATGGCCCCCTGCGGATCGATGTCGACGAGGAGCACCGAGTGCCCGCGCTTCGCCAGTGCGTAGCAGAGGTTGAGTGCGACGGTGGTCTTGCCCACGCCGCCCTTCTGGCTGAGCACGGCCATGGAGTGCATCAAGGCACCTTTCCTTCGAACCCGAGCCCACGGAGGCGCTCGACGTTGTGTCGGATGACGTCGTCCTCCGGCGCCAACTCCAGAGCGATCGAGAAGTGATCGGCGGCTTCCTGGAGGCGCCCGCCCAGCACGGCCATCCGCGCCTGCCGGAGGTGATCGGCGACGCGGGCCGAACGCTCGTTCGTCTCGTCGGTGATCTGCGCTGCCTCCAGGAGCAGCTGCTCCCAGCGTCCCTCGATCTCCCGAGGGCCGATGTCGCCCAGGGGCTGGGTCACCGCGACGGCGCCCTCGACGGCAAGGAGACGGCGGAGCGCGTCGAGACCGTGGCCTTCCTCGTCTTCCGCGCCCCAGATCTCCCCTCGGTAGACGCGGACGACCCCAAGAGGCCTGTCTTGGGCGATGCAGTGAATCGCGCCCGAATGGCCACCGGTGCACAGCGCCTGAATGAACTCCGCGGGGCCGAGCAAGGGTTCGCAGTCGATGGTCGCCGCCAGGGAGCGGCGGATCCGCCGCCGGAGGCGAGTCTCGTCGAAGGGGGTGTGGAGCGCCTGCACCCGTGGGTCCGGAGGCAAGCTCAGGTCGCCGGGGTCGACGACGAGGACGAGCTGCGGCTCGACGACGGCATAGAGGCGCTCCAGGACAGCGGTGGCGTCCTCGTCGCCAATTCGGGCGCCGACGATGAGCGCGGAGGGCTCCTCGATCCGCGCAACTTGCTCGGCCTCCTCGGCGCTGCCCACGCACACGACCGAAACGTACGGGAGAGCCGCCAGGGCTTTGGCGAAGCGGACGCGCTCCTCGATGGGCTCGACCAGGACCAGCGCGAGACTCATGGCGCGCCCAGCTTCGCGAGGTTGTGCCGCACGCGGACGTCGTCGGGACGAAGCTCCCGACAACGCAGAAAAAGCTCCCGTGCAAGGGCCCGATCCCCGCGGAGATAAGCCTGCATCGCGCGCTCGAAGAGCTCGTCGAAGGACTCCTCCGGTGCGGCCGGGGGGAGGAGGCGGGCGAGCACCAGAAGCGTCCGGTGACGACCGAGGGGGCTGGCTTCGAGGATGTCGTCGAGGGAAGCGACTCCGTCCACGAGCCCTGCCACGAGCGTCGACTCCGGATCGGCGCCCGGACGCAGCTCGTCGGGGCGAGGCACCCGTTCGAGGGTCCCCAGCTCACGCAAGGTAAGCTGGGTGATCTTGGCCTTGAGGTGCTGGATGGAACGCGAGACGGACAGGTCGGCGGGGTATGTCCGCTTGGCGGCGTACAGCATGCGGAGAGCGTCGTCGTAGCGCTTGCTCTGCACGGCCTCGACGATCTTCGCCTCGAGCTCCCGGGGCACCGTGGACGCCGCGGCCGCCCGCGCCGAACGGCGGGCATTGAGGTCCACCACGTTGTCGGCCACCGGGTCGGCGCCCGCCGCCTCGAGGTAGTCTCGCGCGACGGGATCGTCCGGGTCTCGCCGGAGAACCTCCCGCCAGCATTCGAAGGCGCGCGCTTCCTCGCCCCGGCCGTAATGGTCGAGTCCCAAACGGAGGAGGTCGGCGATGGAGAGCTCGTCGGAGGCAGGGGGCATGAGGGACAACCCTGGACCGTAAGCAAGGAATGATCCAGTAAGATACACCACAAAACTCACGTCGGGGCGTAGGAGTGGGGCCGCACCCGTGGGTTGGAACCCACATCCCCCACAAGAGGGTCGTACGAGCCCCGATCGGGAAGCGCGCTCGGCGTGCCCGGTACACTCGCGGTGCTGCGCTGGGGTGACCCTGTCGCTGGGAAGCGCGCTCGGCGTGCCCGGTACACTCCCCTGAGCTGGGTGAGCCATGGCCATGACGAACAGACGAGCACAGAGGCCGCGGGCCCTCGTGGGCGGAATCGGCGTCGGGATTGGGCTACTCGCCTGGCTGCTGCTCAGCTCCGACCGCCCAGCGCCCCCCCGCTTCGCCGACATCCCGAAGATCGACGTCCACGTCCACGTTCCGCCGGGGATGGCGAGCAGCACCGCGCGCCTCTTCGCCGACCACGGCGTGGTCATGGCGCTCAACGCCTCGGGCGGGCACCCTGGCGAGCGGCTCGCAGCGGCGGTCGCGGCATCCGAACGGGCCGCGGGACGCCTGCCGCCCTACTGCCACCTCGACTGGCGCCGGGTGTCCTCCCCACAGTGGCGGCCGTACGCACGCGCGGCGCTGGCGGCATGCAAGGAGCAGGGCGCCATCGGCCTCAAAATCTTCAAGGCCCTGGGCCTCGGCTACGAAGACTCGGACGGACGGCTCCTGCGGGTCGACGACCCGCGCCTGGACGTCGCCTTCGAAGAGGCCGGGCGGCTCGGGCTGCCGGTGCTGATCCACACGGGCGACCCCAAGGCGTTCTTCGAGCCCCCCGACCCACGCAACGAGCGTTACGCCGAGCTGCGCGCGCACCCTTCCTGGAGCTTCTACGGCACGCGACCGGGCGGCGAGCGTTGGCCCTCCTGGCGCGCGCTCCTCGACCAGCTCGATCGCCGCATCGGCCGGCATCCGAACACCACCTTCGTAGGAGCCCACTTCGGCAATGCCCCCGAAGATCCGGAGCTTGTCGCGCAGATGCTGAACCGCCACCGGAACTACGTCATCGAGACGGGCGCGCGCATCCCCGAGATCGGGCGCCATCGCCCCGAAGAGATGCGGGCCTTCTTCCGCCGCTTCCGCGACCGTGTTCTCTTCGGGACGGACTTTCAGGTCGTGCCCGGCGGCTTTGTGTTGGGCTCCGCGGGCACGGAGCTCGCAGGCCTCGACGACGTGCCGGGGTTCTACCGCGCCCACTGGCGGTACTTCGAGACGAACGACCGCCGCTTCGCCCACCCGACGCCCATCCAAGGGAACTGGAGAATCGACGGGCTCGGCCTGGAGCGCGAAGTGCTCGACGCCCTCTACCACCGCAACGCCGAGCGCGTCTTCGGCCTGCCGTCCGCGCACCGCGCCCACAGCTCGTCCCGCCGCGAGCCCAGTCAGTAGTCACGCCGCCGAGATCGACTACCATGATCGCCACGTGACCCTGCCCTCGACGTTCGCTCCGCGGCGCGCCGCGCTCTGCCCCCCTTTCGCCGCCAGCCTCCTGGCGCTGCTCAGCCTCGCAGCGGCCTGTGCCACCGGCGGCAACGGCGCCCCCGACGCAGAGGCCACCGACACCGGCTCGCTCCCGGACCGGCCCGGCTTCGACGCGGGCGCCGGCTGCGGCGACTCGGTCGCGGAGGGAACCGAAGAATGCGACGGCGCCGACCTTGGCGGTCAGAGCTGCACCAGCCTCGGCTACGCCGGCGGTGAGCTCCGATGCAACGCGGACTGCACCCTCGACAAGACGGGGTGCGAAGAGATGCCTTGCGGCAACGGAAGGATCGACACGGACGAGGAGTGCGACGGCGCCGACCTCGGCGGCGCGAGCTGCGCGAGCCGGGGGTTCGTCGGCGGCACCCTCGGCTGCACCGGCGACTGCACCTTCGACGTCTCCGACTGCGACGCCTGCGGCAACGGAGTCGTCGACGAAGGGGAAGAGTGCGACGGGTCCAACCTGGGCGGCCTGACGTGCGCCGACCGAGGCTTCGAGACAGGCACCCTTGCGTGCGATGCCTCCTGCGGCTTCGACGAGAGCGGGTGCAGCTCCGGACGGTGCGGCAACGATCGCCGGGACGGACGGGAAGACTGCGACGGAAGCGACCTCGGTGGCGCCGACTGCACGACCGTGGGGCTCTTCGCCGGCAACCTCGGGTGCAATGCCGACTGCACCTTCGACATCGCCGATTGCAACAATTGCGGCAACGGCACCATCGATGGGATCGAGCAGTGCGACGGAAGCGACCTCGGTGGCGCCGACTGCACGACCCTGGGGCTCGGCTTCACCATGGGAACCCTCGGATGCACCGCGCGCTGCGCTTACGACCTCTCGGGCTGCGCGACCGACACCTGCGGCAATGGGCGAGTCGACCCCGGCGAAGGCTGCGACGACGGGGGCGTAACCGCAGGGGACGGGTGCAGCCCCGACTGCGCGGTCGAGACCGGCTGGAGCTGCAGTGGGGCGCCGTCGATGTGTCAGCCCGTGTGCGGCGACGGGCGGATCCTCGGCGGAGAGGAGTGCGACGGCAGCAACCTCGGCGGCGCGAGCTGCACCAGCGAAGGCTTCACCGGCGGGACCTTGGCTTGCACCGCCTGCCGCCTCGATACCTCCGGGTGCACGACGACGACCTGCGGCAACGGCACCGTCGACGTCGGCGAGGAATGCGACGACGGCAACACCGCGACCTTCGACGGCTGCGACAGCGGCTGCCAGGTCGAGCCGACCTTCTACTTGCCGGTACGCTTGCGCAACGGCGATGGGAGCAACCATGGGATGCTCGAGGTGCTCTTCGAGGGAGCCTGGCGGGACGTCTGCGACGACACCTACGCGGCCTCCGAGCAGCAGGCGATGGCCGATATCGTCTGCCGGCAGCTCGGGTACACCGGCACGGGCCACCAATTCATCACCTCCTTCGGCGGCGGCAGCGGCAGCCCGGTCATGGACGACGTGCGCTGCACCGGCACCGAGACGAGCCTGGCGCAGTGCCCCTTCGCCGGCTGGAACGTGGAGAACTGCGGCCCGAGCGAAGCCGTGGGCATTCGCTGCATGCCCGGCGAAGGCGACATCCGCCTCGTCGACGGCCCCCACGGCATGGAAGGCCGCCTGCAGATCTTCCACTCCGGCGCGTGGGGGGAAGTCTGCGACGACTACTTCGACGGCTTCTACTCGGCCTACCACGGTTACAGCACGACGACGGTCTGTCAGCAGCTCGGCTACGCCCGAGGGACCTTCCTGTCGACCTACGACGCGCCGAGCGACACCTTCATCCTCGACGACGTGAACTGCACCGGCACCGAGCGGCGGATCGGCGACTGCCCGCACCCTTCCTACGGGACCGAGAACTGCTTCTCGACCGAAGGCGCCGGCTTCCGGTGCGAGACCTGGCAAGAGGGCGACGCTCGGCTCGTCGACGGGACCGCGCGCAACGCCGGACGCGTCGAGGTCCTCCATGGGGGGGTGTGGGGGACTGTCTGCGACGACTACATCTCGACGGCCGGCGCGCGACAGGATGCCTTCGTCAGCGTCGGCTGCCGTGAGCTCGGCTTCAGCGGCGCGGGCATGGCGCTCACCTCGGTCCCTGACGGCGTCGACCCGACCTGGCTCGACGACATGAACTGCAGCGGCTCCGAGTCGCGTCTCTCCTCCTGCCCGAACGCTGGTTGGGGCATCGAGAACTGCGCCCACTTCGAGGACATCGGGTTGAGCTGCACCCCTTGAGGGCGACGCGACGCACCGCGACAGAGCCTCCGAAACAGGACGCTCAGCGCACCATCGGGTTGGAGAACTCCACGGTCAGGTCGATCCTCACCCGGGAACGATCCGGCGCGAGATCCCTCGGCAAGGGAGCGAAGGGCGCCGCCCGCTCGATCGCGGCGAGGGCGGCGGCGTCGAGATCGGGGAAGCCCGAAGAGCGCAGCCGCCGGGGGGGGCGCACCAGCCCTCCGTCACGAGCCAGAATGAGCCGGAAGACGGCCGTCCCCTGATCCATGGCGAGGGCGCGCGCGCGGGGGTAGCGGAGGGCCTCCTCGACCCGACGCCGCTGCTGCAGGTACCAGCGCCGGTAGCGGGCGTCCGAGGTGTCGAGCGCCGGAAAGGCGCCAACCCCCGGACCGTAGGGCGACGCGCGCCCTCCCTCGCCGAGGCCGCCGCCGCTCCCTGGCTCGCCGCCGCCGCCCACGCCGCCACGCCCTGGTCCGGGCGCCCGGCCCCTCCGGCCGCTCGCGTCGACCACGGACTGCAGCAGACGCCCGGCGAGGAGCTCGGCGTCGGCGTCGTCTCGCACCCTGCCGGGGTAGCGGGCGAGGGTCGCTGCGGGCCCCTCGTCCACCGGCGGCCGGCCGCGGGCCACCCGCGCCGCCTCCGACGAGCGCCGGCCGCCCCCCCCGAGGATGCCCCGCCCCGGCGAGGACCTCTCGCCACCCGCCGGCTCCGCCCGCCGAGGCCGCTCCTCGCCCCCCGGCGAGGAGCTCTCGCCACTCGCCGGATGCGCCCGTCGAGGCTGCTCCTCGCCCCGAGCGCCCCCGGCGCGTCCTAGAGACGAGGCCTCGGGAGCCGAACGCGCTCCGGGCCGCGGGTCGACGGATGCCACGGGGCGGCGCTCGGGGTGGCGCCCGGTCCCCGAGGCGAGGAAGGGATCGTCGTGGGGGTTGGGGGTGGCGCGGCGGTTCTCCCAGCTCGCCCGATCCGCCGCGGTCCGGATCCGCTGCACCTGGGACGGTCCCGGGGAGTTGTTGGGGCTGTCTTGGAGCACGACCCCATGGGCCCCGGACACCAGGAGCACGAAGGCCACCGCACCGCTCGTGTCGCCCTCCTCCCCCGGCTGCGGGGCGTCGACGTTCTGCGCAGAACGCACCCCCCCAGGCCGTGGCGTGGACGGGGGCCCGGCCCGAGGCCCCCGTGGCGCGAGAGCCGAGCGCACCCCGCGCCGCCCTCGCTCCGCCACCGAGACTTCCGAGGCGGCGGGGAGCTGGCCGATCCACCCGGCGGCGAGCAGATGCAGCGCCAAGGAGACACCAACCATGGGACCCCAGCCGCGGCTGGGGGAGCCCTTGCTCGGGAAGCC
>Ga0256832_1001276_pt1 | contig 16905 bp, 12 predicted proteins | sample 134614metaG_FD_190534 | JGI IMG/M metagenome (GOLD analysis project Ga0256832, IMG submission 190534) | Hydrothermal vent microbial communities from Lau Basin, Pacific Ocean - 134-614 | ecosystem: Environmental > Aquatic > Marine > Hydrothermal vents | place: Pacific Ocean: Lau Basin | collected...
GGCCTTGCCCCCGCCGACTTGAAGTCGGGGCTAGGGGCCTTTGGCCGCCTGTCTGCCTGCGCAGACAGGTCCAACCGGGCGAAAACATGTCCCCGCAGGGGGACATGCGGCGGAACGCCCTCAGACCTGAATTCATTCGGCGTACTCGCGAGAGAAGCCGAGAGGGAGCATCCTCGACGCACCGCAGTAAACCAACAGTATCCTGAAGCGCCGGGCTACGCAACCACGCCGGGTGAACCCGGCTGTGGGCGCGGGCTGGCTCTGAAAGCCCCCTTGAGGGGGCGTCGTTTCTAGCCCGAAGGTTCACCTCCGGGGCGTCTCCAGGAAGTGCGGCAGAGTTTGGGCTGACCGACTGACAAAACGTTGCATATGCGTTTGCCGTGTCTTTTCCCCCTCCCCGGCCCTTCCCCGAAACTCGCTCCGCTCGTTTTCAGGGGAGGGAGCCCATGGTCTCTTGGGGAACGTTTTGTAGAGCCGGATGGCCTCCCCCTGAGCGCAGCTCGGGGGGGAGGTTGGAGGGGGCAAGGCGACCGAAGGAAAAGACCACAGACTTTTGTCAGTCAACCCGGAGCCCGAGCTTACTCGGCGAGCGCTTGCCAAGAAATTAGAACGCGCCCATGGCTTTGAATGAAGTTACGTAACTGCTAACGTAGCCCTGGTCACTCGACACGGATACGAGGAAACACGGATAAAATCTTTTTTGAATGACTTCGTGTCTTCGCTTTCTTCGTGCCTTCGTGGCAAAAGAGGGGCGATTGGGGCCAACTACCTTAGCAGTTACGAAGTTGCGCCCGCGGCGGTTTTGGCGTATGATTGACTGTCCAACAATTCTGACATCGGGAACCCTGATCTATGACCGTACAACCAAGTCAACCGCGCAATGACGTGCGTATCACCTTCGAAGATGGCCGGGTTTTCTCCGGGCCCGTGGGAACGCCTCTGGAGGAATTCGTGTTGGCCGCCACCGCCAACGACGAAGGCCCCGACGCCATCGCCGCCATCGTGGACAACAAGCTGACTGAACTCGCCCGCTCGGTGCTGCGAGATGGTCGGGCCAGCCTCATCCGCCTGAACACCGCGGATGGCGCCCGCATCTACCGCCGCTCCCTCACCTTCATGATGATCGCGGTGGCGAACCGATATTTCCCGGATGCGCAGGTGTATGTGGAGCACTCCACCGTCAACGGCGGCTATTACTGCCGGGTCGAGGGGCGAGAGCCTTTCAGTCGGGAGGAGTTGCGCAGTCTGGAACAGCATATGCGCGAGGTCGTCAACGCCAACCTGCCCATCCATCGCCGCCGCGTGCCCCTGGAGGAGGCCATCCGCATCTTCGAGGAGGCGGGCGATGAGGAAAAGCTGGCGCTGCTCAAGCAGCGGCGCAAGCCCGACCTCATCATCTACGAATTGCTGGAGACCCGTGACTATTTCCACGGCTACATGGCGCCCCGCACCGGCTATCTGCGCTATTTCGCCATCGAGCCTTCGGACGGCGGCTTTCTGCTGCGATTCCCCCGCCAGAACACGCCCACCACCATTCTCCCCTACCAGCCGCCCACGCCCCTGTACGAAGTCTTCACGCAATACAGCAACTGGCTTCGCCGCCTGGGCATCCGCAATGTGGCCGGACTGAACGAGGTCATTAAATCAGGCCAGCTTACCGAAGCCATCCTCGTCTCCGAGGCCCTGCACGAACAGCGCATCAGCGAGATCGCGGATGCCATCGAAGGGCAGCGCGATCGGGTGCGGGTGATTCTCATCGCCGGCCCCTCTTCATCGGGCAAAACGACCTTCGCCCGACGCCTGGCGGTGCGCCTGCTGGCCGTGGGTTTGCGTCCCATGCCCATCAGCGTGGACAATTACTTTGTGGATCGGGAGCACACTCCGCGGGATGAGCACGGCGATTACGATTTCGAATCCCTGTACGCGGTGGACATTCCCTATCTCAACCAGCAGATCAACGACCTCATCGCGGGGAAGGAAGTGACCCTGCCCGAGTTCGATTTCGCCACGGGCCAGCGTCGCCCGGGCCTGACGGTGCGCATCACGCCCAAACACGTCCTCATCATCGAAGGCATCCATGCCCTGAATCCCGACCTGCTGCCTCAAGTGAATCCCGAGGTCTGCTATCGCATCTACGTCAGCGACCTGGCCCAGCTCAATCTCGACCGCTACAACCGCATCTCCACCACCGACGTGCGTCTCATCCGCCGCATCGTGCGGGACGCCCGCAGCCGCGGCTATTCCGCGGCCGACACCATCGCCCGCTGGGAGAGCGTGCGCCGGGGCGAGCGAAAATGGATCTTCCCCTTCCAGGACGAGGCGGACATCATGTTCAACTCCGCGCTTCCTTACGAACTCGCTGTGCTCCAGCCCCTGGTCATTCCCCTGCTGCGACAGATCGAGCCGGAAACCCGCGAGTGGATCGAAGCCAAGCGCCTGCTCTCCCTGCTGCGTTGGTTCCTCCCCGCCGAATCGGACCACGTCCCCTCCGACTCCATCTTGCGGGAATTCATCGGCGGATCGATCCTGGAAGACTACACGCCCTGGACGAATCCCATCATCTGACAAAACCGCCCTGTTGGACCCCGACTGCCTTGCCCGCGGCGGCTCGCCGATATGGAGGAAAAAAGGGAGCGCAGATTTACACTGATGACTGTTCACTGATTACTCTTGATTACGCCTAATGTCGACCTGACGATCCCCAATCCTAGTCCTGATCCGAATCCTATTGATATAGCATGAGCCAAACCATGTCTCCACAAATCGCTTTTCCCCAGGGCTTCCTCTGGGGCGCCGCCACGTCCTCCTATCAGATCGAGGGGGCGTGGAATGAAGACGGCAAAGGCGAATCCATCTGGGATCGCTTTTCGCATACGCCCGGCAAGATCAGCGACGGCTCGACGGGCGACATCGCCTGCGATCACTACCATCGCTGGGAAGCCGACCTGGATTTGATGCAGTCCCTGGGGCTGCAAGCCTATCGCTTTTCTATCACCTGGCCTCGGGTGCTGCCCGAAGGCCGGGGCCAGGTGAACCAGGCCGGGTTGGATTTCTATGACCGGCTGGTGGATGGGCTGCTGGCCCGGAACATCACGCCCTTCGTCACCCTCTACCATTGGGACCTACCCCAGGCCCTGGAGGATGCAGGCGGCTGGCCCGCCCGCGCCACCGCCGAAGCCTTCGTCGACTACGCCGATGCGGTCAGCGCCCGCCTGGGCGACCGGGTGAAGCATTGGATCACTCACAACGAGCCCTGGGTCGCCGCGTTTCTGGGTTATGGCATGGGCGTCCATGCCCCGGGCTTGCGGGATTTCCAGAAGGCCATGGCCGCGTCCCATCATTTGCTCCTCTCCCACGGCTGGGCGGTTCCCGTCATCCGGGCCAATAGCCAGGACGCCCGCGTGGGCATCACCCTCGACCTCACCGACGTGGTCCCCGCCTCGCCCAGCCCCCAGGATTATCACGCGGCCCGGGAGATGGACGGCTTTCTCAACCGCTGGTTCCTCGACCCCATCTTCGGGCGAGGCTACCCCGCGGATGTGATCGCATGGTTTGGGCGTGTTCATGGCGCGCGGGTGGACTTCGTGCTGGAGGGCGATATGGACGCCATCGCCGCCCCCACCGACTTTCTGGGCGTGAATTACTACACGCGGCATGTGGCCCGCGCCCCCGGCGACGACAATCTTCCCCCCACCATCACCACCGAGGATTCCGAATTCACCGAGATGGGCTGGGAAGTCGCGCCTCGTTCCCTTTTCCGCTTGTTGAACCGCCTGCATTTCGATTATCAGACCCCCGCCATCTACATCACCGAAAACGGCGCGGCCTTCCCCGACGAGGTTAGTGAAGATGGCCGGGTGCATGACGACCGCCGTTTGGCCTATCTGGATGCGCACTTCCGCGCCGCGCACGAGGCCATCCAGTGCGGCGTTCCCCTGCGCGGCTATTTCGTCTGGTCGCTCATGGACAATTTCGAATGGTCCTTTGGCTACACCAAACGCTTTGGTATCGTCTATATCGATTTCGAGACCCAGCAGCGCATCGTCAAGGACAGCGGGCTTTGGTATAGGGATGTCATCGCCCGCAATGGATTGGATGGCGAACCTGACGCCCTACCAACCCACTGATTTCCCCACAATTCTTTGCAAAATCCGCTGGAAGGTGGGCCGGACGCGGTCCCAATCGCTGGCTTCCGCGGCCAGGGTGACGACCACCAGCTTTTCTTCACCCTCATACCTGGCGGGAAAGGCCAGGTCGATGGCATGCACGGCTACGAGGGACGCGCCCTGGTCGGGCGGGGGTTTGACGGCGTAGGCGTATTCGAGCAGCGCGGCCGGGCGGCCATCGCCCAGGGCCAGGGTCTTGTGCGAGAGCTCCACGTAATCGTCCAGGGCCGCGACCCGCTGCAAGGTCCAGGCGTCTGGCTGAGGCATCTCGGGCAGGGCGAGGATGCGAACTTCTTCTCGCGCGGGGAAAAGCCCCGGTCCGGTCGGGTCGACCACCCGGAAATCGACTGTCGGGTCGGATTGCAGCGCCCAGGCCGGGGGATAGGGGATGGCGATTTCGCCCTCGGCCAGGGCCAGATAGCGGAACTGATCCTGCATCCAATCCTTGAACATCCATCCCCCCAGCAGCAACAGGCCCGCGACCACAAGCACCAGCAGATTGCCGGCGCGGGCTTCCCATTTGCCGGGAGGATGATACGCGCTGGCATCCACAAAGAGATCGTCGGGCCGGGTCATGGCTTCTCCTCCTGTTCGGCGATGAGCGCTTCCCAGCTTCGCTTGAGGCTGGCCAGCTCATCCTCCTCGCGAGGCGGCGTTGGGGAGGTGGGGGGCGGCGGGGGCGGCGTTCGCGCGCCCTCGAACGCCCGCGCATCCGCCATTTGCAGCACATCTCCCAGCAGGGAGGGAGGACGCTCCCGCTCCTGGGCGATCTCGACGCGGGCGGCCATGTTCAGGAAGGCGCGATTGCGCTTTCGCACGCGCCAGGCCAGTAGTGCAAAGCTGAGCAGGGCCAGGATGGCGGCGGTGACAAGGCCGCTGTAAAGGGGCGCGGCGAAAGCCAGGGCGTGGGCCCCGCGCACGAGGGCGTAGAACAGCGCGTGCAGGGAGACAACCAGGAGGAACACGCCGGGCAGGTAATAGCCGGGCGTGCGGGAGAAGCGATTCCGGGCCAGGGCGTAGCCCAGCCACCCACCCAGCGCGGCATACCCCAGCGCCCGTTCGCCAGCCACCAGAACATCGTCCGGCGTGAACAAAGCGTTGGGCCAGACCGCGATCAGGCTGACAATGGCGGCCGCGCCCAGGGCGGAAGCCACGCCGAACAACGGGCCATCCACCAGCCGCCGCATGGTCTCTCCCGGATAGACGCCATACCGCAGGATGAGATAAACCAACAGCATCTCCAGCGGGGCGACGATGAGAAAATCCGCCAGGATATCCGCCCACCATCCCATGAACAACCAGGCGTCCAGTTGGAACACGCGAGCAAGCAAGGGCTGCACTGTCACCAGGTAAAGCGCGGCGGTGATGATCCACAGGAGAAACGCGACGCGTCGGCCACCTTCATCCTCCCTTTCCAGCAGAGCGAAAAATCCCAGCCACACCAGGCCCGGCGCGACGGCCGCGCCCACGTGCAGCGCCCACACCAAGGTCTCCGACAGGGCCTGGGACCAGCCCCACCATCCGCCTCCCGCCACCATGCCCGCGCCCAGGATGATGACCGCGGTCAGCGCCAGCGCGGCCCAGAAACTGCGGCGGTTTCGGGCGATGCGGCGCAGGTCGTCGGGTTGGATGTCGTGGATGGAAACGTCGGGGGACATGAGGGATGGGAGTGGTAATCGGGCGGTGCGAGCCACAGCTCGTCGATATCAACGAAAACGTCTTGCGGCCAGGGCGGCGCGGGAAGCCGATTGCGTAATCCGTCATGCGTGATGCGTAACGACCTCACGGATTACGCATTACGCATCACATCCATGGCAGACTCGCCCGACGTGGGCATCGAGTTGCTTTGGCAAACGAATGCAACGTAACTGCTAACGTACTGGACTTTAGGCCGCCAAAAGCCACGAAGGCTCGAAGTTTTTCGAAGACACGAAGGGAAAAATAAAGAAAAATACGTCGTGCCTTCGTTTTCTTCGTGTCTTCGTGGCAAAAAGCGGCGGCGCGACCTTAGTAGTTACAATGCAACGCTATCTTGGAACAGTATAGCAATGTTTTGAGAAAGGGGCTAATTCGTCTTCCCCTTGAAGAAAATTCCTCCAAAAAGGACGAATTGCGTTACAATGGAGGGCGTCACTGTTCCTCTCTTCTCCTGCAACTACTGAGGTCATCACCGGTCGTCACCCGAAAACCACCAAGAACACCAAGACGCAAAGGAACAAAGGGATATTGATACGTTTTTCTTTGTGTTCTTTGTGTCCTTTGTGGTTAGTTAACCAGGGTGCGTTAGCAGTTACCTTCTCCTTAACTTTTCCTGGAGGCATTGGGCGTATGCAGCAACCTTTCGAAAAAGTCGGCGCGTTTTATCTCGGCAAGGAATATGATCTGGAGGCGGGCGAGCGCCTGGATGATCTGGTCATGTACGACGCCCGCGACCTGACCACCCACGCCGTGGTCGTGGGCATGACCGGGTCGGGCAAGACGGGCCTGTGCATCGATATCCTGGAGGAAGCGGCCATCGATCACGTCCCCGCCATCATCATCGACCCCAAAGGCGATATCACGAACCTGCTGCTCACCTTCCCCGACCTGCGCCCGGAGGATTTCCAGCCGTGGGTGAACATCGACGACGCCCGGCGCAAAGGCATGTCCATCGAAGAGTACGCGGCGAAGATGGCCGAGGTGTGGCGCAAGGGCCTGGCGGAATGGGGCGAGGGGCCCGAGCGCATCCGTATGCTCAAGGAAAGCGCCGAGTTTCTCATCTACACGCCCGGCTCCGACGCGGGCCTGCCTATCTCCATCCTGGCGTCGCTGAAAGCGCCCCAACTGGATTGGGAATCGAATAAAGAAATTCTGCGAGAACAAATCCAGGGCACGGTCAGCGCCCTGCTGGGCCTGGTCAAGATCGATGCGGATCCCCTGCGTAGCCGCGAGCACATCCTCCTCTCCAATATCTTCGAGTATTACTGGCAGCAGGGCGAGGATCTGGACATGGCCAAATTGATCATGGCCATCCAGAATCCGCCCATCACCAAGCTGGGCGTGTTCGACGTGGAGACCTTCTTCCCCCAAAAAGACCGTTTCGAGCTGGCCATGGACCTGAACGCCATCATGGCCGCGCCCAGCTTCCAGTCGTGGCTGGAAGGCGATCCGCTGGATATGGACACGTTGCTTTACAACGAGGGCGGCAAACCCCGCCACAGCATCTTCTACATCGCCCATCTCAGCGACTCCGAGCGCATGTTCTTCGTCACCCTGCTGCTGGAACAGCTCGTCACCTGGATGCGGCAACAGAAGGGCACCACCAGCCTGCGGGCGCTCATGTACATGGATGAAGTGTTTGGCTTCTTCCCGCCCATCGGTGAGCCTCCCTCCAAGAAACCTTTGCTTACGCTGATGAAGCAGGCCCGCGCCTACGGTCTGGGCGTCATCCTCACCACCCAAAACCCGGCCGACCTGGATTACAAGGGCCTGACCAACGCCGGCACCTGGTTCATCGGCAAGCTGCAGGCGGAGCGAGACAAGGAGCGCATGCTCGCGGGCCTGGAATCCGCCTCCTCGGGTAGCGCTTTGAACAAGAGTCAGCTTCGCAAGATCATCTCCTCGCTGGATTCACGCGTCTTCCTGCTCCACAATGTGCACGAAGACGAGCCCGTCATCTTCCAGACCCGATGGGCCATGAGCTATCTGCGCGGGCCGCTGAGCCGGGAGCAGGTGGCCCAGCTCATGGCGCCCGTCAAACAGCAGGCGCAGGCGGCCGGGCCCGCGGCCAGCGCCGCGGCGGTCGGGCCCGCGGTCATCCGCAAGGAAGCGCCCCCGCCGCAGGAGGAAGCCCTCCCGCCCGGCTACAGCGAGCACCCCCCCACCCTGCCGCCCGACGTGACCCAGGTCTTCTTCCCCATCGAAATCAGCGCCAACAAGGCCCTGGCCATCCTCGAAAAGGAGGAAGGTCGGGATATCCGGCCTGAGAAGGTGCGGATTGTGTATGAGCCGGGGCTGTTCCTGGCGGGCGAGGTCGCGTTCGTGGACCGGCGCAAGGACGTAAGCGAGGTCGAGCCTGTGCGCAAGCTGGTCTACGCCAACGATATCGACAAAATCATCCGTTGGGAGTATGCGGATGATGTGGATATCGAGCTCGATGACCTGCGGGATGAGCCCGAGGCCGAGGAGGCTATTTTTGGCGAAGTCCCGCGCGAGATCAACACCGCCCGCAAACTGAAACGCATCGCCAAGGACTTCTCCAACTATCTCTATCACGAGAAGCGCCTCACCTTGCTCCACAACCCCACGCTAAAGCTGTACAGTCGCCCGGGCGAATCGGAACGGGAGTTCCGCATTCGTTTATCGCAGGCGGCCCGGGAGAAACGGGACGCCGAGGTGGACAAGGTGCGCAAGCGCTACAAAACCAGGCTCGACCGCCTGCGCAAGCGCCTGGAGCGAGAGAGGGTGGAGCTGGCGGAGGATAAGGCGGAATATGCCGCCCGGAAGCAGGAGGAGATGGTCTCGGGCGCGGAGACGCTGCTGGGCGTGTTCGGCATTTTCGGGCGCAAGAAGTCCATCTCCTCGGCCATGACCAAGCGCCGCATGACCGCCAAGGCCAAAATGGATGTGGAAGAGTCGGAGGAAGAAATCGCCCGGTTGGAGAAAGAAATCCAGGAAATGGAGGAGGAAGTGCGGGTGGAGGCCGAAGCCATCGCCGCCCGCTGGGAGGAAACCCTGGATGATATCCAGCCGTATGAGGTGAAGCCCCGCCGCACCGACGTGAGCGTCGATCTGGTCGCGGTGGCCTGGCTGCCCTATTGGGAGATCATCTACGAAACGGGCGGCCGTTCGGTCAGCGACCGGATTCCCGCCTGGCGGAGGGGGCGATGATGAACGTTATCGGAGTCATCTTCTTTTTTATCTGCCTCTCCTTCCTCATCGTCATCTTTGCTGCGATTGTGTTCGCCATCTACCTCAAAACCAGGATGGCGGTGTTCAAGGAGGTGCAGGCGGAGAACGAAGCCTATCATCACGAACCCTATAAGGATGCAGATTTCGATGCCATCGGTCGGGATGAGGACGCCGATCCGGCGGAGATCGTCGATGCGGACTATCGCGTTCTGTCCGCCGAGGGCCATGCGGAGGAGCCGAACTCATGAAACGCGCGGTTAGCGTCAGTCTTGGCAGCAGCAAACGCAACAAAAAGGTGGTCATCCATTTCGATGACACGCCCGTCAGCGTGGAGCGCATCGGCGCGGATGGCGATGCGGACAAGGCCCGTCGGCTTTTCGCCGAACTGGATGGCAAGGTGGATGCGCTGGGCGTGGGCGGGGTCGAGCTTTATCTGCGGGTGGCGGGGAAGGAGTATCCCCTGCGCTCGGGCCTGGGGCTGATCAAAGACGTAAAGCAGACGCCCGCGGTGGATGGCCGCGGGTTGAAGCACACGCTGGAGCGCCGGGTGTTCGAGCTGGCTGCAGAGCAGCTTGGCGGGATTCCCCACTATCGCCGGGCCTTTGTCACCCTGGGCGTGGACCGTTACGGCATGGCCCAGGCCGTGGCCGACGTCGCGGACGAGATCGTCTTTGGGGATTTGATGTTTGCTTTGGGCATTCCCATTGCGGTTACTGGTCTGGATAATCTACGACGCCTGGCCCGCGTGCTGCTCCCCATCGTGGCCAAACTCCCCATCTCCATGGTCTATCCCACCGGCGAGAAGCAGGAGACCATCGAGCCCAAATTCGAAAAGTACTGGGCCCAGGCCGACCTCATCGCGGGCGATTTCCTCTATATCCGCAAGCACATGCCCGATGACCTCGCGGGCAAGGACATCCTCACCAACACCACCACCGCCGCGGATGTGGAATTGCTGAAAGCGCGCGGCGTGCGCTGGCTCATCACCACGACGCCCCGCTACGAAGGGCGCTCCTTCGGCACGAACATGATGGAAGCCGCGCTCACCGCGTACGCGGGCAAGGGGCGTCCCCTCACCGAGGACGAACTCAATGAACTCATCGACCGCCTGGGCCTCCGCCCCCACGTGCAGCGGTTGAATCCCTGACAAGGCGGAGAAAAAGGTTCGGTATGCCGTAGGGGAGACGCGATGCCAGGAAACGTAAAACGTGATACGTGAGGGCATTACGGTTCACGCATCACGTTTTACGTTTCTGGCTTTTCAGCGCCAGCGCTCCCGGCGCTGTTCCTGGTCAATCGTTATTTTTTTCTTTCCCATTCCCATTCCCATTCTGCATCCGCTTCTTCAGGCCTTTGCGGAAGGAATAGAGGGGCAGCATGATGGCCATAGAGGCCTCGGACGCCTTGGTGCGGGCCTGCACCTTCATCTTCCAGGCGGCGACCCGCATCTCCTGCATTTTGCGCTGGAAGGCGCTGTCCACAGGCCAGTTGGTGACCAGAATGGCCTCGTTTTCCTCGTCGGGCGTGACCTCGAAGGGCTGGAACTCCCAGACCACGGCGGCGTAGGTCAGGCCCGCGCCGAACGCGATCATGACGACCTTGTCGTGCTCCTTCAGCCGACCATCTTCGAGAGCCTCCACCAGCGCCAGGGGCACCGAGGCGGCCGAGGTGTTGCCATAGCGGTCGAGATTGACGATGGTCTTCTCCGCCGGGAAGTTCAGGCGGCGCAGGGCCAGATCGATGATGCGCTGATTGGCCTGGTGGGGGATGAGCGCGTCGATATCGTCCATGGTCAGCCCTGCCTGGGCGACGACATCCATGGTGGCGTCGCTCATCACGCGCGTGGCGAACTTGAAGACCGGACGGCCCTTCATCTTGAGTTTGTGATCTTTGTTGGCGATGTGTTCATGGCTGGGATAGTGCTTCGTTCCCAGCGCGGGCACGATGAGCGCATCCCAACCGGAGCCATCGGACCCCAACTTCATGCTGAGCAACCCGCCAGGTTGCGTGCTGCGGCTCACGATCACCGCGCCGGCGCCATCGCCGAACAGCACTGCGGTGTTGCGGTCTTCCCAGTCGATGCCCGCGCTGATGACCTCAGCGCCGATGACGAGCACGTGCTTGTAAGCGCCCGTCTGCACGAACTGGGCGGCCGTCGCCAAGCCATAGACGAAGCCCGAGCAGCCCGCCACCAGGGTGAACGCGCCGCACTGCGCGCCCAACTGGTCCTGCACCATGCTGGAGGCCGGGGGCACGAGATAATCGGGCGTGGATGTCGCCAGGATGATCAGATCCAGGTCTTCGGGCCCAATCCCCGCTTTTTCCAGGGCCTGGCGCGAAGCCTCCACCGACATGCTGACGGTCGTCTCCCCATCCGCCACGATCCGCCGTTCACGTATGCCCGTGCGCGTGACGATCCACTCATCACTGGTATCCATCATCTTTTCCAGATCATGGTTCGTCACCACGTTTTCCGGGACGTACATGCCCCAGCCAGTGATCTTGCTGTAATAAGGCGTCATAAGTGCTGTTACCTCGGTTGTGTGATGGACGCGAAAAAAGCGCCAAAAATCAGACTTTCCAAGTAACCATACACGTACCCTCTCATAGCAAGGCAAAAAACCACGAAGGACACGAAGGACACTAAGGCACAAAGGGAAAAATAAAAAATTTTCTTCGTGTCTTTGTGACTTTGTGCCTTTGTGGTAAAAACGTCTTGCAGAAGGAGCTGTATAGTTACCTTTCCAAAACCTTATTGTACCGGGTGTAGGGGGGATCGCCAAGTCTGACGAGATAATGGAGGTAGTCTGGTTTACGCGGCCTGTCGGCCCGCATTCCAACGCCAGACCGCGTAAGCGCCCGCCAGGGTGGCTGTCGCGCCCAACACCGCGGCGGAAGCCGCGATCCAGGGCAGGCGGATGCGTTTGTCGGTGGCCGGGATGCGAAGTCGGCGATAGTTCCGCTGCCGTTGGGCCGATGCGAGGAGCTGCTCGCGCAACTGGGTCTTGAACGCGATGTCGGGCGTCACCGGGCGCAGGGTATCCTGCAGATCGTCGATCAGTTCGAAAATCGCTTCCTCCTCCGGGAGGACGGGATTTACGACCAGGCGCGCTTTGACCGCGCCCTGATTTTGCAAGACGCGGGTGTAAAGGTCCAATCGGTCAGGAGAGGGTTCTTGAGACATGAGGTTACTCCGTGCGATAGCCGGCAATGCCATACGGATGAAAAAATGGTGGGGCACGTAGCCCCGTAACCCGGTAAACCAGGAAAACCAGGGAAACCGGGCCGCGTCGCTCACTTTCCCGGTCTACCAAATCTGTTTTCAAAGCAGGCGACACGAGCGACAGCTCGCCGATACGGACGAAAATGAGAACGCAGATGACACGGATGCTTCGCATCACAGATTTACGCAGATGATTTTCACAGATTTTTCTTTTTCATCTGCGTTCATCCATTATCAATCTGCGTCATCTGCGTTCCCGAATCCTATTTTCGGAACAGGCGATGATGAGCAACGGTCGCGCCTATCCTGAGGGGTAGCGTTTTTGCAGATCGGTGCGCAGGCTCCTGAGCGTGCGATGGTACAGCGATTTGATGGAGGATTCCGAGCGCCCCATGATCTGCCCGATCTGGGCGTTGGGAAGACGATCCACGAACTTGAGGATGAGCAATTGCTGGCGATCTTCGGGCAGATCGCGGATCGCTTCCATCAAGACGGCGTGCATTTCCTGCTGTTCGACGATGACGCCCGGATTGGCGGCGCTCGATGCGGCCGTGATCACCTCATCCAGTTGGACGGATTTGCGGCGGGAATTGCTGCGATGCCAGTTGGCCACCAGATTGTGGGCGATGCGATAAAGCCAGGCGGAGAAAGGCAGGCCGCGCTCCTCGTAACTGTCGATTTTGCGCAGCGCCCGAAAGAAGGTGCGGGCGGTCAGGTCCTCCGCTTCCGCTTGATCGCTCACCCGATAGGAGATATAGTTGTAGATTTTGTCGACATAGCGCTCATAAAGTTCGCCAAAGGCTTCGGAATCTTCTTTGGCCAATTGGACGAGCGCTGCATCGCTCATGGAAGCGTAATTCGTGGTCACAGACTGAAGAGATGAGCGCATGACCGCCTGATATCAATAATAAGAAACACCAGAGCGGGGAGATGGTCGCGAGACAAGAAGGCGGGGAAAGCCTTGATATTCTAGCATCATACGCAAACCATGCCCAAAGCGTTGTCAAGGAAACGGGCTTATGCTATCCTTGCAGGCGATGTCTCGACAGTAGAAGAACGTGGTTATGTTCGATTGCAGGCTCCTCACCGAGCCACCACGTTGCAGGAATCATTGTCAAAGCACACGGAGGACAGAAGATACATGATGGAACACCCCCGACGACGCGTGGTCATCACTGGCATGGGAGCCGTTAGCGGCCTGGGACTGGACGCGTCAACCACCTGGGAAGGCTTGCTGGCGGGACGCACCGGCGCCCGCTTCATTCCCGAATACGCGGAGATGGGTTTGCCCACGCAGATCGCTGTCACGATTCCCGATTTCGACGCCCAGGCTGTGGTGGGACGTCGTGACGCCCGTCGACTGGGCCGACTCACCCATCTGGCTGTGGCCGCCACCGAGGAAGCGCTGACCCAGGCCCGGCTCGATCTATCGCAAGAAGACCCCACTCGGGTGGGGATTGAGATCGGCAGCGCCTTTGGCGCGCTGAATTTCGTGGAAGAGAACGCGGTCGCCATTCGCGAAAAAGGTCCGCGAGCCCTGAATCCGGCCAAGGCCCCTTCCGTACTCATCACCACGACGCCATGCTACCTGGGCATTCGCTACGGCGTGAAAGGCCCGGTCAACTCGCCGGTGGTCGCCTGCGCCACGGGCGTGATCAGCGTCGGCGAAGCCGCGCGGCGCATCCAGCGCGGGGAGGCCGACGTCATGTTGGCCGGGGGCACCGATTCCTACCTCACTCCCCTCATCATCACCTCCTTCAGCCGTCTGGGGGCGATGACCACCCGTAACGATGAGCCGGAGACCGCCTGCCGTCCCTTCGATTTCACCCGCGATGGCATGATCATCGGCGAAGGAGCCGCTGTCATGATTCTGGAGGAACTGGAACACGCCCTGGCCCGAGGGGCCACTATCCTGGCCGAATACGGCGGCATGGGCTTCACGCTGGACGCCTACAACATGGCCGCGCCCCACCCCGAGGGCGAAGGCGCGGCTCGGGCCATGAAGCTGGCCATGCAGGAGGCGGAACTTCCGCCCGAGGCCATCGACTACATCTCGGCCCACGGCACGGGCACGAAACTGAATGACACGGCCGAAACCAAGGCCATGAAGGCGGCGTTGGGCAAACACGCCTACAACGTGCCCGCGCCTTCCATCAAGCCCATGGTGGGGCACGCCATGGGCGCATCCGGGGCGTTTGGGGTGTTCACCATCGTCAAGGCCATCGAAACCGGCTGGATTCCTCCCACCATCAACTACACGACCCCCGATCCTGAATGCGATCTGGACTACGTGCCCAACCAGGCCCGGGAGCATCATGTGGATGTGGGCATGGCCAACGCCTTTGGCTTCGGCGGCCAAAACGCCTCCATCATCATCAAGCGTTATCACGAAGGGTAATGCTTTACCTGCGCCTCTAAAAATGCGTTCAAGCCAGGCAGGCGCGGGAAGCCGGTCTCGTAATGCGTAATGCGTGATGCGTAAGGGCCTCACGGATTACGCATTACGCATCACGCTCGTCGCCGTCTCGCCCAACGTGGGCTTCGAGTCATTTTTGCAAACCAGTAAACGCTATTTCCAAAGCAAATGCGCATTCAACTCTTCGTTACCTGCCTCATCGACAACCTTTTCCCCGACATCGGGGAGGACGTGGTGACGGTGCTGGAGCGAGCGGGCGTGGAGGTGGAGGTCCCGCCCGGTCAGACCTGCTGCGGCCAGCCTGCGTTCAATGGCGGCTTTCTGGACGAGGCCCGGGAGATGGCGCTGCATTTCCTCGACGTATTCGCCGACACCGAGGGCCCCATCGTGGCTCCCTCCGGCTCCTGCGCGGCCATGGTCATCCATCACTACCCCGAGCTATTCGCGGATGACCCCGCGAATCTGGCCCGGGCCCAGGCCGTGGCCGCGCGGGTGCGGGAATTCAGCCAGTTTCTGGTGGATGATCTGGGATTGAGCTATGCGGGCGGAGAGCCGGGGACATACACGTACCATCCCTCCTGCCATCTCACCCGCGACCTGGGCGTCCGAGCTCAACCCGAGCTCTTGCTGGACAGCATCCCGGACGCGGAGCGGGTGGAGTTGCCCGACGCGGAGGCGTGTTGCGGCTTTGGAGGGCTGTTTGCGGTGAAGATGCCCGAGGTCTCCGCAGCCATGATGCAACACAAACTGGACGCCATCGAGGCCAGCGGCGCGGATGTGTGCGTCACCTGCGACGCCTCGTGCATGATGCACCTGAATGGCGGGCTCATTCATCAAGGAAAGAAGCCCGTGGTCAAGCACATCGCCCAGGTGCTGGCGCGAAACGAATGAACATTTGACAATTTCGCCCAAACGCCCGATAATGGCGCCTACAACTCCATACGCCCATCCCAAAGGCGATGACGGAGGAAAGTAAGCGGGCGGAAACGCCCAGAGAGGAGGGGTCGCGGCTGCAAGCCCCTCTGCGCAGAACCCCGCCGAAGTTCCCTCCCGAGCTGGTTCGGTGAATGGCCTGCGGGCTTAGTAGTCGAACCCGGCAGCCGACCGTTACCCCGGCAGCCGTTCGTGGGGAGAAAAAGACGAAAGATTGAAGATGAAAGACTGGGATGACTTCCCTCGCCCCATTAATCTTTAATCTTCGCTCTTTAATCATTTCCCCACCGACGGAACTGAGCGTCTCGCCATGCGCGAGGAACCAGGGTGGCACCGCGGAACGCATTTCAGCGCTTCGTCCCTGACCGGGCGGGGCGTTTTGTTTTTGGGTGCGTCCTAAATGAGTTGGCGGCAGCGTCCTGGCCGAGTAAACTCGGGCGTTTGAGGCGCTTCGCGCCAGTGGTCGACCTCCGTCGACCGGAAGTTAGGACGGCGAAGGCCGTCCATTGGCCGTAGGCCCTAAGGGTCTGACTTCAGTCGGTGAGTACAGCTTCAACCGAAACAGGACGCCCCCTTTTGTTTTTTGTCCAAACCAGTCCGAGGCGGAACGACCCGCGCCGATACGGACGAAAATAGGAACGCAGATGCTCACAGATGCTTCGCAACGCAGATTTGCGCAGATAATTTTTAGTCTTTAATCTTTCTTCTTTGCGCTCTTAAACTAAACGCATTTTGAAATCAGGTGTTTTCGGCCTCGGCCACCCGGAGCTGAAGCTCCGGGCTACGAAACGACGCCGGGTGAACCCGGCTTCCTGCGGCGCGACATGCACCGTAGCCCCATTCATGGGGCGTCGTTTTTAGCCCGCAGGTTCACCTGCGGGCGGCAGCGCGGCCAGAGAATCGCCTTTCATGGATGATCCAATGCAAACCAAAAGCCTTGGTTTCAATTTGCTTTCAGATTAAACGCATTTTGAAATCAGGTGTTTTCGGCCTCGGCCACCCGGAGCTGAAGCTCCGGGCTACGAAACGACGCCGGGTGAACCCGGCTTCCTGCGGCGCGACATGCACCGTAGCCCCATTCATGGGGCGTCGTTTTTAGCCCGCAGGTTCACCTGCGGGCGGCAGCGCGGCCAGAGAATCGCCTTTCATGGATGATCCAATGCAAACCAAAAGCCTTGGTTTCAATTTGCTTTCAGTTTAGCGCCTTTGCGTGAGACCTCTATTTTCATAGCAACTCAATCATCCAGGAAGAATCTTATGACCGACTTCCCCGAACT
>Ga0256832_1001277_pt1 | contig 16878 bp, 5 predicted proteins | sample 134614metaG_FD_190534 | JGI IMG/M metagenome (GOLD analysis project Ga0256832, IMG submission 190534) | Hydrothermal vent microbial communities from Lau Basin, Pacific Ocean - 134-614 | ecosystem: Environmental > Aquatic > Marine > Hydrothermal vents | place: Pacific Ocean: Lau Basin | collected...
TAACTTTAAACCTGTTTCTGCAAGTGGAGTACAAAACTTTGCTGGGCAAGGAGAGAGTGAAAAAGATAATTACATAAGATATACACTTTACTACTCAGCAGGAAGTTTTGATAAATACTATTGGGGAGACAAAAATAGTATATGGAATGGGCCTGCCGGTGAGACACATGCTAGACAAGGTGACAGATTTGTAGGTAAAGGGTATGAGTGGTCATCAAGATTATACTCTGTAAATAGAGGTGGTACAGACCAAACTACAGATAGCTTCTGTGATGTTATAGATGCTAACTATATGGAGATAATCAAGTATGGTGAGAAGACAAACTATACAGATACTAGATATAGTCATGAAGATGATTTACCATTTATAGTTTATACAGGAACAGGTAAGGGTAACCCAGATAATCATTTTTATAGTGGAGCAAAAATTAGTGACTATTATGATATAGAGTTTGCTGGAGACTATGAAGATGACTCTTTCTTGCCATCTAACAACAACAATAGACAAGATAACGATGTAAGAGACTATATTAGAGCAGAGTGTAATGCAACTGCTTCTAAATGGTATAAAACTATTGATGAGGCAAGAGCAAATAGTCCAATAGGTGCAGTTACAAAAGTACGTTGGAGATTAAAAGATGGTAAGGTGTTAGCTCCAGGAGAAGCTGTCTATTGGATGTTGCTACATAGAGTAAGAGAAAAAAGAGCCGATAACGGTGAAGCTCTTAAAGCTGGTGATATGATGGTAAACTATGGTGTGCATATGTTTGATGGAAACAAAGGTGTTTGGAGTACAAATACATATATACCACATGGATTAGATGGTCAAGGGATGCCAGAGAATTTCCAAAATGGTAATGGTGATAGAATGTTCTATACTGGTGCAAAGGTTCGTATTAAAAAGAGTGAGAGCAGAACAAGTGCTAGTACAGGAGATGAAGTGACCTATACTCTTGATAGCTCTTATACTGATGATATAGGAAGTGAAGGGTTAACTGGTGATGTTAGAATAGTAGATTTATTACCAAAAGATTTTAAATATAAGCAAGGCTCAGTCTCTCCATCTGATGAGTTTAGTGAACCAACAATTGGTACTTGTGCAGATGTTTTGGATATTAACTCAACTATATCTCCTTGTAAAGATGGAGAGAATCAGGTACTTATTTGGGATTTAGGGCAAAGACCAGTTAATGCTCCACAGATTCCAGACTTGAACTATACGGTTTTAATTGGTGCTGCTGCAAATGTTGGAACAAATACAAATGTAGTAAAGATAGAGTCATCTACAGATGCTTCTCCTATTAGTCAAAGAAAGGCAGATATTGGGTTAAATATAAATATCCCAGCATCTATCAATATTGTAAAGACCACAGAGGAGAATCCAGACTATCCAAGTAAAAGAGAGAGAACAACCCAGCCAAAAGATATATTTTTTAATATGGATATGAGAAATGGTAAAGATGGAGATATTACAGACCTAGATGTAATAGATATTTTACCATTTGAGGGTGATGGAGATGATGAGGCGATTAAGTTTAATGACCTAAAACTTAAGCGTAAAGTAGCAACAAGTTATCATGGAACTATGTCATTTCATGAAGCAAGTTTTAACCAGCACCCTAATTCAAATACAGCATGTGATACCTCTGCTAATAGAGGAGTAAAGTACTACTATACTAATGTAGACCCAAAAACAATCAATATGGCACCAACTGTTGGTGATGAAAATGAGATAGGTAATGCAAAATCTATTTGGTGTGAGGGTGACGAGAGTGGACCAAATGGTTGTACAATTGAATCTAGTGGTTTTACATTCTCTAGCAATAGTGAGGTAACAGCTGTTCGTGCAAGAGGTCCTAGAATGGAGAAACAGGCTATTTGTCAATTTAAAGTACATATTACAGTATATGACAACTTAGCAGGAGATGTCTACTCTAACTCAGCTGGTTCTAGTGCAACAGGAGTCACTTTGCCTGTTCTTTCTAACTCTTTAGCAGTACCTATAGTAGGTAGTTCATTAGGTGATTATGTTTGGTATGATAGAAATGCAAATGGTATTCAAGATGAGAATGAAAAGGGTATTGCAGGTGTTAAAGTAAAACTTTTAGATGGAAGAGGTGGAAATCCTGTTAAAAACCCTGCTAATCCAACTGAAGATTATGTTGTTACAACAGATATAAATGGAAAGTATAGTTTTACAAAGTTAAACCAAGGGAGCTATATTGTTGAGTTTGTTAAGCCAAATGGATTTTTAACTTCTGATAGTGCTCAAGGAAACTCTGCTGTAGATTCTAATATTATAGATAAAGATAGTTCAAGAACAGGGACAATTACACTTGGTGTCGATGAGAGAGAAGTAGATGTAGATGCGGGGTTCTACACTCCAATTATCTCAGGTCATATTTTTGATGATGGTAATGGTGATGGAACGGTTAATGGAATAGCAATTGGTACTGCTGATGGTACACCACTCTATGTAACTCTTTTAGATGAAAATAACAATATTTTAGCCTCTAAAGCTGTTAGTTCAGATGGAACTTATAGTTTTGATGGAGAGGATAATGTAACTGCTGATACAAACTACAGCATAGTACTCTCTACATCATTAAATGTAACCACTTCAATACTTCCAGTAAATTGGAACAATTCTGATGGTGAGCATATTGGAACTGATATAGGTTTAGATGATGTAGCAGACGGAATAATTTCTGTTAGTGTAGCCCAAGCAGATGTACCTGAGGTAAACTTTGGAATTAATAAAAAGCCAGAGGCAGAAGATGTAACTAAAGCAGTTGAGTTTAACCCAGGTGGTACAACTCAAGTTGATGTACCTGATTTAAATGTTAGTGACAAAGAGGATGGCACACCAACAACTATAACTATTAAAACTTTACCAAACAATGGAAAACTATATTACAATGGAAATGAAGTAACAGCAGGTCAAGTTATACCTAACTTTGACAATGCTCAATTAAGAGTTGACCCAGATAGTGGAGAGCAAATAGTTAAGTTTACCTATACCACTACCGATAAAGTAGGAGTAGAGTCAGACCCTGCAACAGTAACCATGCCATTTAAAGATTTAAAGATTTCAGGTCACCTCTTCATCGATGGAAATGGAGATGGAAATGTAAATGGAACACTAACATCAACAGCAGATGGTGTTCAACTATATGTAACCCTACTCAAAGATGGAAAGGCTATTGCTTCAAAGCCTCTAAGTAGTGGAGCTTATGAGTTTAATATTGAAGATGGCGTAGAAGCAAATACAGACTTTACTATTGTTCTTAGTGAGACAAATGGAAGTACAATAGCTTCTCTTCCTGTTGATTGGGACAATAATGATGGAGAAAACATTAACTCTCAAGGAGTTGGAAATGATGGCTCAAAAGATGGTATTTTGGCTGTTAATGTAGTTGAAACTGATGTAACTCAAGCTGATTTTGGAATTAACAAAAAACCAGAAGCTCATGATGTAGATGAACCAGAGCAAGTTAACCCAGGAACAAAGGGTAGTGTTGATGTGCCTGATTTAAATATTTCAGATAGCCAATCTACTAACCTAGATGTTAACTTTACCTCTGTACCTAACAATGCAACACTCTACTACAATGGAGATATTGTTCATGCAGGAGATGTTATTGAGAACTTTGACAATTCACTTTTAACTATTGATCCTGAGGCAGGAGACCAAAATGTAAGTTTTGACTATAGTGTAAGAGATGAAGCAGGAGCTATTTCAGATGTTGCAACTGTAACTATGTCATTTAAAAACATTATTATCTCTGGAAAAGTATTTAACGATGGAAATGGAAATGGTAATGTTGATGGTACTCCAATATCAAAAGCTGATGATAGACAACTCTATGTAACACTAGTAGATTCAAGAGGTACACCAGTAAGCTCTAAAGCTTTAGATAGCAATGGAACTTACTACTTTGATAGTATAGATGGCCTCTCTCCAGATACCAACTATACAGTTGTATTGACCGATACAGAGAACTCTAAAGATGCAACACTTCCAACTAACTGGAACAATGCAGATGGTGAAAATATAGGTCTTGTTGGTTTAGATGAAAATGCTGATGGTAGGGTAGCAGTAGAGGTTCTAAGAAGTGATATTTCAGAGATAAATTTTGGAATTAACTTAAAACCAAAGGCAGAAGATAGAACAGCATCTTTACAAGTTAACCCAGGAGGTACAATACAAGTAGTTGTGCCTGATTTAAATATTACAGATAGAGAAAATGGTAAACCAACAACTATTACTATTACAGAGTTACCAACCAATGCAACTCTCTACTATAATGGTGTAGCAGTAGAGGCAAATAAAGAGATTATCGATTTTGATGCAAGTAAATTTACGATTGACCCTAATAATGGTGATTTAACAGCTGTATTTAAATATACGACTACAGATAGTGCAGGAGTCGTCTCAAGTCCAGCAACAGAGACAATACCATTTCAAGCACTTCGCCTTTTGGGAAATGTTTTTAATGATGGTAACAATGATGGGATAGTAAATGGAATAGGAATCTCAGCTCCAAGTGGAACACAACTATATGTAACTCTTTTAGATAGTAGAGGTAGAGTATTGACCTCAAAAGAGGTAAGTGGAGATGGAAGTTATATGTTTGGTGATGTATTTTCAATTGTAGCAAACCGCAACTATCGTGTTGTTTTAAGTACTACACCAAATAGTACAAATGCCTCTTTACCAACTAATTGGTCAAACCTTGATGGTGAACATATTGGAAGAGGTAAAGGAACAGATGGTTCTAATGATGGAGAGATTGCTGTCTCTGTAGCAATGCAAAATGTTGTTGATGTAAATTTTGGAATTAACAAAAAACCAGTAGCAGGTGACCTTACTGTACCATTGCAACTTAATCCAGGTGGTAGTGTACGTGTTGATGTTCCAAACTTATTAATTTCAGATAATGAAGATACTAATTTAAAGAGAATAGTTATTGAGTCTCTTCCTAAACATGGAACACTCTACTACAATGGAGTTAAAGTAGTAGTAGGAGATGTTATCAATAACTCTTCGTTAACCATTGACCCAGATAGTGGCGACCAGACAGTCTCTTTTACATATAGTACTATAGACTCTGTTGGAGATAAATCAGAGATAGCAACTGTAAGTATGTCTTTTGATGGATTAGAGATAAAAGGAAATATATTTGATGATGGAAATAATGATGGTAGAGTTAATGGTAAAAAAATATCTAAAGTAGGTAGTGAGCAACTCTATGTAACACTACTTAGCAGTGGTAATGATGTGGTGAGTAGTAAAGCTATAAAGAGTGATGGCTCTTTCTTGTTTGAAGATATTACGCCAAATAGCAGTTATAGTATTATACTTAGTACAGAAGCTAATGCAACCACTTCAAAGCTTCCAGTCAATTGGAATCATGCAGATGGTGAAGAGATTGCGATGCAAGGTAGAGCAGGTTTAGATGGTGTAGCTGATGGCAAAATTGTTGTAGATGTCTCTACAAGTGATGTTGTTGAGGTAAATCTTGGTATCAATGCAAGACCAATAGCAGTAGATAAAGTAGAAAATCTACGTATAAATCCTGGTTCAAACAGACAAGTATCAGTTCCAAAGCTAGAGGTAAAAGATAGAGAAGATGGAAAGCCTAAAACAATTGTTATAACTAAACTTCCAACTAATGGAGTGCTCTACTACAATGGAGAAAAAGTAACAAAAGATGCTACTATCAGTAGTGTAGATGTTAATAAATTTACCATTGACCCTAACAATGGAGATGTAGATGTTATATTTGAGTACGTATCTGTTGATTCAACAGGTTGGCACTCAAAACCAGCAACAGTAAAAATGCCATTTTATGGATTGAAGATTTCAGGAAAAGTCTTTTTAGATACCAATGGAGACAACAAAGTAGATGGTATGCCATTTAGTAGTGATAGCTATGGACTACAGGTCTATGCAAACTTAGTAGATAGTAATGGAGTTGTTGTTAAGTCAGTAGCTGTAGATGGCAATGGAGAGTATCTATTTGATACAACAACAGGAGTATCTCCAAATAGTGACTATAGAGTTGTTTTAAGTTCAGAGCAAAATACAACTCAAGCAACACTTCCAAACAATTGGGAGCATACAGACCATAATACAAATGGAGTTATAGAGGTACATGTAGCTATTAGTAATGTAGAAAATATTAACTTTGGACTAAATAAGCAACCTGTAGTACACAATGTTGTAGCACAAGAGATTGTAAATCCTAATGGAAACAGAGTGGTAAATGTACCAAACTTGGAGATAAAGCCAAATGAAGATGGAAATACAACAGCAACAACGGTAAGACTCTCAAATCTACCAAGCAATGCAACACTCTACTACAATGGAGTAAAAGTAACAGAGGGGCAGAGTATTGATAACTTTGACAACTCACTGTTAGTTGTTGACCCAGATGACTATAATTTAACTGTAGAGTTTACTTATAGTGTAGAAGATAGTGCAGGGTTTGAGTCTGAACCTGCAACTGTTACTATGCCATTTGCAGATTCTGATAGTGATGGTGATGGAGTTCTTGATGGTCAAGATTTAGATGATGACAATGATGGTATTTTAGATAGAATTGAAGAGAGTAATTCTTTAAATGGTGGAGATAGTGATGGTGATGGCATTCCAGATAGATTAGACCTTGATTCTGATGGAGATGGTATCTTAGACTTAGAAGAGAGCAATCCTAACTCTAAATCTGTTGATAGCAATAGTGATGGTATTTTAGATAGTACAACAGATATTGACAGAGATGGTGTAATGGATACAGCAGATGCCGATGATAACAATCCAACATCAAAAGGTTCTGTAACTCCAATTGATACAGATAAAGATGGTCAACCTGACTTTCAAGATATTGACTCAGACAATGATGGACTCTCTGATATAGTAGAGGGTGGAGTAGATGCTACAAAAGATAGTAATTTTGATGGTATTTTAGATAATTTAAAAGATTCTGATGGTGATGGTATTGCTGATGTTGTCGATAGTGACAATGGTGGTACTCCAGCAACTACACCAGATACAGACAAAGATGGTAAAGAGAACTATAGAGATTTAGATTCAGATGGCGATACAATTTTAGATGTTGTTGAGATTAATGGAACAGATAGTAACCATGATGGACATATTGAACCTGTAGGAGCACTTGTTGATGGAGTTAATCTTCCAGATGAGAATAACAATGGTATTCCTGATATTATAGAGATGAAGTTAAAAGATGACATTAAAACTGTTCCAGTAGGTAGTGTAGCAACAATTAATCTTTTAGATAATGATGATGGTGATATTGCTCCAGATTCTGTTAAGTTAATTATTCCTAAAGATTTTAAAGGAGTAGCACGTATAAGTGCTGATGGTAAAAGAGTTGTAGTAGATGGTGAAGGTGAGTGGTATGTTGATGATAATGGAGTTGTTATATTTAAACCTGAAGATGGATTTGAAAAGAGTCCAACTCCTATTAAGTATCAAGCTTCAACTAAAGATGGCTCAAAAACATCTATAGCAACTATTACTCTAAAAGTAACAGATGTTGCAGGAGTTTCAGAGGATTGCTGTGAAACCTATACAGATAATTCTGTACCTGCTTTAGGTATTATTGGATTAATTTTAATGGTTGTATTTAGTAGTGCTTTTGGTGCTATTTTATTAACAAAAAGAGAGGAGTAATCTCTTAGAAAATTATCTCCTCTAGAGGAGGCAAAAGTCTCTTCTATAATAAAAAACTTGTTAAATGTTTATTGACATTTAGCAAGTTATGCAGTTATTTACAAAGATTTTCTCTTGTGTCTCTTCTTTAAATCTATGTAGAAAAAAGCACTCTTTTTTAGAAAAATCTAATCTTATTAATATTTCATTGAGCTCAGTTTAAAGCTATATATATTTTTTAAAAATAAAAATATTTTTATTTTTAAGTATTTATTAAGTTATAATTTAATAGAATTTAATAAAATTTAATACTAGAGGAATAAATTATGATAAAAAAAATTTTATTTATATGGCTTTTTTTTGCCTCTATTTTATTATCTGCAAATACTGTTACAACACTAGAGACAAATAAAAATAGCTATCACTCAAATGAACAGATTATAGTTAGTTTTAATAATGCATTAGGAGATGACCAAGATTGGATTGGTATCTACCCTGTAGGTAGTAGTAATGATTGGGGAAATGTAGTTAAGTGGTCATGGACAGGTGGGCAAGTTTCAGGGAGTAAAAGCTTTACACCTCTTCCTGCTGGAACCTATGATGTAAGACTATTTTTTCAAAACTCTTTTAACCTAGAGGCGAGTAAACAGATTGTAGTAGAAGATAGTAATAGTAGTGATAATAATGAGACTAATATTACTACGGTTACAATGACTAAAACAAGCTATCTGCCAGATGAGGTGATTATTGCAAACTTTAATAATATGTCAGGTGCCAATGATGATTGGATAGGAATCTACCCTAAAGGTAGTAGTAATGATTGGGGGAATGTTATTGCATGGGATTGGATACATGGCAATATTCAAGGAACAAAAACTTTTGCACCCCTACCTATAGGTGAGTATGATGTTAGAGTTTTCTTTCATAACTCATTTAACTTAGAGGCAAATAGCTCTTTTGTTGTAGAGAATAATCTATCGAATGAGTTAAATGTAAGTTTAGAGAAAAATAGCTATGAACCATTTGAGCTTTTACATGTTAACTTTGCAAATATGAGTGGTCAAGCAACTGACTGGATAGGTATCTTTCCTGTAGGAGCAGATAATGAAAAAAATAGCTCAATTGAGTGGAGAGACACAAACTGTACTGTTACAGGTCAACTCTCATTTAATGGAGTTCAAGCAGGAGATTATGAGCTAAGAGCCTACTTCGGTACAGAGCTTAAACAGATAGTTCCTTTTACTATTGTACCTACAGAGCCTATTAGAGTACTCTATGATGATTTTGAGAGTGGTACAATTGATTCACGATGGGTTCGTGTCTCTGGAAGAGAGATGAAACTTTTAAATGTTGGAGCTATAGATTTAGCAGTAGGTCATAAAGAGAGACAGGTATGGACTACAGGACAACACTCTCTTCGTACCTATTCTGATTATCATGGTGGACTAAATTATGCAGGTTACTATTACGATTTTCAAAATCCAGATAAAAAGTTAAAATTTTTAGAGGTAGATATGAAGATAGGAGTCTCTTCTCATGTCTTTGGATTTGGTGTAAAGGCTAAGACCAAGTTTGGTGACCGTCGTATTGAGTTTGACTGTTGGTTAAACCATACACTACCAAGTGGACAGCAGATTATTCGTGGACCTTATGGAAATGTACTTGAGGGTCATAGAGGACCATTTGTAAAGGCTAATGGATACTTGCATGTTCACCCAGCACCAAGTGACTACTATGTTGGTACATCATCTATTGGAGGTGGTTCAAATATGTTTGTTCACTATAAAATCAATATTGAAAAGGTACTTAGAGAGATAGAGCCAGATAATGAGTTGCTTGGAATTACACTATTTACAACCTCTGGTGGAGACTATGATAATCTAGCACTTAGTTCACAATAGGAAAGAGTAGGGGGTATGGGTTATGCCCACCTCTCTCTCCATGCAACATAGACCATAACCAGCCAAATAAAAGTAGGATTATTGACCCTACCTCTTTTTAGATTTTCAACAATCTTTTGAAGTTCACTCTCTTTAAAAATAGCATCTTCTCTTAAGATAGGACTCTCAAATGCGTCAATGGCACTCTGCTTTAGCTCATTTAGTAGCCATGACTTTAGAGGAACACTAAAACCAGCTTTTGGTTTGTTGGTTATCTCTGTTGGAATATATTTCTTTAAAACCTCTCTTAGTAGGTATTTTCCTTTTTTCTCTTTATATTTTAACTCAGCAGGAACTCTTGCCATATACTCAGCTAATCTATGGTCTAAGAGTGGCTCTCGCCCCTCTAGTGAGGTAGACATAGTAGCTCTGTCAACCTTACAGAGAACATCATCTACCATAAAGGTCTTATAGTCCATTGCCATCATCTGTTCAGCTATATTGGCACTCTCTAGTCGCTCAAACTCTCTAAAGTTAGTTCTCTCAAACGCTTTAAATCTACCATTTACTAAGATAGTATCTAAAAAGTCAGGCTCTACTTTAGATGAGGCTCTAATAAACATCTCTTTTTTTGAGGTTGCATTGAGCATATTTTTAAATTTATTAAATTTCATTTCTATATTGTGTTGTCTTTTTGACTTTGGAAGAAGCTTGTTAAGAGAGGAGATAGCTGTCTCATTGAGTAGATTAACCCCAAATTTTAAAATAGAATACCTCAAAGGAGAGCTCTCTTTTAGCTCTATTATCTTTTTAATGGCAAAATATTTACTATATCCAAAAAATATCTCATCTCCACCATCAGCAGAGAGTGCAACGGTTACATTTTGTTTAGCAAGTTGTGAGACTAACATGGTAGGCAGTGCAGAGTCATCTCCAAATGGCTCATCGTAGTAGAAAGGTAGTTTCTCTACTAAATTTAACATCTCCTCTTCACTACAGTAGGCTTCGGTATGGTTAGTATGTAAAAATTTAGCAATCTTTTTGGCATCATCTGCCTCATTTAGCTCTTTGTGTTTAAATCCAATGGTAAAGGTGTTAAGCTCCTCTTTTTGATGCGTTTGTAGAAGTGCTGTAACGGTTGAGCTGTCGTATCCACCACTTAAAAAGACTCCTACAGGTACATCAGAGACCAATCTTAACTTACAACTATCAATTAAGAGCTCCTCTAACTCCTCTTTAATCTCCTCCTCACTCTTTGTAGATTTATCCATAAGGTAAAAATCATAGATATCCCAATATTTGTAAATAGTATACTCTTTAGTGGTTAAGTCATACTCCATATAGTGAGCAGGTTGAAGTTTGTAGCAGTTTTGGTAGATGGTATGAGGTGCAGGTATATAGCCAAACTGAAAGTAAAAAGGTAAAATCTCTCTGTTGATAACCTTTTTAAAGTTGGGGTGTTGATGAAAAGATTTAATCTCTGAAGAGAAGATAAAGCTTTTGCCATTGTCATAATAGTAAAGAGGTTTAACTCCAGCTCTATCGCGAACTAAAAAGAGCTTCTGTTTGGGTATATCGTAGAGAACAAAGGCAAACATACCAATAAACTTTTTTATAGACTCAATACCCCACTCTTTATAGGCATATAAGATAACCTCTGTATCTGAATTTGAACGAAAGTTATACCCTTTTGATTTTAGCTCTTCTCTAATCTCTTTAAAGTTATAGACCTCTCCATTAAAGACAATAGCATACTCTTTGCAATCAGAGATAAAGGGTTGATGACCACTAGAGGATATATCTTGTATGGAGAGTCGATTGTGTCCTAAGTGGAGACCCGTTTTGTGGTCTATGTAGCTACCACTGTCGTCTGGACCTCTATGTTTTTGAGAGGCTATCATCTCCTTTAAAATACCTTCTAAAGGTTGGTTTGATAAAAATCCTACTAATCCACACATAATACCTCTTTGTATTGATTTATAATATTTTTAACACTATATCTTTGTGCCTCAGTTTGAGCCTCTTTTTGATAGTTTGTGTATAGCTCATTATCATTTAGAAGTAGCTCTATAGCCTTTTTAAGGCTATCTCTATCATCTATTGGATATAAGATACCATATTGAGCTACTTCAATATCCTCTTTAAGCTGAAAGTTAATATTGGTTGTTGGAGCTAAAATCTCTCTAGGACCCGTTAAACAGTCTGTTGAGATAATAGGTGTACCACAAACCATAGACTCAATAATAACATTAGGAAACCCCTCACCCTCAGAAGCTAAAACAAATATATCAGAGGCTTTAATATATTTAAAAGGGTTATCAACGCGACCTAAAAAGTGAACTCTTCTTTGTAGATTCTGCTCTTTTGTGTAGGCTTTAAGGCTCTGCTCTTCTACTCCATCACCTACAATTAACAACTCAATATCTCTATTTAACTCCTTTAGAGTATCAATGAGGCTATAGAGCCGTTTTTCAGGAGAGAGTCTACCTACTGTTATGAGGTACTTTTTGTCTTTTTGGAAGGTAAAGTTCTCTACTCTCTCTTGAGAGAGTTGCTCAATCTTCTCTATATCGTGAGGATTGTTTATGACACAGTAGTTATTGACATAAGGGAAGTTTTTTAAAAACTCCTCTCTCATCTTTTGTGAAATAAAGATAACCTTGTTGGCATATCTATATAGAAATTTTATAAGGTAAAAGTTAACTCTTTTTGCAAAACCTCCATCTTTTAGATTCCCAATATTGGTAACCTCAACTACTTGAACTTGATGTTTTGCTCCAAAGAGCTTAGCTAACAGATTGGTAAAGTTTGCTCGATAGATATGGCTCTGTATTAGTGGAGTTCCATTTTTTTTAATATATCTTTTAAGTCTAAGTGCTAAAAGTGGTAAGTAGAGAAATTTCTTTATGTTGCTATCATATTTGCTAAGGCTAGATAGATAAGTTACATTTACCTCTTTTGGAATTTTGTAGACACTATCTTTTTCAATACAGAGTAGATTTACATCTATCTTCTGCTTTACTAACTCAGTAGCCACAATGGCTAAAATACGCTCTGCTCCACCAGAGGTTAATGAGTTTATAAATAGGGTGACTTCTCTTTTCATTACGGCTCCTTGCTAAAATTCTATTATATATTATTTTATGTTAATTATTATTCTAAAGAGGCTATAGTGTTATTATTAGCTAAGATATGTTCACCCTTCTGTTTCTCCTCTTTTACAATAGATTTAAGTACTATGCCTATGTTAGTTATGCCTCTCTCTCTTGCTATATTCTCTAGCTCTACTAGAGTTGATTTTTTTGAAATCCCCTCTTGTATTATGACAAGATTCATTGTTGCTAGTTTCATTATGGCTAGTGTCTCGATAGCATTGTCATAAGAGGCAGTATCGACAATAATATAGTCATATCTTGCCTTCAAAAAATCAAAAAGCTTATGGAGTCTATTTGAGAGGAGTAGCTCATAAGGGTTTGGTGGTACAGGACCAGCAGGAACAATATCTAAATTGTTATAGTCAGTAGTGTATATAATATTTCCAATATTATCACGTTGGCTGAGATAAGTACTCACTCCTGCATATTGAGGTGCGATTCCAAAGTGTGCATGTAGAGTTGGATTTTTTAGGTTTAAATCAACTATAATGGTCTTAAAGTTTGCATTTTGAAATGCTCCTGCAAGGCTAACAACTGTTGTTGTTTTGCCTTCAGCTTCTATTTTAGAGGTAACAATAATAACATTTCCCTCCTCTTCATGTTTAAATACATGTAGATTTGTAGCTAGTTTATGATACGCCTCTTTGAGTTGGGTTGTTGCAAATAGAGCATTTTTATAGAATGGAATAACCCCATATATAGGGAGCCTACTCATAAGTTGAACCTCTTTTTGGGTAGTAACTTTATCAATCAATAAAGCACGAATCAATGAGATAAATATAGCAAGTAGAAAACCAACTATAGCAGATGCGATAAGGAGCATTAGTCGTTTTGGTTTAACAGGAATATCCGATGTATAGGCTTGGTCAACTACCTCATAATCAGGTTCTACTGCAACTCTAATCAATTCATTCTCTGACTTCTTCTCAAGTAGGTAAGTATACATCTTTGAGTTGACTTCATAATCTCTCTTTAAAGAGATTAGTTTATTCTCTTTTTGAGGGAGATTTTTGAGAATCTTCTCATATTTCTCTTTCTGTTTTTCTAGACTAATACGTTTTGTTATGAGAGTAGATTTAAGATTTTTTATATTTAAAAGAATTTTAGATTTTATACGTTTAATCTTTTTTCTTATACTGATTAATTTTGGGTATCTATCTGTATATTCAGTTTTTAAATCTTCCTCTTGGGCTTGTAATCTCTCTAGGGTATCTATAAGTTTAATAGTTGCTTGGTCATTAAACTCTAAAAGAGTAGGTCCAATAGCATCAAGGTTTCTATTGTTTAATACAAAAGTAAGAAGATTTTTAGCAAGTTTCTCTTTTAATGTTAACTCAGATAGTTCTAAGTCTATATCACTAAGTTTACTAAAAGAGTCTTTGAGTTGTATATTTGGTTCAATACTGTTATACTCTTTATAGTTCTCTAGCTCCTCTTCAGATTTTTCTAGTTTTTTCTTTAGAGATTCTATTTGCATATTTAAAAAGCTTAAAATTTTTTGATTTATATCTCCCTTCTTCTTAAGACTATCTTCTATATAGATTTTTATTAGGCTATTTACATATCTATTTGCACGGTTAGGTATTGTATCTTGAAAAGAGATTTGAACTAAATTGGCATCTGGGTCGAGTTGAGTAACTTTAAGTCGCTTTTTTATAATTTTTTCATAAATCTGGCGAGGAGTACCATTAAAAACAATTTGAATCTCTTCTGAAAAAGGTATTTTTTTTATTACTTTTCCTGAAAAATAAGGAGTTTTAATATATTTATTAAATGGATACTCCTTAGACTCTCCAAGCTCGTTGGTATATAGAGTAAAGCTACTATTTTTGGGTATAAGTTTAATTTTATGATATAAAATTTTAGAGAGTTTATCGTCGATTTTAATAGATATAGGAGTATTTTCATATAACTCAATACTCTTATAGTTCTTTTTTTGAAAATATTGTATAGAAAAATCAACCTCTTTTAAAACTCTACTATTTAGATTAAATGTCTGAAGAGCTAGTATCTCTTGTTTTATACCAACTGTATTGGTAGTATTAATGCTATCACGTAAAACATCAGTTGTTTTAAGTCTGTTCTTATTGATTTTAATTTTAATAATAGCTTTTGACTCATAAGTTGAGGGAATAAAATATAGATAACTATATGTTGATAAAATAGTTACTATTACAATAAATAGAATAGACCACTTATAAGGAAGAATTGTTTTATATAATTCAACAATGTAACTTTCATGGTTTGGTATTTTTTTATTAGTTGTTTTTATCATATATTAGCACCATTTTAGTTTTAAAAATAAATATTAACAATTTTTAACTTTTATAAAGCTTTAATTTATATATTATAGTTTTATTTATAAGATTAAGCTTACAATAATATAAAATCTATATTTTAATCTTATAAAATACAAATTTAAACAGTTTTAAATGTTAAAATATATTAAAAATTTAAAAGGGAAATAGTATGTCTAATCAAGATAGTATATTCTATAAAGACCCAGACTTTTATAGTGCTTATGATTATGTAGAGCAAGAGGAGAGTGGTATACAAAAAGTATTATTTCTCTTCTTAATTATAGTGGGTATAATTTTTGTAATATATTATGCTTTTAGCTATCTCTCAAGTAGAGATATAGACCTTAAAAAGTTTAATTTTTTTAATCTCTCAAAGCAAAGTGAACCTTTTATTCATGAATCTAAAAAAGAGGTTAAGGTTACTTCAAATAGTAAGATAGAAGAGGAGAAAATAAAGTTAAAAAAGAAGGAGCTAGAGCTTATTGTTAGAAAAGTTATAGAAGATATTTACAAAGAAAAACTATTAAATAGACAAAAAGTAGCTAATACTAATATAGTTAAACATACTAAAAAAGTTTCACATAAACAAGAGAAGAAGCCCTATTTAGTAGAAGAGTATTTAGAAGCCATTAAAAGAGAACTTGAGAAGAATTAGAACTTTAAAGATAAAGCTACTAAAAAATTATGTAGCTAAGCAAACTCTTATGTTATTAAGTATAAAAGTAGATAACTTATAAAAATAACAAGGAGTCTTTATGACAAAAGAAAATGTCTTAGAAGCACTAAAGAGTGTAACCTATCCAGGGTTTACAAAAGATATTGTAACCTTTGGTTTTGTAAAAGATGTCGTAATAGATGGAGATAAAGTATCTCTAACTGTTGATATTACATCCTCTGCTGATGAGGTAAAGTCCCAAATCCAAAAAGATGTAACAGTTGAGTTGGAAAAGCTTGGTTTTGCAGATATTAATCTAAATATCAAGGCACCACAACCCCCAAAACAGATGAGCAACTCTGTCTCAGGTAAAAATATTGCTCCACATATTAAGAACTTTGTAATGATAAGTTCAGGAAAGGGTGGAGTCGGTAAGTCAACCACCTCTGTGAATGTTGCAATTGCAATGGCAATGCAGGGCAAAAAAGTGGGTCTTTTAGATGCAGATATTTATGGACCAAATATTCCTAGAATGATGGGGCTTGAGGGTGTAAAACCAGAGATTCAAGGAAACAAGGTTCTACCTCTAAAAGCCTATGGTGTAGAGATGATGTCAATGGGTTCTCTTATGGAAGAGGGTCAGTCGCTCATCTGGAGAGGTTCAATGATTATGAAGGCTATTGAGCAGTTCTTGCGTGATATTTTATGGTCAGAGTTAGATGTATTGGTTATTGATATGCCTCCTGGAACAGGTGATGCACAGCTTTCACTTGCACAGTCTGTACCTGTTACTGCTGGTGTTGTAGTAACCACTCCACAACAAGTAAGTCTTGATGACTCAAAGAGAAGTTTAGATATGTTTGAGAAGCTTCATATTCCTATTGCTGGTGTAGTTGAAAATATGAGTGGATTTATCTGTCCAAATTGTGAGACAGAGTCAGATATATTTGGTATGGGAACAAGTAAAGAGGTAGCAAGTGCATACAATGCTGAACTACTTGCTCAAATACCTATTGAACCTGCAATTCGTGTAGGAGGAGATACAGGTCAACCTGTTACTTTCCATCAACCAGATTCAGAGACAGCAAAACGCTACCATAAAGCAGCCTCTAACCTTTTAGCATTTATTGACAAAGTAAACGCAGAGGGAGGAGCTAACAACCAAGCAATTCAACCTACAACACCTCCTGGGGTATCTGCTTGTAGTGTG
>Ga0256832_1001278_pt1 | contig 16873 bp, 14 predicted proteins | sample 134614metaG_FD_190534 | JGI IMG/M metagenome (GOLD analysis project Ga0256832, IMG submission 190534) | Hydrothermal vent microbial communities from Lau Basin, Pacific Ocean - 134-614 | ecosystem: Environmental > Aquatic > Marine > Hydrothermal vents | place: Pacific Ocean: Lau Basin | collected...
TCACGGGCTACACCTACACCTTCCTCATGAACGGTGTGCCGCCGGCCACCGGCTGGATCGGTCTGTTCAAGCGTGGGGAAAAGGTGCGCCTGCGCATCATCAACGGCGCGGCCATGACCTTCTTCGACTTCCGCATCCCCGGGCTCAAGATGACCGTGGTGGCCGCCGACGGCCAGGAGGTCGAGCCGTTCACGGTGGACGAGTTCCGCATCGGTGTGGCGGAGACCTACGACGTGATCGTCGAGCCCAAGGACGACCGTGCCTACACCCTGTTCGCCCAAGCCATCGACCGCACGGGCTACGCCCGCGGCACCCTCACCCCGGATCCGGCCATGCTGGGCGAGGTCCCGGAGATGGACCCGCTGCCCATCCTCACCCACATGGACATGGGCATGGCCCATCACATGGGCCACGGCGGCATGGGGCACGGCGGATCGGGCTACGGCGGCGGCATGGACCACGCCGGCATGAACCACGGCGCCGGCACCGGCATGGATCACTCCAAGATGAACCATGGCTCGGGTGGCATGGACCATTCCAAGATGCAACACGGTTCGGGAGGGATGGACCACGCGGCCATGGGCCATGGCGGCGGGGGTGGCATGGACCATGCCGGGATGCAGCACGGTGCCGGCGGGATGGACCATGCGGCCATGGGGCATGGCAAGGGACCGGGCGGACCCGGCATGGCTGGCTACGGCAGCGCCAACGAGGTGATCCACCATCCCACCGAGTTCGGCCCCCAGGTGGACATGCGGGCCGAGGCCCCCATGGCGCGCCTGGACGACCCGGGCGTGGGGCTGCGTGACAATGGGCGGCGCGTGCTCACCTACGCGGACCTCAAGAACCGGCACCGCACCCCCGATCCGCGCGAGCCACGGCGCGAGATCCAGCTCCATCTCACCGGCAACATGTCCCGTTACATGTGGTCCATGAACGGCATCCGCTTCGCCGACGCCGAGGACCTGCCCTTCGAGTACGGCGAGCGCCTGCGCATCGTCCTGGTCAACGACACCATGATGAACCACCCCATCCACCTCCACGGCATGTGGAGCGACCTGGAGACCGGGGACCCCGACCACATCCCGCGCAAGCACACGGTGATCGTCCAGCCGGGGGCCAAGATCAGCTATCTGGTCACGGCCGACGCCATGGGCGGGTGGGCCTATCACTGCCACCTGCTCTACCACATGCCCGGTATGTTCCGGAAAGTCGTCGTGCGCTGAGGGAGGACAACATCATGAAAATGCGCAATGTCTTGGTCGCGTTGGCGGCACTGGGCGCCTCGTTCACGGCACGGGCCGGGATGGAGGACGACCCCTTGCTCGCGACGATCTTCGTGGACAAGCTGGAGTACCGGGCCGGCGGCGAATCGTCCTTCGTGTGGGACACCGATCTGTGGATCGGCAAGGACCTGAACAAGCTCTGGCTCAAGACCGCCGGCGAGGTGGCCGACGGGACGGTGGAGGATGCCGACGTACAGGTCCTCTACAGCCGCGCCATCGCCCCGTATTGGGACGTGCAGGGGGGCTGGCGGCACGACTTCGGCACCGAGACCGACCGCGATTGGTTCACGGTGCGGCTCCAAGGGCTGGCACCCTACTTCTTCGAGGTGGACACGGGCCTGTTCGTGGGCGATCGGGGGAACATCGGCTTCGACTTCGAGGCCGAGTACGAGATCCTCTTCACCCAACGGCTGATCCTGTCGCCGTTGGTGGAGCTGTCGGCCTACAGCCTCACCGACGAGGCCATGGGCCGGGGCTCGGGCCTCTCGGACCTGGAGCTGGGCCTGCGCCTGCGCTACGAGTTCCGGCGCGAGTTCGCGCCCTACATCGGCGTCAACTGGTTCAAGCTGTTCGGCGGCACCGCCGATTTCACCGAGGAGGAGGGCGGCGACACCGACGGCTTCCAGTTCCTCGTGGGTCTGCGGGCCTGGTACTGACGGCCTGGGCTACAGGGAGCGAGTAGGAGAGGCCGGATCAGCACAAGCGCATCCGGCGAATCATGCTTGCGCGGTAGAATTTGGTCTGGACGAACGAGGGCTCGTGCAAGGCGCGGCACCATGACCGCACCCGAACCCAGAGACGATCGACACCACACCTACGGCGAGTACCTCACCTGGCCGGAGGACGTGCGCTACGAGCTCATCGACGGCGTGGCCTATCTGATGGCGCCTGCACCCGGCCTCTCGCACCAGGATGTGGCTGGAGAGATCTATCTCCAGCTCAGACAGCAGCTGGATGGCACGGGATGCCGCCCCTACATCGCCCCGGTGGACGTCCGCCTGCCGAAAGGGGACGAGGCCGACGAGGAGATCGACACGGTGGTCCAACCGGACGTCCTGGTGGTCTGCGACCCAGGGCGACTGGACCCGCGCGGAGTCCGCGGCGCACCCGATTTCGTGGTGGAGGTGGTCTCGCCCTCCAGCGCCTACCACGACCACCGGCGCAAACGGGCCGTCTACGAGCGCGCCGGCGTGCCCGAGTACTGGCTCGTCGATCCCGTGGAACGCCTCGTAACGGTCTATCGGCTGCAAGGGAGCGAATACGGCAAGCCGGAGATCCATCCGTTGGAGGGGCAAATTCCGGTGAAGGTGCTGGATGGCGTGGTGATCGACTGGGAGCCGCTCCAGGACCGGCTGCCCGAGCAGGCGCCCTGACGATGCGCCCGAGAGCGGGACGCCGGCCGCCGCCGGCTTCTTCGCCCCTCTTCAGCGCGCCTTGCGCCGCTGACGCACCGCCTCGAACAGGGCCACACCCGCCGCCACCGAGACGTTCAAGCTCTCGGCACCCGGTGCCATGGGGATGCGCAGCAGGCCGTCGCAGTGCTGTCGTACGATACGACGCAGGCCGCGCCCCTCGGCCCCGAGCACCAGGGTGCAGGGGCGGGACAGCGGCGCGTCGTAGAGCACCTGCGTCCCCTCCCCCGCCAGGCCCCACACCCACAGTTCCAAGCGTTTGAGCCGCTCCAGCGCCTGGCCCAGATTGGGCACCACTACCAGGGGCAGACGCTCCGCCGCGCCGCTGGCGGCCTTGCGTGCGGCGGGGGTGAGAGGAGCAGCACGGTCCTTGGGAACCACCACGGCCCGGGCACCGGCGGCGTGCGCCGTGCGCATGCACGCGCCCAGGTTGTGCGGATCCGTGACGCCGTCCAGCGCCAGGAACAGGGCCGGCGTGTCTTCCCGCGGCGCGGCCAACCCGTCCAGGTCGCCCAGCCCCAGCGGGGGCGGCGGGCGATACCGGGCCACCACGCCCTGGTGGTGTGCGCTCCCCGCCTTGCGTTCCAGTGCGGCCGCCTCCGCGCGCTGCACACGGACCCCGGCGCTCGCCAGGCGCTCGAGCAGCGCGGCCGTGCGCGCATCGTGGCGGCCGCGCTCGACCCACACCTCCAGCAGCCGTTCCGGGTGGACCTCGGCCGCCGCGAGCACCGCGTGGAAACCGTACAGGAAGACGGGCTTGGCGGCCACGGCGGGTGACGGATCAGGCCGTCGCCTTCTTGCGTGACCTGCGCCGGCGCGAGCGCTTCTTTTTCTTCGGGGCCTTTTCGGCCTCACGGGCCTTGGGTGGCTCTGCAAGGACCAAGTCGATCTTGCGCTCGTCCAGATCGACCCGCGCCACCTGTACGCGGACCGGATCCCCGAGCCGGAACACCTGGCCCGAGCGCTCGCCCTTGAGGCGATGGCCGATGGGATCGAAGTGGTAGTAGTCTTCGGGCAGCGTGGTCACATGCACCAGGCCGTCCACGTAGATGTCACGGAGCTCGACGAACAGCCCGAAGGAGGTCACGCCGCTGATGATCCCGTCGAAGACCTCGCCCACCTTGTCCATCATGTACTCGCACTTGAGCCAGAGGATGGCGTCGCGAGTGGCCTCGTCGGCGCGACGCTCGGTCATGGAGCAGTGCTCGCCCAAGACCTGCATCTCGCTGGGCGTGTAGTGGAACTCCGAGGGCTTGCCACCATGCAGGCGGTGCCGGATCCCGCGATGGACCAACAGGTCCGGATAGCGGCGGATGGGCGAGGTGAAATGCGCGTAGATCTCCAGCGCCAGTCCGAAGTGCGGCCTGCGCTCCGGGGAGTACACCGCCTGCGGCAGCGTGCGGAGCATGACCGTCTGGATCAGGTGCGCCTCCGGGCGTCCCTCGATCTGCTTCAGCAGCTTGGCGAAGTGCTTGGGCTTGGGTGCATCGCCCCCCTCGAGCTTCAGGCCGAACTCGGCCAGGAACGTGCGCAGGTCCTCGATGCGCTCTGCATCGGGCCTGTCGTGCACCCGGTACAGGGTCGGCATGCGGTGGCGCCGCAGAAACTTCGCCGCACACACGTTGGCCGCGATCATGCACTCTTCGATGAGCTTGTGGGCGTCGTTGCGCTCCACGGGCACGATGCGCTCGATCTTGCGCTCGGGTCCGAACTCGATCTTGGTCTCCACGGTCTCGAAGTCGATGGCGCCGCGGCGCTCGCGCTGACGCCGCAGGGCCCGGTAGAGCGCGAACAGGTCCTCCAGGTGCGGGACGAGCTTTCGGTAACGCTTGCGCAGGCCCTTGTCCCCCTGGACGATCATCGCCGCCACCTCGGTGTAGGTGAGACGCGCGGCGGAGCGCATCACGCCCTCGTAGAAGCGATAGCCCTTGACGCGGCCACTGGGCTCCACCTGCATCTCGCAGACCATGCACAGGCGGTCGACCTTGGGGTTGAGTGAGCACAGCCCGTTGGACAGGACCTCGGGCAGCATGGGCACGACCCGCTCCGGGAAGTACACCGAGGTGCCCCGGTTGCGCGCCTCCTGATCCAGTGCCGAGTCCACCTCCACATAGGCCGACACGTCGGCGATGGCCACGATGAGCTTCCAACCCCTGTCGTCCTCGAGTGGCTCACAATAGACCGCGTCGTCGAAGTCCCGCGCGTCCTCCCCGTCGATGGTCACCAGGGGCAGCTTGCGCAGGTCCACCCGTCCCTTCTTGGCCGACTCCGGGACCTCCTCGGGGATGCGGGCGGCCTCCTCGCGTACGGCCTCGGGCCACTGGTGAGGCAGCCCATGGGCGCGGATGGCCACGTCGATCTCCATACCCGGCTGCATGTGCGCGCCGAGCACCTCGACGATGCGCCCGATGGGGGGCGTGCGCGGCGTGGGATGGGCGAGGATGGCGGCCACCACCATCTGCCCCGGCTCCGCCCCATCCCGGTGTTCCGGGGGGATCAGTACGTCCTGCGTGAGCCGCTTGTTGTCGGGGACCACGAAACCGATGCCGCCCTCCAGATAGAAGCGCCCCACCACCTCGTGGTTGCGGCGTTCCAGCACCTCCACCACGGAAGCTTCCCGGCGCCCCCGCCGGTCCACCCCGACCACGCGCACCAGCACGCGATCCCCATGCATGACCGTGCGCATCTCCCGGGGGCTCAGGAAGACGTCCTCTCCGCCCTCGTCCGGCTGTACGAAGCCGAAGCCGTCTGGATGGGCGATCACGTGCCCTGCAACCAGCTCGCCGCCCGAGACCAATAGATACGCCCCCTTGCGGTTGCGCACCACCTGGCCGTCGCGCTCCATGGCACGCAGACGTCGGCCCAGGGCCTCGAGTTCGTTTTCGTCTTCCACTCCGAGCTCGGCGGCCAGCTCCTCGAAGCGCAACGGTCGGCCACGCTCTTCGAGTACCTGGAGAATCAGCTCGCGGCTCGGGATGGGATGGTCGTAGCGTTTCGCCTCGCGGGCGCGAAAGGGATCACGCCGTGGGGATCTTCTGGGCATGGGGGGGTCCTGGACATGTGGCCATGGGGGCGCTCACTGGCGCCGCGAGAGCAACCGGTGGCACGATGCGGGGGATTATACGTGACGCCGCCCCGGGCGCAGGCACGGCCAGGGCCGCAGCCCGAACCCGCCCCACAGCCGCGATTTGACAAAGCGCAAGCGGCGTCTACTTTCAATTGAGTGGATACCGATACCTTCCGGGCAGGATGCCTCCCACCCGGAAACGATTCTCGAGCCACTAGGGAGAGAAGCCGCCATGAGACATCGCATTCGCAATCTCGCGCACGCCGCCGCGGCCGGTCTGGTGTTGCTGGCCACCGGGGCGACCCCCATCTTCGCCGACGAGACCTGCATGTCCCCGTACATGGCCAAGATCACGGGTCAGGAGGACTTCGTCTACGTCTGGACGCTGGGCATGGAAGGCGTGGGCGACGAGCAGGACAAGCTGGTCACCATCGCCGTCAATCCCGAGTCCCCGGACTACGGTAAGGTCGTGCACACGCTGTCGGTGGGCGGGCGCAACGAGGCCCACCACTCGGGCTTCACCGACGACCGCAAGTACCTCTGGGCCGGGGGACTGGACAACAGCAAGATCTTCATCTTCGACGTCCACTCCGACCCGGCCAAGCCCAAGCTGCACAAGGTGATCGACGACTTCGTGGCCCGCTCCGGGGGCGTGGTGGGCCCACACACCATGTATGCGCTGCCCGGTCGCATGATGATCACGGGACTGTCCAACAACAAGGACCACGGTGGGCGCACGGCCCTGGTGGAATACACCAACGAGGGCGAGTACGTGGCCACCCACTGGATGCCCACCGACGACAACCTGCAGGGGGCGAAGAAGGCCGGCAAGTACGCCGACGGCTACGGCTATGACGTGCGCGCCCTGCCCCGACGCAACGTGCTCGTCACCTCCTCGTTCACGGGCTGGTCCAACTACATGATGGACTTCGGCAAGATGCTGAAAGACCCCGAGGCCATGAAGCGCTTCGGCAACACAGTGGTGGTGTGGAACCTGCATACCCGCCAGCCCAAGAAGATCTTCGACGTGCCCGGTGCCCCGCTGGAGATCCGCTGCGCCTGGGGCCCGCACCACGACTACTGCTTCACCACCACGGCCCTCACCTCCAAGATCTGGCTGATCTACGAGGACGACCAGGGCGAATGGCAGGCCAAGGCCGTGGCCGACATCGGCGATCCGGCCAAGGTGCCGTTGCCGGTGGACATCACCATCAGCGCCGACGACACGCGCCTTTGGGTCGACACCTTCATGGACGGCAAGACGCGGCTGTTCGATATCTCCGACCCGTTCCATCCGAAGCAGATCTACGAGCGGGAGATCGGACGCCAGCTCAACATGGCCTCCCAGAGCTGGGACGGCAAGCGCATCTATTACACGTCCTCGCTGCTCTCGCGCTGGGACAAGAAGGGCGAAGACAATGAGCAGTTCTTCAAGGCCTTCACCTGGGATGGCAAGGAACTGCAACCGCGCTTCGCCATCGATTTCATCGCGGCCAAGCTGGGAAGACCCCACCAGATGCGCTTCGGAGCCTATGCGCTCTATGCGGCCGCGCCCCAGGGGCCGGACTCCGGTACTCCGGTGCGACTGGTTCTGAATGAACCCGAGATGCACCGCTGAACGGCGTCGGCCGGCCCGGCGACGGGCCGGCCGTTCCGCCCTGCTGCGTCTAGCCCTGCCAGGTCTGTTGCTCTGCCTGCCGCTGGGGCTCGTGTCGCCGGCCGGGGCCGCGGCCCCGCTATCCGACGCACCGGCCTATCAGGGTCTCCAGTTCGAGCCCCCGGAGCCCGGGACCTACGAGCTACCTGCACTCGGTCCCGCTGCCGACGGCTTCGTGCTCGACACTTCGGGCCGGGCGCGGCGCCTGCACGATTTCCTCGGCCACGGCAAGGCCACCGTGCTGAGTTTCATCTACACCACCTGCTCGGACGCCGAGGGCTGTCCACTGGCCACCTTCGTGCTCCAGCAGATGGCCCGGCGCGTGGCAAAGGACGAGCGGCTGCGCGATCGCGTCCGCTTCGTGAGCCTGAGTTTCGACCCCGAGCGCGACACCCCCGAGGTGATGCGGGTCTACAGCTACGCCTATCGAGTACCCGGTGTCGAGTGGGATTTCCTGACCACCGCCTCCACGGACCGGCTGGAGCCCATCCTGAATGCCTACGGACAGCGGATCCAGGCCGAGGTGGACGAGACCGGCAACCCCACGGGGGGGATCTCGCATCTGCTGCGCGTCTATCTGGTCGATCCTGACCAGCGCATCCGCAACATCTACAGCGTGGCCTTCCTGCACCCGGACGTCCTGATCAATGACCTGCTCACGGTGCTGGAGTCCGGGGCCGACACACGGCCGCGTACCATCCCCGCGGCCCTGCCGCTCGGTCCGGGCGACGTCAAGGCGGGCTACGAGAGCACGGAGTACGCCACCGACTCGGTGGCGCTCACGGCGCGCAGGGGACGTCCGGCGGACCTGCTGGCCTTCGTGCGCCGGCCGCCGCTGGGACTCCCGCCCGTGCCGGTGCCCGCCGACAACCCCATCACCGCGGAGAAGGTCGCGTTGGGACGCAAGCTCTTCTACGACCGGCGCCTGTCCCTCAACGACACTTTCTCCTGTGCCATGTGCCACATCCCCGAGCAAGGCTTCACCAACAACGAGCTGGCCACCGCCGTAGGCATCGAGGGCCGCACCGTGCGGCGCAACGCCCCCACCGTGCTCAACAGCGCCTATCTGACCCGCCTGTTCCACGACGGGCGGGAATTCAGCCTGGAGCAGCAGATCTGGGCCCCCCTGTTGGCACGCAACGAGATGGGCAATCCATCCGTGGGCCACGTGATCGAAAAGATCCGCGCGCTGCCCGACTACGCAGGTCTGTTCGAGGCCGCCTTCGGCGGGCGCGGGCCGGACATGATCACCATCGGCCAGGCCATCGCCAGTTACGAACGCACCTTGAACGCTGCAGACTCGCCCTTCGATCGCTGGCGCTACGGCGGAGACGCACGGGCGCTGCCGGCCGCGGCGCGCCGGGGGTACGCGCTGTTCACGGGCAAGGCCGGCTGCTCGAGTTGCCACAGTGTGGGTGAGCACGACGCACTGTTCACCGACGGCGGATTCCACAACACCGGCATCGGCTATGCGGCCAGCATGGATATTCCACTCGGGTCCTCTCGCGTCCTCATCGCACCAGGTGTGGAGCTGGAGGTCGACCCTTCGGTCCTCGAGGCCGTCTCGGAACCCAAGCCCAACGACCTGGGCCGCTACGAGATCACCCTGGACCCCGCCGACCGTTGGAAGTACAAGACCCCGAGCCTACGCAACGTGGCGCTCACGGCCCCATACATGCACGACGGATCACTGACCGCGCTCGAGGCCGTGGTCGAGTACTACGACCGCGGAGGCGTGCCCAACGAGGGCCTGGATCCGCGCATCCGCCCCCTCGGCCTGACCGCGGAGGAGAAGCGGGCGCTGGTGGCCTTCATGGAGTCACTCACCGGGAGCAACATCGAGACGCTTGTGCTGGATGCCTTCGCAGCGCCCATCGGCGACGTGGGCAGTGCCCGGCAGCCGCCCTGAAACCGCGACATCCCCGGTGTCCGGCTATGCGCCGACGCGGCGATAACCCCCGGGCACACCCCGTGGCGACAGCACCACCTGATACAACTGGAGCTGGCGTGCCCGGAACGCACCCGCACAAGAGCACAGATAGAAGCGCCACATCCGCTGGAACCGCTCGTCGTAGCGCCCCTGCAGCCGTGGCCAGGCACGTTCGAAGTTGTCCAGCCAGGCCATGAGGGTGCGGTCGTAGTCCGCTCCAAAGTTGTGCACGTCCTCGATCACGAACAGATCCTCGGTGGCCTCGGCGATCTGGGTCAGTGAGGGAATGTCGCCATTGGGGAAGATGTAGCGCTCGATCCACGGATCGGTTCCCACATTGGAGACCTCGTCGGCGATGGTGTGGAGCAGGAACAGCCCACCTGGCTCCAGCAATCGCAGTGCAACCTCGAAATAGGCCCGGTGGTTCTTGTGTCCCACGTGCTCGAACATGCCCACGGAGACGATGCGGTCGAACCGGCCGTCCAGGTTGCGGTAGTCGCACAAGCGGATGTCCACGGGCAGACCGGCACAGCGCTCGCGTGCCAGCTCGGCCTGGCGTTCGGAGATGGTCACACCCACCACCTCCACCCCATAGCGCTCGGCGGCGAAGCGGGCGAATCCGCCCCAGCCGCAGCCGATGTCGAGAACCCGCATTCCAGGGCGCAGTGCCAGCTTGCGGCAGATGAGGTCCAGCTTGGCCACCTGGGCCTCGTCGAGCGTGCGCGCGCCCTCGGCCCAATAGGCGCAGCTATAGATCATGCGCTCGTCGAGCATGGCACGGTACAGTTCGTTGCCCAGGTCGTAGTGGGCACGACCCACATGCCAGGCACGGGCCTCGGTCTGGAGATTGAGGAGCCGGGCCCTGAGATGGGTGGCCAACACCCTGAGCGGGCGGATCTCGCGATCCACGCGTGCGGCGATCACCCGGTGGAAGAACTGATCGAGACGCCGTGCATCCCACCAGCCGTCCATATAGGCCTCGCCCACACCCAGCGATCCCTGCGCGAAGGCCCGCCGAAACACACGCGGGTCGCGCACCTGGAAGTCCCAATCGTTGGGGCCGTCGATCTGTACTCCAGCCCTGGCGAGGACGCGTTCCGCCTTACGACGAAACGCGTCCTCCCAGGGCATGCGCATCAGGCTGGTCGGGAACATGGCTGCTCGGCCTCCTCCACGAACTGTGGTACAGGGCATGGCCCGCGCACGGGCCACGCCGCTCTCTTCCGTGTAGGGCCAACGCCGTGCCAAGTCAAGGCGCAGAATCAAGCTTTGGCCGGTGGCGGCCACCGACCGCCACCGGCCCGAACCGATCGAGAAACGGCAAGAGGCGATCAGGCCGCCGAGCTGGCCGGGGCCCCGGGCAGGGCCAGTGGATAACCGGCCCCCACCCAGCCCATGAGGCCGCCGCGCAGGTTGTAGGTGTGACGGGCACCGTGCTGGCCGAGGAAGGCGCAGGCCTGATAGGAACGCGCGCCGGAACGGCAGACGACGACCAGCGGCTCATGTTCCGTGCCGGTGAGCAGCCGGTCGAGCTCCAGGGGCACCAGATGAAGGGGGAGCAACTCCGAGCCCTCGATGACCCCACGGGCCGTTTCAGAGGCGGATCGCACATCGACGATGCGCACGGAGCGGCCTTCGTCGATCCATTGCTTCAGGGTATGCGCATCGATTTCGGCGACCGGGTACATGCTTCTCCTCTCGATAGTATTAGAAATTTCTAATATATGGTATGGGATGTACACCAGGATCTCAACCCGACGGTCCGAACTTTGCGCCCGGCCCCCAAAGGGTCATCGGCCGCAGATCCCGACACCAATGTATAGTGTGTGCCTGCTGCGCGGTTGAACAAAACACCTGCCAGCGGGGTCCCACGGTAGGAGCCCCACCGGCTCAGGCCGATTCGAGACACCTTGTGGCGTTGTGTCGGCCGCGGTTTCGTTGCCCGAGATCTCGTGATGCGTCATGACCTCCCACGACAGCGCCCTGCGTCCGGCAGTGACACGCAAACGCCGCCAGCGTCACAGGGGCGGGCGCCCGGCCCCGCCCGGAACAGGGCACCTGTATATACCCATACACGGCGCCTCCTCGCGGTCCTGCTCTGCATCCTGTGCACCGCCCTGCCGGGGCTGCCCCTGGCCCGCGCCTTGGACGTACAACTCCCCGAGATGGGCGATCCCGCCGATACCGTGCTCAGTCCCAGTGAAGAAAGGAAACTGGGGGCGATCATCGAGGCCCAGATCCGCAACCAGATGCCGGTGCTGGAGGACCCGGAGCTGGAGACCTACGTATCCGGGCTAGGCCAGCGGCTGATCACCGCGGCTCTGGACACGGATCTGCGTTTCCGCTTTTTGGTGCTGCGTTCTCCCACCATCAATGCCTTTGCCACCCCAGGCGGGGTGGTGGCCGTGAACACGGGCCTCATCGAGGCGGCCCACACCGAGTCGGAGCTGGCCGGGGTCATCGCCCACGAAATCGCCCACGTCTCCCAGCACCACATGGCACGCATGATCGCCGAGTCGCGACAGGTGACGGTGGCCACCGCACTCGGCCTGCTCGCGGCGATCGCCATCGGCGTGGCGGGTGGCGGCAACGCCGGTGCTGCAGCCCTGCAGGGGACCATGGCCGCTTCGGCCCAGGCACAGCTCGCCTTCTCGCGCAACTACGAACGCGAGGCCGACCGCGTGGGCATGCAGTTGCTGACAGCCTCGGGATACGATCCGGAAGGGATGCCCGACTTCTTCGAAAGGCTGCAGCGACAGAACCAGCTCAACGCAGGCCCCACACTGGAATTCCTCAGCACCCACCCCTTGACGCTCGACCGGATCAGCGATACGCGCAACCGCGCCGAACAACTCAAGCGCTCGGCAAAGGACCGTGTGGTGGCCGACCGGCCGGAATTCCACTTCGCCAAGGCCCGCGTGCGCGCGCTCACCAACCCGCCGGGCCGCATCATCGCGCGACGCGACCAGGCCGATACGCCAGCGGACCGGTACATGCTCGCCGTGGCCTACCTCCGTGACGGGCGGCCGGAAAAGGCCGCCCGCATCCTGCAACGGCTGCGCAACACCGTGCCAGACAATCTCTGGGTGCAACTCGCCTTGGCACGGGCCTGGATGGATCTCGGCCGTTACCGCGAGGCCGATCGTCTCCTCGGGCACATCGACACCCTGTATCCGAACCTGGAGGCGGTCGTCTACTATCGCGTGCGTTCCCTGCTGCGCCAGCGGCGGGCCGGGGAGGCCCTGACCCTGCTTCAGGGCTTCGGTCAGCGCCGTGCCCTGAGCCCCTATCTGCTGCGCCTCGAGGCCCAAGCCGCCACCGCCACGGGGAAGCCCTGGCTCGCCCACGAGGCCCTCGCCGACTTCCATACGGCCTACGGTCAGTACGGGGCCGCTCTGGAACAACTCGAGCTGGCGCTGAAGAGCAAGGGCATCGACCCGGTGTCCCAGGCCCGCGTGCGGTCCAAGCGCAAGGAGATCACCGCGTTGCGCGCCCGTGACGAACGGGACAAGAACCGACATTGAATGCCCGCGGCGGCACGCGGGTCCCGCTCGCCGCCAGACCCTGTCGGCAGGCGTACGCTCACGGTGAGTGGCGCTCCGCGCGGCGTCCCCGCACGGGGGCTGCGCTTTGTTGCGAAATACGCGGTTTCCGGTATCCTAGCTTCGTTCTTGCACGTGTAGTCTGCGCACAAGTTCAAAGAACAAGATCCGGCTTCCACAGGGATCGACTGCACGCGGAAGGAACCCAGGTACGACTCCCGTCAAACCAAGCAGGAGGACCCATGCGCAAACCCATCCTGATCACGATGGCCGCCTCGCTCGGTGTGCTGGTGGCCTGCGCGACCGCGCAAGACAAGAGCGCAACCCCCGCTTCGGAATCTGCCATCGAGCAGGGCAAGAAGCTCGCCTTCGATCGTAAGAAAGGGAACTGCCTTGCCTGCCATCAGATCGCCGGCGGCACGCTGCCCGGGGACATCGGCCCGCCCCTGGTGGCCATGAAGGCCCGATATCCCGACAAGGCCAAACTGCGTGAGCAGATCTGGGATGCGCGGAAGAAGAACCCGCACACCATCATGCCCCCGTTCGGTGCGCATCGCATCCTCACCGAGAAAGAGATCGACCTGGTCACCGACTTCATCTATACGCTGTAGAACGCTGTGCAGCCCCTCGGATCGATTTGGAGGAACATACATGAACGAACGCCGCAGACTCTTCCTCAAGGGCACCCTCGCCGTCGGCACGTTGAGCGTCGCCGCCGGGGCTGGGCTCCTCTCACCACGCGCGGTACTGGCCGCCTGGCCTGAAGCAGCCTTCAAGGGCAAGACCGTCGAAGACGCCCTCAAGGAGCTATTGGGGAGCGCCGGCTACGAGACTTCCGATGCCATCAACATCAAGGCCCCGGACATCGCCGAGAACGGGGCCGTGGTGCCCGTGACCGTGAGCAGCACGCTCAAGGACGTCACCGAGATCGCCATCCTCTCTTCGTCCAACCCCAGCCCGCTGACCTCGGCCTACGAGCTCGGCAAGGGCACACACCCCTACATCTCCACGCGCATCAAGATGGGCAAGACGGGCGATGTGATCGCCGTCGTCAAGTCCGGCGGGAAGACCTTCGGGACCAAGAAGCAGGTCAAGGTCACCATCGGCGGCTGTGGCGGCTGAGCCGATCCCCCGGTCACATTCCATACGCAAACCGATCGAGGTAGAAGAGCATGGCAAAATCGACCATCAAGATTCGCGCCAAGGAAAAGGGTGGCGTCGTCACCGTCAAGATGCTGATCAGTCATCCCATGGAAACCGGCACCCGCAAGGACAAGAAGACGGGCAAGCTGATCCCCGCCCATTACATCACCGAGGTCGACGCCGAGGCCAACGGGGAGAAGAAGCTCACCGCCTACTGGAGCGGCGGCATTTCCAAGAACCCGTACCTCTCGTTCAAGTACGACGGCAAGAAGGGCGACAAGCTCAAGATCTCCTGGCAGGACAATCAGGGCCAGTCCGATTCGCTGGAGACCACGGTGAAGTGAGCGGCCACGGCAACCGCCCTCGGAGGTATTCAGGGCCCGGCCTAGAATCCCGTGTCCGCCAAGGGACCGAGCAGAGAATGGAGGAACACAGCGTGAAAGCGAAACTGTCTGCCATTGCCGCAGCGCTCATGGTCAGCCTCTCCATGGCGTTTCCGGCGGCAGTGATGGCGAGCCCCGAGGACGACCTCAAGGCCTTCCGGGAATACTTCAAGAAACGTTTCCCGAACGTGCCTTTCGAGGACTTCGTCAACGGCGTCTATGCACTCGACCCGGCAGCCCGGGAACAGTGGGAGGCCATCGAGGAATTCCCACCTTACGAGATCAACATCGAAAAAGGTAAAGACCTCTTCCACAAGCCGTTCAAGAACGGCAAGACCATGGCCTCATGCTTCCCCGACTACAAGCAAGGGATCAAACAGAACTATCCCTACTTCGACACCAAGTCGGGCAAGGTGAAGACCCTGGAACTGGAGATCAATGAGTGCCGCGAGAAGAACGGCGAAAAGCCTTTCCCCTGGGGCAAAGGTCCCATCGCGGACGTCTCGGCCTATCTGGCCTACCTCTCCCGCGGCAAGAAGATCGACGTGAAAGTGCCCAACAAAGCGGCCGAGGCAGAGTACGACAAGGGCAAGCACTTCTTCTATGCCAAGCGTGGTCAGCTCAACTTGGCCTGCGCGGACTGCCATGTGTACTATGCCGGGTATCACATCCGCGCCGATCTGCTGAGCCCAGCCCTCGGGCAGGTCACCCACTTCCCAGTCTATCGTTCCAAATGGGGCGGATTGGGCACGCTGCACCGCCGTTATAGCGGCTGTAACAAGCAGGTCCGCGCCAAACCCTTCCCCATGCAGGGACCGGAGTATCGGGCGTTGGAGTACTTCCACACGTATATGAGCAACGGACTCCCGATCAACGGACCCGGCGCCCGCAAGTAAGGTCGTTCCTGTCACATGAACGGGGCCGGCACCTCGAGTGTCGGCCCTTTTCTTGTTCTCCATGGCCACCCGGCGCGATCCGGCCAGGCTGCCACTCGCATGGTGGATCCCCGACCAGGCATGCCGCCGTCCCATGGCCCTGGCCTTGGAACATCCCGAACTGCGCATGCGCTTCGGCGCCCTGCCGGACCTGCTGCGGCAGCGCAAGCCCCTGCTGCCGGGCCGCCGCGCAGGCACCCGCCTCTTCCAGGCCCTGGAACTCTATCGGACGCTGGGTGCGGGTCCTCGCTTCCGCCCCGCATGGGCCGGGTGGAATGAAGACCAGCCCGTACTTGCCGTTTCCACCAGCGGCACCTCGGGCCGACCCGGGACCGTACTGTTGAGTCCCGCCAACCTGGCCAGCTCGGCACGGGCCGTCAACCGGGCGGTGGGCCTAGGGCCAGGGGACCGCTGGCTCAATGTCCTTCCTCTCCAGCATATTGCAGGCATTGCCATCCTGGTACGTTGCCTGCAAGCCGGGGCCACCATGGTCCTCCACGAGCGCTTCGACGTGAACGCGGTCTGGACGGCGCTCCGCGACCATGCCATTACCCACATCTCCCTGGTGCCGGCCCTGCTCGCACGACTGTTGGAGCACGCCGGCACGGCGCGCGCACCCGCCTCGCTGCGTGTGGTCCTGGTCGGCGGTGGGCATCTGGACGAGGCCCTCGCTGCACGCGCCTTGGCACACGATTGGCCCATCCACGTCACCTGGGGCATGACCGAAACCGCTTCGGCCGTCGCCATTCGCAGGCTGGATGCCTCGGCTTTGCCACAGACCCACCGAGTGGGCCGCCCCCTGGCGGGGCTGCAGGTCCGCGTCACCGACAACCAGGCCCGGCTCGCCATCTGGGGACCCCAGGTCACTGCGGGCCGCCATCCGGCTCGTGTACGTCGCCGTTCCCGTGCCGGGGTTCCTCGCCGCTGGCACCTGAGCCCGGACTGGGGGACCGTGGATCCACACGGTGAGGTATGGGTACTCGGTCGCCGGGACCGGATCGTGATCAGCGGCGGGGTCAATGTGCCGCTGGAGGCCGTGGAACGTACCCTACTCACCCACCCGGCGGTGCGTGAAGTCTGGGCCATGGGCCTGCCCGACCCCGTTTGGGGCGAGCGCGTGGCAGCACTGGTCGTGGGCGAGGCGGAGGTCGAAGCGCTTGGGCGCTGGGTCCGCGAGCGGCTGCCGGCGGCCTGGCGCCCGAGAGAGATTCACCGCCTTGCGCGGCTGCCTCGCACCCCATTGGGCAAGATCGACGCCGCAGCGGCCCGGCGCCTAGTCTCGGCCCCGCTTGACGGGGGTCAATGATCGGCTCGGCTGATCCCAGAAGACCCTGCCGCACCGGTAGAATACGAGACGAACGCCCACCTGCAGCTGGATCACCGTGGTTTTTCCTATGGCACAGACCTACGACGAGACCCTGGCAAAGTCGCCCATCGGCAGCGAGCTGGCCCGCGAGGAGTGCGAGACGCTGGCCCCCATCATGAAACACCGCACGCTCTCCGACGGCGAAATCCTTT
>Ga0256832_1001279_pt1 | contig 16855 bp, 12 predicted proteins | sample 134614metaG_FD_190534 | JGI IMG/M metagenome (GOLD analysis project Ga0256832, IMG submission 190534) | Hydrothermal vent microbial communities from Lau Basin, Pacific Ocean - 134-614 | ecosystem: Environmental > Aquatic > Marine > Hydrothermal vents | place: Pacific Ocean: Lau Basin | collected...
AGCGGATTCATCAATCATTAAATTATAAAACACCAGCAGAGGTGTACTTTAAATGAATAATGAACTTAGTATATTATTACACCTTAAATTATTTATAAATCTGTTCAATACATGGGGTACAGATAACCATTTAATATTATTGTTTGCTTAAGACTTTTGCTTTCCCCCATAATGTATAAAATCCACTATTATCATATTTTTAAGTAATCATGAAAATTTTTTTCAAAATATTTTTCTTTTGTTTTTACCTCTGTTTTATGTCGTTGATAAAAAGCCAAGTATTAAATGAAGATTTAAACAATCCAATTTACAATTTTATTGATCGTTTCGCCGTAAAGAAAATGATCGATGTAAATCAATCGGTTAAACCATATTCAAAAAAAGAAATTACAGGATGGCTTAAACAACTTCAGTCTCAGAAGTCAAAATTGAATAAAGTAGAAAGTAAAGAACTTGAGTGGTTTTTACAAAAATATGATTTGGAACAGAATACTACAATAAGCAAATTTGGTGAGTTTCAATATTTAGATGAAAAATTTAGTTTCAGAGCAATACCAATTGCAGGCTATGAAATTTCCAGCATTGGAAAAAATAATGGTTTTTCAAAAAAGATCGGAGCACATTTTGAAGGGTGGTATAAAGATCTTTCATTAATGTTTGAGTATCTAGATACCGGAGAATTCGGGAATAATATTGATATTAAGAAAAACTTGACTTCCAGGACAGGGCATTTTATTAAAAATGCTCCTAACGGAATAGAGTTTAGTGATGTTAAGGGTAAAATTGGTTATGATTTCGGCTACGGTAATTTATCACTTAAAAAAGAATATGTAAATTTAGGAAGCGGGAAATTCGGACAATTAATTCTTTCGTCAAAAGCCGCATCATTTCCTCATATAGAATTTAAATTAAAACCAACCGATTGGATGGAAATTTACTACATGCACGGATGGTTAAATTCTTTGGTTATAGATTCTTCTAAATCATTCTATTATGGTACGAGTTCAATCGAACCACGTTTGTATGAAGAATACAAATCAAAATATATTGTTGCCAATTATATTACTTTGAAACCAAATAATTGGCTCAATTTTTCTATGGGTAATTCATTTATCTATAGCGGTGATTTGCGTCCGGAAATGTTTATTCCTATAATGTATTTTAAAGTTGTGGATCATAATACCGGTCGCGGCGAGGTTGGTGACGGGAATGGACTTATTTATTTTGACCTTGCTATTAAATATCCGCAAAATTTTAAATTTTATAGTATACTACTGATTGAAAGTCTTGAAATTAGGAAAATCCTTAGTGGAATATTTTACACGTAACCTATTGGTTATACGTTAGGAGCATCCATTGTTGATTTATTTATAGATAACCTTGACTTTTCATTAGAATATACCCAAATTAATCCCTGGGTTTATGAACATAAATTTAGAGTTACTAATTATAAACATTTAGGTTATGCTCTAGGGCATTGGATTGGTCAAAATAGTAATCTTATATCATTTCAATTTGATTTTACTTTTTCAAGTAGATTGCATTTATCACTAAGTTCACAATTTTTTAGAAAGGGAGGGATGAAAGATATTTACTATGCTTATAAAGATCGTAAACCGTTGAACTTCCTTTACGGTCCATTGCGTAAAGAAAAAATAGTAGAACTTAAAATCTTATATGAACCTTTATACAATGTTTATCTTCAAGGTAAGTATCAATATTCTGAAATTTCAGACGAGGAAAGCGATAGAACACCTAGTTTTATGTTGGGACAGAAGAATTCTTTTTCAGTTTCTTTATCCTATGGTTTACCTTAGTATTTTATAATAAAACATCCTATGTATCGTTAAAGTACAATTTTAACTTCAGATCAACTCAAGAAATAATTAATAATATTAATAAATTGCCTCCAAAGGTAAAGTTCAGAATTCATCCTGAACGATGGAACGATAAACTTATTCCTTGGGCGAAAGAATTGGTTATTCAGAATGTTAAGAATGTGGTGAAGAGAGTAGTTGTTAAAAAAGTAATGAGTAAGAAGTGAGGAGTAGGTAGTAGTGGGTAATAAGAATTACAGAGGATTCCGTGATTTGATTGTTTATCAACTTTCTTACAATTTAGCCTGTGAAATATTTGAAATTACTAAATCCTTTCCGAAAGAAGAAAAGTATTCTCTTACGGATCAAATAAGACGCTCTTCCAGGTCGGTTCCTTCTAACATTGCTGAAGCGTGGAGTAAAAGAAGATATCCGAAATCATTTGTAAATAAATTAGTAGATTCAGATGGAGAGGCTTCGGAAACAACTGTTCATCTTGATTTTGCTAAAGATCACGGTTATATAGATTTAAAGAAACATAAATATTTTATTGAAAAGTATGAAGAAGTAAGTAAGATGCTAAATTCAATGATTAAAACACCGGAAAAATTTTGTTTCTAAATCTACTTACTTTATACTAACTTCTACATACTTGTTTTTCAAAATTTGGGAAAAAAGTAACGTTTAAGAATAGTAAGGAGCAGAAAGTAGGGAGTAAGGAGTAGATAGAAGTTGGTAATAAGCATTACAGGGGATTCCGGGATTTGATTGTTTATCAACTTTCTTACAAATTAGCCGGGGAAATATTTGAAATTACTAAATCCTTTCCAAAAGAAGAAAAGTATTCTCTTACGGATCAAATAAGACGCTTTTCCAGGTCGGTCTCATTGGAAAGAAGCTAGCCAAAATTATTTCCAATCAAATAAACATATTAGCCTATCATCCCAGTTTACTTCCTGTAAATAGATATCATTCAACATTTTTTTAAAAAAAGTCCCATACGTAATATTTTAATCCGGTTGTTTGGGATTTTAACCTTCCTTAATTTCTTAAAAAATTATTAAATTATTATCAATAAATAATAAGTATTTCCAAAGGGAAAATGTTGCCGGTTCGAATATTTTTTATAATCCTATTTTATACATCCTCTTTTCTGATTGCGCACAATATTAAGTACGAAAATTTTGAACTTGATAACAAGGATATAAAATACTTAATCATATTTATACTAACCGTAATTTTAACCGCGGCGGTTACCGGAAGACTCCGTTCGAAAAACCGAGATCCGGGCTTTGTATCAAATTCCAAAAATTTAATTAAGAATTTTGTAATAAATCTCGGTTTACTGGCATTAGCGGTAAATTATATAGGTCAGCTCAGCACTTCCAGATTTTTGTTAACAGCATCTTTAAGTTTGGGTTTCTTTTTCGAGTTGATTTTTATAATCGTTACTTCCGAGTTTTCCGCTAAGAGTAAAGATTCCTCGGTTTTTTCACTTTCCAAAACAATTTTGTTAATCGAGTTTTCCATTCTGGTGTGGATAATTATTTTTACTCTCTCCAGCTCGGCTTTCAATGCATATACGGTAAAACAAAAATTGTTTTTTGTAATTACATTGATGGTTATATGGTTTGTTAACGGTACTTTAAACCGTGAATTCGATACAATCGAAAATTCCACATTTTCTTCCATTTTATGGAATCATATTAAATCGTATATAATATTTTTTCTTATCATATCGGCGCTCTTGTTTTTATTTACGTTGCCTGTTGAATTGAAAAAAATTATAACGTACAATCTAATCCTGTTTTCTCTATGGGCTTTAGCCGCGGTTGCCATTTATTATATTTATAAATCCCCCCCGAGAACCGACGCGGTCTCGTTCAGTCTGTTTAACACTACTGAATTTCCGGAGGATTTCTATAAGACAAACGGGGCTAACGGCGTAGTAGAAACCGTAAAACATCAATCGCCCATCCAGTCTCAATTATTAAAGTTTCAATTAAAAGAAATTTATTTAAAGAATTTTTCGGATGTTTACGATTTTCTTAACGACCAATTGGATTTGGAGGATTTTGATATATCCAAATGCAGCATTATCCGTTCTGCCGATATGTACAATATAGAAGTTTTACCGCCTCATTCTCTTGAACTGTATATTAACTTACACGAATTGAACGATATAAGAAGAATCAATGCTTATTTGATCGAAGTAAACCGGAAGCTCAAATCGAACGGATATTTTGTGGGAAGGTTCGAATCGAATAAACTCCGGTACAAAAATTACCACAAAAAATATCCTTTTTATCTTGCAAATATATATTATTCATTGAATTTCGTTTGGAAAAGAGTTGTTCCCAAGCTTCCCTTCTTAAAAAAAGTGTTTTTCTTTTTTACCAAAGGAAGAAAAAGGGCTCTTTCGTTAGCGGAAGGTTTGGGACGGTTATATTATTGCGGTTTTTCGGTCAAGGCAATTAATGAAATAGACGGCTTCCTTTATTTTGTTGCCAAACGGCACAGGGAACCTTCGACGGATAAAAACCCTTCTTACGGGTTGTTTTTCAAAATGAAAAGAGTGGGGAAAAGCGGAAAGCCTATTTATGTATACAAACTCAGAACTATGCATCCGTATTCCGAATACCTACAGAAATTTATACACGATAATTTCAATCTTAAAGAGGGCGGTAAATTTGAGAACGATTTCAGAATTACTTCTTGGGGAAAAATCGCCAGAAAATTATGGATTGACGAATTACCCATGTTAATTAATTGGGTGAAAAGGGATTTGAAACTTGTGGGAATAAGACCCTTAAGTTTTCATTACTTAAGTTTGTACGATAAAGAATATGTGAAACGCCGCAACAAACACAAGCCGGGATTAATCCCGCCTTATTATGCGGATATGCCGAAAACGTTGGAAGAAATTCAGCTCTCCGAACAAAAATATTTGGATGCCTACGAAAAGAAAAAAATCTTTGCCGATATTCAGTATTTCTGTAAAATATTTTATAATATCATTTTCAAAAAAGCAAGAAGCTCATAATCGTTTTAACAAAACCAATGTAAAATGAAAAAGTTTAAAATAAAACATTCAATAATCATACTGTTTTTTATTTTTGTAAGCATTTCTAATGCACAAATTATTTACGAAACATTAAACAATCCGGTTTATTCTTTTCTGGAGAGGATGGCGGTCAAAAAATTAATCGATTTAAACCTTTCCGTTAAACCTTATTCCAAGAAAGAGATTGCTGTTGTTCTTAAAAAGCTCCGGAAGAATATTAATGCTCTTAACCGTGTGGAAAAGGAGGAACTGTTCTGGTATTTAAAAAGATACGGACTTGAAATAAACGGTAAACCTTCTAAAAAATTAGGCGAATTCGGTTATTCAACTTCAAGTGCGCTATTCAGGGCTTTCCCGATAGCCGGCTATGAGATTTCCACGGTTGGTCCGGCAAAAGGATATTCGAAATGGATAGGAGCAAGGTTTGAAGGGAGCGTAAATAAATTATCGCTTTTTTTCGAATATCTCGATACCGGTGAATTTGGTGATAATGTTGATGTAAATAAAAAATTAACCCCGGAAACCGGGCATTTTTATAAGACTGCGCCAAACGGAATTGAATTTAGCGATGTTAAAGGCGGTATTATTTACGATTTCGGTTACGGCAGCCTTTCCCTTAAAAAAAATTATGTAAACTGGGGAAGCGGTAAATTCGGTAAGTTATTTCTTTCTTCCAAAGCGGCATCGTTCCCTCATGTGGAATTTAAATTGAACCCTTTACCTTGGCTTTCAATTTCTTACATACACGGCTGGTTGAATTCGATGGTTCTCGATTCCTCGCGCTTTTATTATTCTTATCAAGGGAATATACAACCGTTTTTAGTGGAAACATTCATCAATAAATATATTGCGGCAAATTATATCTCGTTCAAACCAAAGGATTGGCTTACTTTTTCTGTCGGTAATTCGTTTATTTACAGCGGTGATCTGCGTCCGGAAATGTTTATTCCCGTTATGTACTATAAGGTTATGGATCATAATACCGGCCGGGGAGATGTTAACGACGGAAACGGAATGATATTTTTTGATTTAAATGTTAATTATTTCAAAAATATTAATCTTTACGGTTCTTTGCTTATCGACGTTTTGGAAATACGCCCGCTTTTAAAAGGTGAATTTTATAAATCATGGTTCGGCATTACAACCGGCGCCAGGTTAATTGATTTGGGATTTGAAAATCTGGATTTGTTTTTGGAATATTCAATGTTGAATCCTTGGATTTACGAGAATAAATACATAACCACAAATTATAAACATCTCGGGTATGTTTTAGGGCATTGGATTGGTAACAATGCGGATTTATTAAGTTTCCGTTTAAATTATAAATTTATTGCAAACTTGGATTTATCGCTGAAAGGCGAAATATTCAGGAAAGGGGGAGCGGAAGATATTTATTATGCTTATATCGAAAGAAAAAAATTGCCGTTTTTATTCGGGAACAACAGACGTGAATTTTCCATTGAATTTTCCGCCGTCTATTATCCGCTTCATAATTTATACGTAAAAGGGAAGTATAGATATTCGAGTATTCATGATGACGAAGAAGCACGTACGCCGGATTTTTTACTAGGCGAAAAAAATTCTTTTATTCTCTCTGTTTCGTACGGATTACCGTAAAAAGCCAAACCGGAAAACAATAAAATATTTGAGGAAATGTCTTTCGACAGAAGGGCAAACCAAAGGGCAAACAAGTAAAATATTGTAAGTCCGGGAAAATATTTTCGTGTTGTGCTGAAAATTAAATAAAGTATATATAAAAACCATAAAGTCCCGCCTATTCCCAATTCCGTTTGAAATTCTATGAAAATGTTGTGAGGGTATTTTAACCATGCGGTATATTCGGGGATATTCACTTCACCATACTTTTCGTTTAACATAATGTCGTTTTCATTATAATTTCTAAAACCTCCCAACCCGGTTCCCGTAAAAGGATATTTTTTTATCATTTCCCAACTTATTGCATAACCGATGATTCTAGACATCATGCTGGGATCTTTTCCGATGATTTGACCGTCCGTAATAATCATGTTTTCGTATCTTTCTTTAATTATTTCATTCCCCGGCGAAAATGAATAAAGTAAAATAAACAAAGCCGCTGAAATAGTAAGTCCGGTAATATGTCCAAACCTAAGTTGTTTTTTTAGAAAATTTATAACCATAATAACTGGTAAAACCGCAATTAAACCAAGTAATGCGGCTCTCATATTACTAATATAAATTGCGTAATATCCCAATCCAATTATTAGAGAAATAACAAACAGTTCTTTGATATTTTTTTTCGTGAAGAAATGAAACAAAACCAATAATAAAAGAGGAGCAGTAAATCTTGCATAGACTACATGGCTCCATCTGCCTATACTGAATTTATACATCTCATTTTGAATGAACGGATTGAACAAAAATATGTAGATGGAAGTGATAACAATGAATATATAAATTATTGCAAAAAAAATATTTTTGTCTCTTCCGTTAAAATTCAGAAGGAGTAATTTGGTGCTAATGATAAAAGGGAAACCTACAAAAACCATACTGACAAATTTCAACATTCCGAACCCGGGATTTAAGGAATAGATTGAACCGGTTAGTAGAATTACCCCGAAAATTGTTAAGACGAGATAAAACTTTCCGGAAATTTTTTTTAATTCATGAGTTAAAGAAAGATTTAAGCTGTTGAAATAAAATTTGACCGCGAGAAACAGAAGTAAAACAAAAAAGAGTTTTAGTAAAATAGAGTTTGTTCCGTAATTCGAAATATTAGTCGACGCATATACCAAAAGATAAGCAATTATCAACGTAATTCTACTGAGAGTGCTTTTGCTCATTATTAACAAAACCCGTTTTATTAAGTTGGAATTAAGCGAATGGTCAAATATAATGTTTCTATTGTGAAAAAGAGAATCAAAATGGTCTTGAGTATAATCACTGCTGGCACCGTCCACACGGTTGTAGAATTAAATTCCAAATGCCAAACGTAAAACGTAAAACGTGAGACGTGAGACGTAAAACGTGAGACGTAGGGGACGAAAATCTTCGTCCCCATATTTTATTAGCGAATTAGCGGCGGTTTTTCAAATATTAAGAAAACGAACCGAACCCCGTAGGGGTGAAATATTTATAATAACCATAATCCCCATTAACATTAAAACCCCAGCGGGGTGACACATTAAATTCCAAATGACAAATCCCAAATGTAAAACGTAAGGCGCAAGACGTAAAACGTGAGACGTAAGAGCCGTAAACCTTGCGTCCCTAAAGTTATTTTTCATTAGCGAATTCGCGGCAATTATTCAAATATCAAAGAACAACCGAACCCCGTAGGGGTGAAATATTTATAATAACCATAATCCCATTTAACGTTAAAACCCCAGCGGGGTGACACATTAAATTCCAAACAACAAATTCCAAATGTAAAACGTAAAACGCAAGACGTAAAACGCAAGACGTAAAACGCAAGACGTAAAACGCAAGACGTAAAACGCAAGACGTAAAACGCAAGACGTAAAACGCAAGACGTAAAACGCAAGACGTAAAACGCAAGACGTAAAACGTAAGACGTAAAACGTGAGACGTAGGGGGCACAAACCTTGTGTTCCGAAAATGATTTCTTATTCGCGAATTCGCGGCTTTTCAATTGTTTTTCTTAGATCCAGAAACCAGTTCGGAATGACAATACATAAATTCCAAATTCCAAATGACTGTTGACCAGTGACCAATGACCAATTATATTGCCACCACCGACCACACGATAGTTAAATTAAATTTTATTTAAAATTTTGTAAAAAAGATTTAAAATCATTCCAACCGGTAATTTGAATCTTTCCCAAATCAAAACTTTCCTTACCCATATAAATTAATTTCTTTCTAATTTTTAATCTATTTTCTTTATCCGGTAATTTTCTCAAATTTTTAAGATAGTCATTTGTAAACGTTTCCCCGCCTTTAATTTCCAAAGCTAATATTTCATTGGGACTTTTCTCGATAATACAATCTATTTCCGTTCCGTTACTTTCACGCCAATAATAAATTTGCGGTATTTTACCCTTGTGGTAGTGGTATTTTATTAATTCACTTATAATCAAGTTTTCAAACAAAGCACCGTATGCGTAATGATTAATTAATATCTCCGGTGATTTAATGTTCAATAACGAACAAACCACGCCGGTATCATAAAAATAAAGTTTTGGGGATTTTATGATACGCTTATTGAAATTAACGTAATACGGCTTCAAAAGATAAATAACAAAACTTGCTTCCAATAGCGAAAGCCATGATTTGGCGGTGTTTACCGATATCCCGGCATCGTTTGCCAGAGAAGTGAGATTTAATATTTGACCGACTCGCCCCGCACAAAGTCCGAGAAACCTTGTAAACGTGCTTAGATTTTCAATTGCTTTCAAGGTTCTTATATCGCGCTCAATATATGTTTGTAAGTAAGAGGGATAAAAATCCTGCGCTTTAATTTTTTTGTCGTATACTCTCGGGTAAAATCCGTTAACAATTAATTTTAACGGGTCGCGGGTTTTTGACGGTGGTAATTCGGTAATATCAAACGGGAAAAGGTGGTTGATACTGACTCTACCTGCCAAAGATTGGGAAATATTTTGATTTAATAAAAAACTCTGGGAACCGGATAAAATATATTTCCCTTTTCCGTGATTTTGATCAGTGATAACTTGAATATAACTGAACAATTCGGGCAAATTTTGTGCTTCATCGAATATTATTTTATTTCCGGCGTTTTTCAAAAATCCGATGATATCGTTGCGGATAAGTTCCCTGTAATCGAGGCGTTCCAAATTGAAGTATTTATACCCGGGGAAAAAGTTCCGGAGCATTGTTGTTTTCCCGGATTGTCTCGGACCAGTTACGGAAACAACGGGGAATTTCCCAATCATTTTTTTTATGTGTGAAGTTAAATTCCGGTTTAAAATCATGACATAAACTGATTATGTAAATATGCAATTGCAATGCAAATATACATAAAAATAATTTTAATGTAAAATGAATTATTAAAAACAGATTAGCTGATGAAATCCCGGGGGATAAAATTCAAATTCCAAATTACAATTCCCAAATCCCAATTATTCTGTGAATAATCCGTATTTAATCTGTGCAATCCGTGGTTTCTGTTTAACCACAAAGACCCCAAAGTGAAAACTACAAAGGACGCAAAGGAAAGATATTTCAAATCCCAAATTCCCAATGACCGTTGACCATTGACTATTGACCAGTGACCGTTAACCAGTGACCAATTTCCAATGACCATTGACCAATTTCCAATGACCATTGACCAATTTCCCAATGACAAAATGTTTCACTCCTCTGGAGTTTTAATTTTGTGTTAGAACACTTATTCTATAAACATTTCACGCCTACGGCGTTTGCAGGATGAAATGGAGAGTCCATTTTAGATCCCGAAATGAATTCGGGATGACAAGTCTTAAATCCAAAATTCCAATTCCCTCATACTGTCATGCTGAACTTGTTTCAGCATCTGATTTAAATTACGAGTTCATTCTTAGATCCCGAAACGATCCGCCGTGGCGGACGGGATGACGAGTTCTATTTAATCCGTCAAATACGAACGGAAATACAATACATAAATTCCAAATTCCAAACAACAAATTCCAAAATCCAAATGACCATTGACTATTGACCATTGACCGTTAACCATTGACCAATTTCCAATGACCATTGACCAATTTCCCAATGACAAAATGTTTCACTCCTCTGGAGTTTTAATTTTGTGTTAGAATGCATGTTCTATAAATATTTCACGCCGATGGCGTTTGCGGGATGAAATGGGGAGTTCATTTTAGATCCCGAAACGAGTTCGGGATGACAAGTTCTTTTTATAGTCATGCTCTCTTAAAAACATGTCATGCTGTCCCGAATACTTGTCATGCTGAACTTGGTTCAGCATCTATCCCCCAATCCTTTGATAAGTCATCCCAGCCGGGATTTAAAGATTCTATTAAATTTATTTTCCACTCCCGATGCCAATTCTTTAATTGTTTTTCTCTTCTAATCGCTTCTTGCACATTTGTATATATTTCGTAATAAACCAATTTTGTTAAGTTGTATCTTTTTGAAAACCCTTCTATCATTCCCTTTTTATGTTCATACATTCTTCGTACTAAATTGTTTGTTACTCCTATGTAGAGCGTCTTTACTCTGTTTGTAATTATGTAGACATAATATTCTTTCATGGCAATGTCTACTTATACATCAATATTAATTCAAAGTTTAACCGTATTTAAGAATATCAAGTAGTAATATCGTTCGTTTTAGATCCCGAAACAAGTTCGGGATGACGGGTTCTCTTCTATGACATACTAACTTAAAAAGATGTCATGCTTAATTCATTTCAGCATCTTATTTTAACAACGGGTTCTTTTTAGATCCCGAAACGAGTTCGGGATGACGAGTCTTAAATCCAAAATTCCAATTCCATCATACTGTCATGCTGTCGTGAATGCTTGTCATACTGAACTTGTTTCAGCATCTCAAAGAGTCCTTCTTAGATCCCGAAACAATCCGCCAGTGGCGGACGGGATGACAAGTTCTATTTAATCCGTCAAATATGAACAGAATGACAACCAAGAAATTCCAAACAACAAAATCAAAAATCCAAATGACCATTGACTATTGACCAGTGACCAATGACCATTGACCAATTCAATTCAAATCAAAATCCCGCGCTTCCAAGCTGAGTAACCGTTTCCAATTGTAGTCAACATATTTCTGGATTTCTTTCAGTTCCTTCCGTGATTCGTCTTTGAATAAATGCTTAAATCTTCCTTGGTATTTCAAGCATTCTTCCACGGGCAAATCTTTTTCCGGTTTGTAAGTTATTTTGTAATTCTGATGCTCTGTTTCGAAAAGCGGGAATAATTTTGTCTCTACCGCCAATCTGGAAATTGTAATCGATTGTGCCGGCTCGGTTTTATGTCCGGGCGGGCAAGGACCGTCAACCATTAAAAACCTGAAACCTTTTATATCCTTTGCCTTTTTTATTTTTCGTCGGAAATCTTCTATAAACGCTAATGAGCAAGTGGCGGCGTAAGGAATGTTATGAGCCGTAATAATTCCCATCAAATCTTTAGGCCATGTTTTTTTATAATTATTTTGCGGGTTGGTTGTTGTTACGGCTCCGTACGGTGTTGCCGTACTGGTTTGTATTCCGGTATTCATATACGCACCGTTATTGTTCGCAACGTATAGAATATTTTCTCCTCTCGATGCGGCACCGGAAAGGGATTGGAGCCCGATATCGAAAGTTCCGCCGTCGCCTGCAAGAACGGCAACCGTCACGTCTTCTTTCCCTTGTCTGTCCAATGCGGCGCGTATTCCCGTAGCCGTAGCCGGAGCAGCGGCAAAAACCGTATGAACAATACTGCCTTGCAATTCGTTAAGCGGATAAGGTCCGGCTATAATTGAAAAACAAGAAGCCGGAACAACATAGACTGTATTTTCCCCCAAAATACTAGCCAGATGACGAACCAAAAGTGCCCATCCGCACCCCCGGCAGCTGAGCGCACCGGGATAAACTTTTTCTTCCTTAATTAAAAATTCCAATGATGGTTGCATAATCTATCCTTTGATTTTTAATTATTCAAAATCAATCCAAGTAACCGGTTTAGGATTATTTTGCATTGCGTAAATTATTTTTTCAATTGTTACAGGCGGAACATCTTTCCCGCCCAAGCCGGTGTATACATCGAACAAGTTGTAGTTTGTTCCGTAAAGTGCTCTTCGTAATTCACCGATTATTGCTCCTTCCTTATCGCCGAGGAAATTTCTTTCAACCGCAACTATCTTGGCATCTTCCGGAAGGTCTTTTAATACTTCCAAAACCGAATTTTTTGGAAACGGTTTGAACAAACGGAGCTTGAGTAAACCAACGTCGGGGTGATGTTTTATCACTCCCCGTACAGTGGTTGAAATACTCGATATTGAAACCAAAACCATTTTTGTTTGCGGTCCGATATTCACGGCTTCAACCGGTTTGTAATACCTGCCGAAATGTTTCCCGAATTTCTCTCCGATTTCAATTGTAAGCTCTTCCGTTTTGTTAATATCATTCCAATAACGGTAATTAAAAGTTTCGTAATGTTCGGGCGGAACCAAACCGCCAACGGCTTTCGGATTTTCTCCGTCTATTTCTCCGCCGGTTAATTTACGCGGAGGTAAGAATTCGTTTACTAAATCTTGATCGGGCACCCAAATGTTTTCGCTTGTGTGACTTTGATAAAACGCATCGAGCACAACCATTACCGGAATATTGAGAGTTTCCGCAATTACGTAAGCTTGAATTACCGAGTCCAAAACTTCTTGGGAGCTTTCTCCGTAGAACTGTATCCAACCCGTGTCCCGTTGGGAAATCGAGTCGGTTTGGTCGGACCAAATATTCCAAGGAATTGAAGGACGCCCGACGTTGCAAATTACAACCGGTAAACGGAAATGGGCAATTGCATGCAAAACTTCGTGAGCGTAGAACAACCCTTGACCACTTGTAGCCGTAAAAACCCGTTCGCCCGCAAGCGATGCACCCATTGCTGCGGCAAACACGGAATGTTCGCTGTCCATATTTACGTATGTCGCATCCATTTCCCCTTTGGCAACTTTATTGGAAAGTTCTTCCACAATTGTGGTTTGCGGTGTAATGGGGTAAGCCGGAATGAACCCGGCTTTGCACAACTTTGCGGCTTCCGCGGCGGCAAAATTGCCTTTCATTATTTTTTGCGTATGTCTCGGAAATAATTGTTTTACTTTTTCTTCTGTTTTGGCTTCCATTTTATTTCCTGTTAAAAATTTACGGTAAATTAAAAGTTAAAGCCGAACACGGACATTCTTGAACGCAAATTCCGCATCCCTTGCAATAATCGTAATCGATACGTAACCTTCCGTTTTCGTCAACATGTACGGCAGAATCGGGACAATAATTGTAACAGTTCCCGCAGCTGAAGCATTCGCCGCAATGCAAACACCTGCCGGTTTCCGCTACAATTTCTTCATCCGTCAATCCTTGCACAACTTCACTGAAATCATTATAAAAATCTTTAGCATGTTTTATCGGATTATCATGCCGGGGAGTGGGCATGTAATATGCAAAATTTATTTCCGTCGGCACTACAACGTCGCTTATTGTGTCTTCGTGACTGTAAGGCAGATTTCTGAAAAATGCGTGAACCTCTTCCGCAGCTTTGTTTCCGCTGCCTATTGCTTCGGTAACGGTTCCGCCCCAAGCCATATCACCGGCGCAAAATACGGGAATTCTCGATTCTATTTCTATCCTTCCTTGTTTAGGTTTAACGTTGTTCGAATTAAAAGCGTAAGCATCGAATTTCTGACCGATAGCGGAAATTACTTTATCAACCGTCACGGATTCTTCGGAATTTTCAATTGGAATTGGTCTTCTGCGTCCGCTTTCGTCCGGTTCACCCAATTCCATCTTGACTAATTTCACTTCCAATCTACCGTTGGAATTTTCACTTAAACCTACCGGAGCCACAAGGAACTTAATCTTCACGCCTTCCGCTTTTGCTTCTTCAACTTCGTGCGGAATTGCGGGCATTTCTTTATGTGTACGTCTGTAGTAAATAGTCGGTTTTCCGCCAAGCCGGAGAACGGTTCTGGCAACGTCTATAGCTGTGTTTCCGCCGCCGATAATTGCAATTTCGTCGCCTTTGTTTATTCCAAACGGTTTGCCGTTCAGTTTAAATTCGCGTAGAAATTCCACTCCGTCAATTATCCTGTCGTCGTTTTCAATATTCATTTTCACGCTAATGTGCGAACCGACCGCAACAATAACAGCCGAAAAATCGTCTTCAAGTTCGTTTATTTTAACTTTACGGTTTGTTATGATTTTTACGCCTTTACGTTCAATCCGTTCTATTTCTTTGTCGAGCACATCGTCGGGAAGTCTGAATTTAGGAATTCCCGTACGCATCATTCCACCCGCTTTGGGCAAAGCTTCGAATACTATAACGTCGTAGCCTTTATCGCGCAATTGTACGGCTGCGGTTAGACCGGCAGGTCCCGCGCCGATTACGGCAATTTTTTCATTGTATTGAAGGGGAGCGGGTGAAATTGCTTCCAGTTTTTTGTCGAGCCGGTCTCCTAAAAATCTTTCAACTGCTCCGATATTTACACCGGAATCCAAATCGTTACGGTTGCAATTTTGTTCGCAGAAATGAGGGCAGACCCTTCCGCAAATGGCAGGGAAAGGATTATGTTTGTAAATTAGCTCCAAAGCTTCGTCGAATTTTTTTTCGCCGGCTAATTTAATAAATCCACGTACGTCGGTACCAGCCGGACAGTTTGTTGAACACGGCGCATTTCGAGTAACGTATTCCGGAGTTAAAAGCCGCCAATTTCCGGTTTTGTTTTTGGACATCGGCTGGGACCAAAACGGAATTACCGGCAATTCCTCAAGCTTGATTTTTGCTTTGCTTTGTTCGATTAGTTCGCGGGGAACTTTAATTTTGGTTTCCTCTTTCGAGTGAAGTGCATTGATCAATCCTCTGTTTAAGTTTTCCAGACCCACAACACTCTCATAAGCAATTTTTGCCGATTCCGCATTGGCTTCCGGTTTGGCGGGAACGTTCTCTTGTATTATTTTTGCAGCGATATCGATATCCGCTTCAAAAATTCTCATGATTGCACCGATCATCGCGGCATTTACGATTGGTAAAGCTTTGGACCCCAGTCCTTTCTCCATTGAAATTTTGGTGGCGGGGATCGTGTAAACACTTTCGCATTTGTCTTTAAATTCATCTATCGGGCGTTCAGTGTTTATCAATACCGAACCACCTTCTTTCAGTCCGTTAAATACGGGAACCTGTTCCAGCAGTGATTCATCGAAAATAACGATTAAGTTTGGTGTATATACATTGCTTCTATTTAGAATTTCGGTTTTGGAAACCCTCAGAAAAGCCTGAATCGGAGCGCCGGTACGTTCTACCCCGAAAGCCGGGAACGACTGTACGTAAAAATTATCGAGCTGACTGAAAACTTTGGCGAGAATTTCGAATGCGGTTACCATTCCCTGTCCGCCGCGCGCATGACCTCTAATCTCTAACATTTCAAATTTCTCCGTTAAGAAATTATTAAAAAGAAAGAACTGTAAAGCGGAACAAAAGACACAGATATATTATTTATACTATAAAAATAATATATTATTTGATAAAATTAAAGTGAAAGGAAAAATTACAAACCGTAAATTCCAAATAACAAATCCCAAAAGTAAAACGTCAAACGTAAGACGTAAGGGGCACACCTTTCGTCCCCCAAATGATTTCTTATTCGTGAATTCGCGGCTTTTTCAATACACCAAAACGACTAAACCCTAACGGGATGACATATTAAATTCCAAACAACAAATAACCAATAACCAATGACTAAATGTTTCACTTTGATGGCGTCTGTTGTACGAAATAGAGAGTTCATTATAGATCCCGAAACGAGTTCGGGATGACAAGTCTTATAAACTGTCATGCTGAATTCATTTCAGCATCTACTTAATTATTAGTCAAATTTATTTTTTGTGAAAACTTGAATATTTCACGCCTACGGCGTTTGTTGGTTTGAATAGTGAGTTCTTTTAGAGCCCGAAACGAGTTCGGGATGACAGGTTCTATTCAATCCGCCGAAGCGGAAGGAATGACAAGCAAGAAATTCCAAATAACAAATAACAAAATGTGTCACTCCGCTAGAGTTTTGGTTTTGTGTTAGAATCATTGTTCTATAAATATGTCACGCCTAACGGCGTTTACCAAATGAAATAGGGAGTTCATCTCAGATCCCGAAATAAATTCGGGATGACATGTTAATTGCTATCTAGTTGAAGGCGGACGGGATGACAGGTTCTTTTAGTTTCGTCATTGGCGGACTGAATGACAGAGAAAAATTCCAAATGACAAATCCCAAATTCCAAATGACCAATAACCAATGACCATTGACAAGTGACCAT
>Ga0256832_1001280_pt1 | contig 16854 bp, 12 predicted proteins | sample 134614metaG_FD_190534 | JGI IMG/M metagenome (GOLD analysis project Ga0256832, IMG submission 190534) | Hydrothermal vent microbial communities from Lau Basin, Pacific Ocean - 134-614 | ecosystem: Environmental > Aquatic > Marine > Hydrothermal vents | place: Pacific Ocean: Lau Basin | collected...
TAGTTTTTATATTAAATAACAAACAATTAGAAAGACTTTTATACAATTTAACAGGTTTAATATTGCTCAAGAATAAAAAGTATAGCTTATGAAACTAATTACAGTAGCTAATTAAGCAATAGACAGTGAGTAATTTTTTAGTCTATATTTTAGAAAGCTCGTCATGAAATATAGTATTCTTAATACGATTAGAATATACCCATTGAAATCTACGAAACTAAAATATATACATGTCGGGTACCGTGTGATCATGGGCATATTCCAGAAAGTAGCTATTTTTAATGCTAACGGAAAACTACAACTTAAACCAAAATTTTACCATGTCTATAGTTATCAATAATTACTTTGTTGCTTCTTTTAGCATTCTACTATTTTTCGTTAGCCTTTGCTCCTCTCTTCATGCAGAAGAAAAATACAAAGTGGGATTAACCGTAGATATTCCATATGTGGATATAGAGTATAAAGGAAATAAAATTCGTATTAAACGAATACAAAATACACTCAATAAGTTAACAGATAACTATAGCAAAACATCAAGACCATGCCCTCCTTTCTGCATTACTCCTATCGAAGCAGAAAAAAATGTGAAAACAGTAGGTGAACTAGAGGTAATCAATTTTATAAAAAATGAAATTAACTCAGGTAGCGGACTATTAATTGATGCTCGATTGAGTGAATTTTATGACACAGAAACGCTGCCAGGTGCTATTAATATTCCATTTACTCTTTTTAATACTCCCTCAATCAAAGAAATAGCTCCTTTACTCGGAGTTAAGAAAAAAGAAAATGGCTTTGATTTTTCTGAAGCTAAAATTTTATATTTATTTTGTAATGGTCCATGGTGCTCCCAATCTCCCCTAGCAATTAAAGCACTTGTTAAATTCGGTTACCCTACAAATAAAATATACTACTATAGAGGGGGTATGCAATTGTGGAAGCTATTCAGCCTTACCACAGTCCTACCAAAACCTAATCAGATAGACAAACAGGTAAAATAACGTGTATCAATTCCCCGACTCTACTGACAATATATATCACCCTGACCATGAAGTCAGTGATAAGCCAATAAATACCAAAAAGCGCATTAAATTTATTTTGATTGCTAATTTATTGCTAGCTATCTTTATTGCAGTGATAGCTTGGTTTTTATTCTTCTTTGACTCAAATGACAAGCCTAGTCCTACTGCTGTAACACCCTCCCCTCTCCCTGTTAAAAATGAAAAGACAGCAGCGAGTAATTTCACCCCTATAATTACCGAATCAACTACTGCCGAGCCTCACATCGAAAATACAGCAAAAAAGTCAAACTCAGATATTAAACCGATAATAAAGACGATAGATGAAGAAAAAACAGAAATAAATAGCAAACTAACAACAAAGACGCAAAAGCCACTATCGGCTGTTGATGCCATCACTCTGGAACTAGAAAAAAACAAAAAAAAGAAAGTACCTATTACCACTTCCCAACAAAAAAATGAAAAATCAAGTAAAAATAGCTATTACTTAAAACCGAATCAAATAATTGTTAATAGCCCAGAAAACAAGTTATTAGATGACATATTAATAAAAAATACTAACAGCACTAAACGCTCTCTAACAAAAGAGTTAGCGACCATGAATAATTCCAACGTATCACAAAAACCTAAAGAAATTATAAAAAATAGTGATATCCATAACAGTGTTATGCTTAAAAAAATGAGTGATGTTGATAAAATCGTGGCAGCAATGCAAAAAAATGCCGTAGCACCCCAAGTGACTACAGTAGATAAAATAGAACAAAAAGTTAAAAATCTACTCAAAAATAGACAAAATAAAGATACAAAAAGTGACAAGTATATAAAAAAAATAGAACAAGAAGCCACTTTGAATAAAAGAGAAATGCGTATTCTGACAGTTAAACAAGGTGAATCTATTTGGGATATTGCAGTACGAGCCTATGGAGATGGTCAAGCCTATAAAAAAATTCTAAATGCAAATCCATTAATAAAGGAAAATCCTGACCTACTTAAAAAAGGAGTTACATTACATGTACCCAAATAAATTATCAGGAGTTATTAAAGACTCTCTGCGTTATACTTTGATATTATTTACCTGAATCAGTGACCTCAATCGGATAACAGGAGATAAGATATTGTTTTAGCAGGAATTTTTTTAAAACCCCTGATAAATCAATAGCTTATTCACTATGTCGTAATCAAGTCACAGACTCAGGATTTATATAAAGTAGACATAACTACTCAGCATAATCGATAACTGCTCAGACTGCGCTCTATTTTGTTCGAGCTCAAGGAAAAAGTGGAGTTTACAGGCATAAATAAGCACTTTTAATGTAGAAATCGGGAAAAATAGAGTGCGATTTGAGTAGTTGCCAAAAATCTACAAAAAAGAAAAGATATAAGAGCTACTAATTTAAACACACCACAGGAAAAAATACGATGGCACGAGGAGTCAACAAAGTAATTTTAATCGGCACTCTAGGTAATGACCCTGAAGTCAAATATATGCCTAATGGCGGTGCGGTGACTAACTTAAGTATCGCAACGAATGAATCTTGGACTGATAAAAATACAGGACAAAAACAGGAGCGTACAGAATGGCATCGCATCGTTGCTTTTCGTCGTTTAGCAGAAATTATGGGTGAATACCTTCGTAAGGGCTCACAAGTTTATATTGAGGGAAAATTACAAACCAGAAAATGGCAGGATCAAAGTGGTCAAGACCGCTATATAACTGAAATTATTGCAAATGAAATGCATATGCTAGGTGGTCGAAGCGGTGGTACGGGTGATTTTTCTGGATCAAATAACAATCAACAGCAACAAGCAGCCCCTCAAAATCAATCATCTGCTCCACAACAACAAGCCCCTGCTCAGCAAAACTCTGCTCCAGCACAAAATACTGGTAGTTTTGATGATTTTGATGATGATATTCCATTCTAAATTTAGTATATATATTTAAGTATGAATAGCAAAAAGCCTCTATTAAGAGGCTTTTTAATGGTTTAATACCCTCCCTCCATCGACAGGAATTACTTGTCCTGTTATATAGTCTGCATCTCGCACTAAAAATAGAATAGTTTTTGCTATGTCCTGAGGTGTGCCCATACGCTTCAAAGCAGTCTTAGATAATAGCTCCTCTTGATCACTTTCATTTTCTGCTTGCTCTGGCCACAATATTGCTCCAGGTGCTACGCCATTGACACGAATATCGGGACCAAGCTCTCTAGCGAGCGACTGTGTTAACATTAACAATGCTGATTTTGCCATACTGTAAACAGGGTAATTTTTCATAGGTCTAATACCGTGAATATCAACAATATTAATAATACACCCCTGTGTTAGCTTTAAATATGGCACAACAGCTTGAGATAAAAATAATGGGGCTTTTACATTACTCCCCATTAAATCATCCCAGTCATTTTCTGTAATTTCTCCAACTTTTGTAGGATAAAAAGTTGAAGCATTGTTAACCAAAATATCAAGTCGTCCCATCTTTTTAATAATACTATCAACCATCTCCTCTATTTTTTTTATATTATTTAGGTCTGCCTGAACAAGAAAACATGAGTCGTCACGCAAATTATTTAGCTCTAAGAATAGTTTTTTCGCATCTTTTGATGAGTGACGATAATGCACAACTACATTTGCTCCAGCTGCATGCAAAGTACGAACGGTATCTGCACCAATACGTCTAGCCGAGCCAGTTACTAGAGCGACTTTACCTTTTAAGTTACTCATTCATCCTCCCAAGAAGTTCTATATTTATACTTTATCCATTTTAATACAACACCATATCTTTCATGCAAAAAACTTTATCGATAGTGTATAGTCTATTCTCTCTATTATTCCTTATAGCACATGAAATTCATCTCCAAATTACCAATACCACCAACTAATGCTCTTGAGCATAGTCATAAGCTCGTCTCTAAAATACAAAAAGCTATACAGCAAAATAATGGATCAATCTCATTCCGTAGATACATGGATATGGCGTTGTACGAGAAAAATTTAGGCTATTATGTTGCTGGCTCTAGAAAGATAGGGAAATCAGGTGATTTTACTACAGCTCCTGAAATATCCCCGTTATTTTCTCAATGCCTTGCGAATAGATGCTTAGAAATATTGCAAGAAAAACAAAGTAATATACTCGAACTAGGCGCAGGCTCTGGCATTATGGCGGTAGAATTAATGTTAGAATTAGAGAGAGAGTTATGCCTGCCCGAACACTACTTTATACTCGACTTAAGCCCCGATTTAAAACAGCGACAAAAAGAAACAATAGAACAATTAGCTCCACATTTACTACATCATTTTATATGGTTAGATAAACTCCCAGAATCCTTTAAGGGGGTAATACTTGCCAATGAAGTGCTAGATGCCATGCCCATTGAGTTGTTTACCATCCACAACAGTAACATCTATCAACATCAGGTTGCATGGAAAGAAGATCAACTAGTTGAACAACTAAACCCTGCACCAGAACAACTAAGTCGCTTAATTGCCAATTTAAATATAAATAGTAGCTCACCTTACACTTCAGAAATAAATTTAAATCTTGATGGTTGGTTTAAAAGCATATCTGAAGCACTGTCTCAAGGTATCCTTATATTGATTGATTATGGTTATACTGCAAAAGAGTATTACCATATAGACAGAAACAAAGGAACCTTAATCTGTCACTATCAGCATCGCGTTACTGAGTTCCCTTTACTCTATCCAGGTTTACAAGATATAACTGCCAGCGTAAATTTTACCGCTGTTGCAGAGTCAGCAGATAAAGCAGACCTACAAGTAGTTACATATACGACTCAGGCTGCTTTTTTAGCATCAAATAATTTAGAAAAATTCTTTATAAGAAGACTCGAAGAGTTACCTGAAGATCAATACAAACTAGCTCAAGAAGTTAGAACACTTAGTCTCCCTTCAGAAATGGGAGAAAGATTTAAAGTTATTATCCTTGGAAAAGGCGTTAATGAAAAATTAGATCCTGTATCTGCTCAAGTAGACCAGAGATACAAATTATAGATTAATAACTCGATACTGGTTTATATTTTGAATTTATTTCCACAAAAACGGCATCGACACCAATCTCCATCTTGAACACCAAGCCAATGTGGTGGCAATATTTTGTTTATGTTTTGACTTTCACAAACAGGACAAGATACCCATTTTGATTCTGAATTATCATCTAACTCTTCATTTTTCAAACCTATCACACGTTGTGATCCCCAGCTCGTAGACTCCACCAAAAATTTATCTTGTTTTGACTCCTCATTTTCTCCATACATTATTATAAGCTTCTGGCACTGTTTTCTAAATGGCTCAAGTATACCGACAGCATCTATTGCAGTTCTAAATTCAACGAGCAAATCAATAGATGGAACTTTTGCTTGATAACCAATATGAAGAAAACCTATCAGCTGAAATTGATGCTTAGCCCACTTAAGCAATGATTTATCATCTAGACACAACAATTCTTGAGCTGCGAGAAGGCGTAATAAAAAGACTTGATCCTCTGCGCTACTAGAAATTAATTTTTTTTCTTCAAAAAATTGTAAATATCGCGACCAAGGAAAGCCTTTAGTAAAAACCATTAACGTCGATATAAAACGCGAATTCGGTGCTATAAAAGCATCCTCTTTTTTTACTGATCCAGTGCTTACAGAAGGTTTCAATCCCTGTCCTCCAATTCTAAAAAGTAACAAACTTAGGGGTTATATTTAGAATTAAGGATAAGTAAGTAAGAGCAGTATAGAAATATAATAGAGGTATTACGGTATAGATTAGCAGACAGCCAGAAAAATTATAGAGGAATTATATTCACCTATTTATATATTAAAAATCATAAAGTTAAAAAGAGATGTTTCGTAAATCAAGTATCATATACCGAACATCGTATAAAACACTACTCTCAAACAAGCCATATTAAACTGACGGATACAGAGAGTAGTAGTACTCCCAACAAGTGTAACTACTCAGTATATTTATTCGGTAACTGCTCAAATTGCGCTCTATTTTGTTCCAGCTCAAGGCAAAAGGGCGGGAGTTTATCAGTATAAATGAGCACTTTTAACGTAGAAATCGGGCAAAATAGAGTTCAAGCTGAGTAATTACAAACATTCAACTAATAAAATTTAGTTGGATTAATTCTATTTACAAACTTAAAGAAAATGGTACACAATTTAATTTTCTTCTTTTTCAGGGAATATAACAATATCTGCTTCTTCTCGTAACGCTTTGATTACGGCACTATATTCACGTGTGGCCAGAGCATTTACAAAGGAATCTTTAGCCGTATCATCTGCCTTGATATCGCCATCTGTTACAGATTTTAAGGCTATTAGTACATAATCTCCAATAGGAAGGATAGTATTTGAGAACTCTGGAACATTGCTCTTTGGGATATTTATAGCAAACACTTTTCTAACGACATCTACAGACGGCTTAGTAGCCTTCCGATCAACCGCTTTAAACGTTTCAACTGCATCAGGAGTGACTCCAATATCAGATAATGCAGACCAATTTCCAGTCGTTTTTAGCTTAGCTAATAAAGCCTCTCCTTTATTATTAACAAGTTTTCGAGCTTTAGTATCTATGATAGATTTTTTTATTTGCTCACTTACCTCAGCCATAGGCTTTAACCTAGCACTCTCCTTAGAGTTTAAGCGGATAACGGCAACATCTGTATCTGATATCTCTATTAATGGAGAGTTCTTACCTTCGTTAAGTACCGCATTAGAAAACGACTCAGCTAATATTTTAGGAATAGCAGTAAAGTCTTTTCCGCCAGTACGTGTAAACCAATCACTTGTCTTTACCTCTAAGCCAACAGCTTGAGCTGCAGGATCAAGGCTACTATCATTTTCAAAAGCAAGAGTTTGTAGCTTTTCAAGATGATCTTGAAATATTTTATCAACCTCCTCTCGACGATAATCCTTTTCGACTGATGATTTTACTTCCTCTAAGCTTTTTTGTATTTCTGCTTTAATTTCTGATACTTTGATAATTTCATAACCTAAATATGTTTTTACTGGTTTTGAAATTTGACCCTTTTCTAATGAAAAGACAATATCATCAAAAACACCGCCACGATCCCCCCTTGCAAAAAATCCCATATCACCTGCTTTTTTTGCCGCTTCTTTATCCTCTGAGTTATTGCTTGCAACACTTTCAAAGGTAACTTTTCCTGATGAAATATCATTATAAAATGCTTCTGCTTGCTTTTTAGCCTTCTCTTCATCTCCTCCCGCTTTAATTAAAATATGAGATACTTTTCTCTGCTCTGGCTCTGCATATCGAGCTGCATTTTCATCAAAATATGATTGTAATGAGTCAGGAGTTACAACAACATCATCTAAAAGATCATCAACTTTCAATCGTACATAATTAATCTTAACTTTTTCTTGAGTCATAAATTCATTAGAATGGGAATCATAGTAAGCCTTAACTTCATCATCTGTTATTTCGACCCCTTCTTTAAAGTCATCGACCTTTAAAGTATAAGTTTCAAAATCACGCTTTTGATTTAACAAGGCTTGGTATTTAGCTACTTGAACAGTGGGAAGAAAACTAGTTTTCTTTATACCCTCCGACAATTGCTTATTAGAAATATCTTTACGCAACGCTGACTCATAACTTGCTTTATTACGGCGATTTGAGGTCAATAATTGCTCATAGATTTTTCGATCAAAAACACCGTCCTTTTGAAAGGCAGGTGTATTAGAAATAACCGAAAACACTTCCGCATCACTCGCCAGATAACCATTATTTTCTGCCTCTTGACGTAACAGTTCTTGATTAATAAGTCCTTCTAATACTTGTGACTTAAGCGTTTTGTCATCAAAACCTGCGGGTAATTTTCCTTGAAACATAGCCACTAATCGTTGTTTTTGCTGTAATAATTCATTTTTGACTTCTGAAAAAGGGATTTCTTCCCCATTAACGGTTGCCGCAATCAGCTTATCCCCACCTCCTAAATAAGAATTTATTCCAAAAAGAGCAAATGGAATACTTATTAAGAAAACAATTGTGTACGCAAGCCAGCCTTTAGCTTTATCATGTATATTTTGAAGCATGGTTTCTTGATTATCTCGTGATATATATTGGATTGCTGAATATTCAGCCGCGAAAAGAATATTCTTTACGAATAGTTAAATATTAAATCTCTCGTACTAATTTAAGGCATCTAAAAGAATAGAAATTAATTTTCAGATAAAGGGATATAAGCAAGAAGAATGATTCAACACCTAACTTATTTTTTTTATAAATATTGACACAACCCCATGTGACAATAATCGATGTGGGATGATACATTAATATAGCTGGGCTTTCCATGCAAAAAAACAAGTATGGTCATGCTCATTGTTTAACACTCCACAATCTATAAAAATGTAACTACTCAGTATAATCAGTAACTAAAAAATAAACATAAAAAAAGGATGCCTAGGCATCCTTTAACAATATGGCGGAGCGGACGGGACTCGAACCCGCGACCCCCGGCGTGACAGGCCGGTATTCTAACCAACTGAACTACCGCTCCGAAATGGTGGGTGATGAGAGACTTGAACTCCCGACAACCGCCTTGTAAGGGCGGGGCTCTACCAACTGAGCTAATCACCCCTCAACCTGAGAGCGCGCTAGTTTACGGCATCTTTTAATGCTTTACCAGCCTTAAATGCAGGATTTTTTGATGCTTTAATTTGAATTGCTTCTCCAGTACGTGGATTACGTCCTGTACGCGCACTACGATCACGAACTAAGAATGTTCCAAAACCGATAAGCGTCACTTGATCGCCACTCTCCAAGGCTTCTGTAACAACTTCAACAAAACTTTTATAGGCACGTTCTGCATCAGCTTTTGTTAAGCCTGATTTTTCAGCCATTGCTTGTACTAATTCTGACTTATTCATATATATCCTGTCCTTCTAGTATATTAGGTAGGTAGTGGTTAAGTGATACTTATCATTTGGGATAAGCACTAAAAACTTTATCTTTCATACTAACAAATAAAAGATAATGCGACAAATAAGGCATTTCAACTTATCTGCAATAAAGGCTAATACTAAAAGCCTAGTATTAATGGTTTATACCAAATTCATCCAAAGTGTGCTGTACTTTAATAAATAGCTAGGCTTCAATCAAGGCATTAATGAATTTAATTTACTGATTTATATAAATCTTTCTCAAAAATTAATGCGCAAGAGCGGCATCGGCTCCATCATCGGTAGATTTAGTCTCATGAGACTCTACATCAGAAACGCTTTCACCATCCCCTTTTATAGGGATAGGTAATGACTCTAGCGCTAACTCAAGAACCTCATCAAACCATTTGACAGGCTTTATCTCTAAACCTTTTTTAATATTATCCGGGATTTCAATTAAGTCTTTTTTATTGTCGGCAGGAATTAATACAACCGTTATACCACCTCTATGGGCTGCTAATAACTTTTCCTTCAAACCACCTATTGGCAAAACCTCTCCACGAAGCGTAATCTCACCTGTCATTGCAACCTCTGCCCTAACAGGAATACGAGTCATTGCTGAGACAATAGCCGTTGCCATCCCTATCCCAGCACTTGGTCCATCTTTAGGAGTAGCTCCTTCCGGAACGTGTATGTGAACACTATTTTTCTTTAGGAACTTAGAAGAAAGTCCTAACTGAAGTGCACGACTCTTAACAACAGTTTCAGCAGCCTGAATTGACTCTTGCATGACCTTACCAAGACTACCTGTACTCTTAATACCGCCATTTCCAGGAAGAACGACGCTTTCAATTGTTAATAACTCCCCTCCAACCGATGTCCAAGCTAAACCTGTTACCTGTCCTATTTGGTTTTCTTTATCTGCACGTCCAAAATCAAAACGCTGAATGCCAAGATATTTTTCAATATTTCTAGCACTCACCGCTGACTTCTTTTTCTTCTTTAATAAGTGTCCCTTTATTGTCTTTCGACAAATTTTTGATATTTCTCGATCTAAATTTCTAACACCAGCTTCACGCGTATAATGGCGAATGATCGCCAATATTGCACTATCACTAATAGTCAATTCACCCTTCTTTATACCGTTTGCTTTAAACTGCTTTGGCATTAAGTAATTTTTAGCAATATTTAACTTTTCATCTTCTGTATAGCCAGGAATATTAATGACTTCCATTCGATCAAGCAAAGGACCAGGAATATTCATACTATTTGATGTCGCGACAAACATCACATCAGATAAATCAAAATCAACCTCAAGATAATGATCCGCAAAGGTATGATTTTGTTCAGGGTCTAAGACTTCTAATAATGCAGATGATGGATCCCCACGAAAATCAGCAGCCATTTTATCGATTTCATCCAATAAAAATAGTGGATTTTTTGTGCCAATACGAGATAAGTTTTGGATGATTTTTCCAGGTAGTGCTCCAATATAAGTACGGCGATGACCTCGAATTTCAGCTTCATCACGCACACCACCTAACGCCATTCTAGTGTATTTTCGTCCAGTTGCTCTTGCGATAGAGCGACCTAATGATGTTTTACCGACACCTGGAGGTCCGACTAAACATAAAATAGGTCCTTTTAATTTTTTCACACGCTGTTGAACTGCTAAATACTCAACAATACGTTCCTTTACTTTATCTAAGCCATAGTGATCATCATCTAATATATTCTGAGCTTTTCCTAAATCAGAAATAATCCGTGATTTTTTCTTCCAAGGCAGACCTACCATCCAGTCAATATAATTGCGTACTACCGTTGCTTCAGCCGACATTGGCGACATCATTTTTAACTTATTAAGCTCAGATGTAGCCTTTTCTTTTGCCTCTTTTGGCATACCAACTTTTTTAATTTTTGCTTCCAACTCATCCAATTCGTTAGGTACCTCATCCATATCACCTAACTCTTTTTGAATCGCTTTCATTTGCTCATTCAAATAGTATTCGCGCTGGCTTTTTTCCATCTGTTGTTTAACTCGCCCACGAATCCGTTTTTCCACTTGTAGCAAATCGATTTCACTATCGACAAGCTCTATTAACTTGTCTAGACGCTGAGTTATACTAATGATTTCAAGAAGCTCTTGTTTTTTTGCAACTTTAAGATTGAGATGAGAAGCAATGGTGTCTGCTAATCTTTCAGGCTCATCAACACCTGATAATGAGGATAATACTTCCGTTGGTATTTTCTTATTTAATTTTACATACTTATTAAATTGCCCAATCAGCATTTTACTAAGTAGCTCTACTTTGCGTTCTTCCACTTTTTCGGTAGAAAAAATATTTTTTATATCTGCTGCTAGATAACCATTGTCATCCGATATTTTTATAATAGATGTACGTTCTATTCCTTCAACTAATACTTTTAAAGTACCATCTGGTAGCTTAAGAAGCTGTAAGATAGTTGCCAGCGTTGCAACAGAGTAAACATCATCTACACTTGGGTCATCAACTTCTGCATTTTTCTGTGCAACCAGCAATATTTGCTTATCACTTTCCATTGCTACATCAAGTGCTTTAATAGATTTCTCTCTCCCCACAAAAAGAGGAATGACCATATAAGGATAAACAACCACATCACGCAGCGTTAAAACAGGAATATTATTGACAATATTAGTCTCAGGCATACAAACCTCAGTTTAGGAAATTTAATATATCCGTATTTCACAAAAAGAGTGAATTTAGAAAAACACAATAACGGATAAAAAGCTTTCTATAGGATTGGGATAAAACGACAAAACTCAACATTTACGGTTAACTTGCCGTACTATTTAATTTATAAAAAGATTAAAAAAACTATTGTAACTTAAACCTGAATCCATGACTTCATTATGTCACAGTGAATAAGCTATTGATTCATCAAGAATATTAAAAATACCCGCTTCTAAACCAATATCTTACCCCCCCTATTATCCGTATTGAAGTCACGAATTCAGATTAAAAGAAAGGCGAATACCCCTACTATTTTTATAATGAGAATAAAGGTATTTACAACACTATTTAAGAATTACTATTAAAGTAGTAATATCAATATTAGAAATTTACTCTTTCCAAAGAAAGAGCGTAACTGCTCGGATTGCATTCTATTTTGTTCGAGTTCAAGGCAAAAGGGCGGAGTCTATCAGTATAATGAGCACTTTTAACGCAGAAATCGGGCAAAACAGAGTTCAAGCTGAGTAGTTATAAAAGAGCTTAAAACAAAATCAATTACTTGCTGCTTTTTTAATAGACTCTACATCTTTATTCTCATAAATTAAATAAGGTTTTGAATCCCCTTTAATAACCCCTTCATCAATAACTACTTTGCTAATACCCTCTAAAGAGGGTAAATCATACATTGTATCAAGAAGTATTTTTTCCATAATAGTACGCAAACCACGAGCCCCCGTATTACGTTCCATTGCTTTCTCTGCAATACCTGTTAACGCTTCATCACGAAAGTCCAACTCTACACCTTCCATCTCAAATAATTTACTATATTGCTTAGTCAGCGCATTTTTTGGCTCCGTTAATATACGAACCAAGGCTTTGGCATCTAATTCTTCCAACGTAGCGACAACAGGTAAACGCCCGATAAATTCAGGAATTAGACCATAGCGAACTAGGTCTTCAGCTTCAACATTCTTAATGACTTCACCAAAGCTCTTTCCATCATCAGGCTTTTTAACATCTGCACCAAAGCCAATACTACTTTTAAGTGTTCGATTAAGTACCACTTTATCTAAACCTGAAAAAGCACCACCACAAATAAAGAGTATATTTTTTGTATTAACTTGTAAAAATTCTTGCTGAGGATGTTTACGCCCACCTTGAGGAGGTACGGAGGCGATAGTTCCCTCTATAAGCTTTAATAAGGCTTGCTGAACACCCTCTCCAGAAACATCACGGGTAATAGACGGATTATCCGATTTACGGGAAATTTTATCTATTTCATCGATATAGACAATACCAGTCTCAGCCTTATCAACATCGTAGTCACATTTCTGCAATAATTTTTGAATTATATTTTCAACATCCTCACCAACATAGCCCGCTTCTGTCAATGTCGTTGCATCAGCCATTGTAAAAGGTACATCTAAAGTACGAGCTAATGTTTCAGCCAATAAGGTTTTACCACTACCTGTTGGTCCAATAAGAAGAATATTACTCTTAGAAAGCTCTACTTCATCATCAAAACTATTATTACTTTCCATTCGCTTATAGTGATTATAAACAGCAACTGACAATACTTTCTTCGCCGCATTTTGAGAAATAACATAATCATCAAGCAGGGCTGTTATTTCACGGGGAGTCGGAAGTTTGCTTGAGCCCTCTTCTTTTTTATCTTCTAACTCTTCACGAATAATATCATTACAAAGATCAACACACTCATCACAGACAAAAACAGAAGGACCAGCAATTAATTTTCTCACTTCATGCTGACTTTTCCCACAAAATGAACAATATAATAATTTGCCATTATCTTGATCGCCTTTTTTGTCATCACTCATTACTAGAGTACCTCTATTTTAATCATTTTATACAATATAACGTGGTTGGAGTACTAAATCCCATTCATTAATTAATAGAATCGCAAGCCAACTATCATATTTAATTATTGTCTCCAGTCTAACCGAATCAATTTAAATGTACAGTTCACAGAGATAAAAACAGGACATTAATATACAAAAAAAATGGTCTGACTAGCAGACCATTTCCAAAAATTTTAAAGATATAATTAAACTATCTTTTATCTAAAACCTCATCAATTAAACCATATTTCTGCGCCTCTACAGCGGTCATAAAATTATCACGCTCTGTATCTTTAGCTATTTTCTTTAATGTTTGACCACTATGCTTGGCAAGAACTTTATTTAATTCTTCACGAATCTTAAGAATTTCTTTAGCATGTATTTCAATATCTGTCGCCTGACCTTGATAACCACCCAATGGCTGATGAATCATCACTCGGGAGTGAGGAAGAGCAAAACGTTTACCTTCTGCTCCTCCAGCTAATAAAACTGCACCCATACTTGCTGCTTGACCAATACATAAAGTGCTTACGTCAGGCTTGATAAATTGCATTGTATCGTAAACCCCCATTCCTGCCGTAACTACTCCACCTGGTGAGTTAATATACAAATGAATATCTTTCTCTGGATTTTCAGACTCTAAAAATAACAACTGTGCAACAATTAAATTAGCCATATGGTCTTCAATTGCGCCAACAACAAAAATCACCCGCTCTTTTAGTAAACGCGAATAGATATCATATGAGCGCTCTCCCCTGGAAGTTTGCTCAACAACCATAGGAATCAAACCTAACGCCTTATTTTTTAAATTATTTTCTAACATTGTCACGTTCCTTAATTCTTTGTATAGCTTATTTTTTAGCTTTAATATTCAAAAAAAGAAACGATTAAGCTACGTCTTCTTCTTTTTCAATTTCTGGATTCATTAATTCAGAAAAGCTCATTTCGTTATCAGTAACTTTAGCTTTTTCTAAAACCCAATCTACAATCATTTCTTCCATGACCGCAGCTTCAACTGTTTGCATCGCTTGTTCGTTTGTTTTGTAGTATTCAATTAATGCTTGTGGATCTTCGTAGGTTGAAGCCATACTTTCTAGCATTTCATCAACTTTTTTCTGATCTTTTTTCATACCATTGCTTGTTATAATTTCACCCACTATGAGTCCAAGTTTCACACGGCGACTAGCCTGCTCCTTAAATAACTCATCAGGTAAGGTTGAAATATCTGTACCTGTATTACCAAACATTTCGTTACGAACATGCTTTATTTCTTCTGCCACTAGGGACTCAGGAATTTCAATATCATGAAGATCGTGCAATCCATCCATTACTGACTGCTTTAAACGTGCCTTGATATTCTGCTCAATCTCACGCTCCATATTTGACTTAATTTCTGCTTTAAAGCTTTCTTTATCACCGTCTTCAATACCAAATTTTTTGATAAACTCTTCGTCCACTTCTGGTAATGATGGTGCTTTGACTGATGTTACCTTTAATTCAAACTGAGCCGTCTTTCCTTTGAGGTTTTCCGCAGGGTAATCATCTGGGAAAGTTACATCAATTGTTTTTTCAGAATCAACTGTCATACCAACAAGACCCTCATCAAAGTCTTTTAGCATACGACCAGAACCTAACTCAACGGTGAAGTCTTTAGCAGACCCGCCTTCAAACACTTCGCCATCAAGTGTTCCTTCAAAATCGACAGTAACTTGATCGCCTTCTTGTGCTGCACGCTCTACATCTGTCCATTCTTTTTGTTGCTCGCGTAAGGTCTCTATCATTTGATCAACGTCAGCATCCTTTATCTTAACTTTTGCTCTGCTTATTTCTAATTCGCTGACATCTGCAATCTCAAAGGAAGGATAAACTTCAAACGTCGCTACATACTCTAGGTCTTTTCCCGGCTCTAAAACCTCTGCATCTATACTAGGCAAACCAGCAACACGTAAATCTTCAGCATCTACTGCTTCATAAAATGTTGACTGAAATATATCACCAACCACTTCTTGATATACAGAATCACCATACTGCTGACTTACAACACTAAGTGGTACCTTTCCTGGTCGAAAGCCATCAATTCTTACGCGACTACACATGCCTTTCAAACGTTTTTCAACTTCCCCATCGATACGTTCGGCAGGAACTGAAACATTCATTTTACGTCCGATATCACCTGTAGACTCAACAGAAACTTGCATGCAAAAAAACCTCACCATTTACCGCCTATTAAATAGGAATACAGTAAACCTCTAAAAAAATTAATATTTAAGTATGGTATTCAAAAAAGGAAGGGCGGTATCTTTTTAAGATGGTGCGAAAGGAGAGACTCGAACTCTCACATCTTACGATACTGGTACCTAAAACCAGCGCGTCTACCAATTCCGCCACTTTCGCATTTCTTAAAAACTAAACTAAGCTCATAACCCTTTATGAACTGACCGCATGATTATACATCGCAAAGAACTGCTTGTGTACAATCCTCACTAAAAGATATGAAATTCTGTGGAAACTACTAGAGAATTTTTATATCTAATATGTCTGGGGTGGATGATGGGACTTGAACCCACGACGACCGGAATCACAATCCGGGGCTCTACCAACTGAGCTACACCCACCATAAAAATTATTTATTTTGTACAACACTTCATTTTTTAGCACAAACCAAACTAGCATGGCACGCTTGGCAGGAGTCGAACCTGCGACCCACGGCTTAGAAGGCCGTTGCTCTATCCAACTGAGCTACAAGCGCATTGCTATAATTCGATTAATACCGCTTGCAACCGCTATAAAAATGGTCGGGATAGAGAGATTCGAACTCCCGACATCCTGCACCCAAAGCAGGCGCGCTACCAGACTGCGCTATATCCCGACATACTCCATTCATGATCACCAAACTAATTTCAAGCAACCATCAAAGGAGCGCGAATGATACGCACCAATAAACATCGCGTCAACCCAAAACATATATTTTTATAGATTTTTTTACTGTAACTACTCAGTATAATCAGCAACTGCTCAGATTGTACTCTATTTTGCTCGAACTCAAGGCAAAAGGGTGGGGTTTATCAGTATAAATAAGCACTTTTAACGCAGAAATCGGGCAATTATAGAGTTCAAGCTGAGTAGTTGCTTTTTATTTTATGTTATTAGTGTATAGATTTTAAATTAAAGACTATAACTAAACTATCTTTTATCCTAAAGTACCCACCCTAGTACTCCAACAAGTTTTTAATTCTTTACAAGACGACCCTGAAAAATCAATTTGCATTCATGGAATATACACAACATTATGACGGCTAAACTTATTGACGGAAAAAAAATTGCAGCTACTGTTAGAGCAGAAGTAAAGGTATCGATTGATGAG
>Ga0256832_1001281_pt1 | contig 16847 bp, 12 predicted proteins | sample 134614metaG_FD_190534 | JGI IMG/M metagenome (GOLD analysis project Ga0256832, IMG submission 190534) | Hydrothermal vent microbial communities from Lau Basin, Pacific Ocean - 134-614 | ecosystem: Environmental > Aquatic > Marine > Hydrothermal vents | place: Pacific Ocean: Lau Basin | collected...
CCGCGAGCTCCGCGACCCTCAGCCGAACAAGCCCTTGAGCTTGTCGAGGAAGCTCGCGCGCTGCGGCAGCGTTTCGGTCCCCATCTCCCGGGCGAGGGCCTCGATGAGACGGCGCTGCTCACGGCTGACCTTCTCGGGCACCTCCACGAGGATGGTCACGAGCTGGTCGCCCTTGCCCATGCCTCCGTAGACCGGGATGCCCTTGCCGCGCAGCCGAAAGACCTTCCCCGATTGGGTGCCTGGGGGCAGCTTCATCAGCACCTTGCCCTCGAGGGTCGGCACTTCGAGGGTGGCGCCCAGGACCGCCTGCGGGAAGCTGACGGGGATCGTGCACAGCACGTCGGCGCCCCGGCGTTCGAAGAGCGGGTGCTCCTGGACGCGGATGGTGATGTGCAGGTCGCCCGCGCCGTCCGGGCCGAGCTCGCCGGCTCCACGGACCGTGCGCACGGCGCCGTCGGCGACACCCGCAGGGATCCGGATCTGGAGCTCGTGCTCCTCCGAGACCATCCCCGTGCCCGAGCAGTCCTTGCACGGCGTCTCGACCCGCTTGCCGCGGCCACCGCAGACCGGGCAGGGCCGCGAGGCTGCGAAGAAGCCCCGCTGGACCCGGACCTCACCGGTCCCGCGGCACTGACCGCAGTCGCGGACGGGCGTGCCAGGCTCGGCACCGGAACCTTGGCAGCGCCGGCAGGGCACCGGTCGCGTGACGCGGATGCTCTTTTCAGCGCCGAGGGCAGCCTCCTCGAAGCGCACCTCCAGCTCGTACTCGAGGTCGCGGCCGACGCGGCGAACGCGCCGGCGGCCTGCAAAGAGGTCGCCGAGGATGCCCTCGAGGACGTCACCGAAGGAACCAAAGTCCGCCGGGTCGAAGCCGCCCGGTCCGCTCTGCTCGAAGGCCGCGTGGCCCAGTCGGTCGTATCGCCGGCGTTGCTCGGGATCGCTCAGGACTCGGTAGGCCTCGGAGATCTCCTTGAACTTCTCGTCCGCCTGCGGGTCGTCCTGGTTGCGGTCCGGGTGGAGCTTGACCGCGAGCTTCCGGAACGCCTTCTTGAGCTCCTCGGGGCTCGAGTCGCGCGTCACCCCAAGGACCTCGTAGTAGTCCCGTTTCGGCACGGAGGAACCATAAGCGCCCCCGGCTCGGGAGCAACCGGACGCTTTCCGGGTGCACGGCGCACCGATCGATGGCACCTCGTCGGCGATGCGCCTGCTGGTGGAACCCGAGTTCGACGGCCGTCGCCTCGATCACTTCCTGGTCGCGCGGGTTCCTCACATGAGCCGCGCGCGGGCCAAGCGCTTCGTCGCCGAAGGGTGGGTTCGGGTCAACGGCCGCCGAGCCAGGAAAGCGCGCCTGCTCCGAACCGGGGACCTCGTGTCCCTTCAGCGCACGCCGCCGCCCGTCGACTTCGCGGCGCGCCCGAGCGGCGCCGTGACCCTGACCGTGCTCTACGAAGACGCCCACTGCGTCGTCGTGGACAAGCCCGCCGGGGTCCCCACCCATCCGTTGCGGCCGGATGAGACCGGGACCGTCGCCAGCGCGCTGGTCCACCGCTACCCGGAGATGGCCTCGGTGGGCTACCGCCGCCGCGAGCCGGGGATCCTCCACCGCCTCGACACGGGCACGAGCGGGGTGCTGCTGGCGGCTCGGACGGCGGCAGCGTTCGAGACCCTGCGCGCGTTGCTGCGGGCTGGGCGCATCGACAAGCGCTACCAACTCCTGTGCGATGGGCACGCGCCTGCTCCCGAGGTGGTGAGCTTCCCGCTCGCGCGCCGCGACGCTCAGCGGGTGCGTGCTTGCCGGGACGCCGCGGAGGCGGCGCGGCTCGGCGGCCAGGACGCGCGGACGGAGCTCGTGCGCGCGACGCCGGTCGGCCCCTACTCCTTCGTCGAGGCTCGCGCGTCGAGCGCCCGCCGACACCAGGTGCGCGTGCACCTGGCCGCGATCGGCCATCCTCTGCTCGGCGACCTGCTCTACGGGGGGCCCGCGGTGGCCGGCCTGGAGCGCCACGCTCTCCACGCGTCGAGCCTGGCCTTCGAGGCGCCGTGGGCATCGGTGGAGGTCGCCGCGCCCCTCGCCGCCGATCTCGCCGCGATCCTGGCCCGCGAGCCACGCTGAGCGAAGTCGCCGAGACGCCGCAGCTCACCAGGGTGCGGCGTTGCGCCCGGGGGCGTAGGTCCTGCACGATCCCACGGTGGACGCGCGCGCACGGACCTCGATTGTGATCCTCCTTGTCGGCAGTGCCCTCGGCTGTGGCGGCGAACCGGGCCGCTGCGGCCGCATCGCGGTCGGCGACCAACCCGACGACCGCTCCGTGCAGATCGGGACCCTACGGCGCGGGCCGGAGCCCATCGACGAGCGCTTCACGCCCTGGACCGACGGGACCGCACAGCCCCTCCTGTTCGGCTTCCAAGGCGGGTGGATGCTCCAGCCGACGGTCCGTGTCTCGGCCCAGGCCGACGACCCGCCGGAGCTCTGCGCCACCGTCACCCTCGATCACGAGTCGACGGCCCCGGTCGAGGAGGGCCCGCGCCTCTCCCGGGCGCTCACGCGGGTCGGCGATTGGCACTACCTCGGCCCCATCGACGACCTCCTCGGCTTCGACGAAGAGGCTCTGGTCGGCCGCGAGCTCACCATCGAGGCGACGGTCACCACCGAACGCTTTTCGTCCGGTGACACGGTCACGGTGACCCTCGCGCCCTTCGACTGACGGGCCGAGCCGGCGCACCCTTGCGCCCCCCGGAACGCCGCGACAGCCTGCGGCATGCGCTGGTTGCCGCTCCTGCTGCTCATGGTCGGTTGCGGCTCGAAGGAGGCTCCCCCCGAGGAGACCGCGCCGCCCCCTCCGGTCCGGGTCGCGGTCGTGCAACCGACGGAGATCCAGCCCACGACGGAGGGCGTCGGCACGATCGAAGCGGCGCGCTCGGCCACACTGCGGGCCGAGGTGCCCGGTCGGGTGGTGGACTTCGACGCCCAGATCGGCGACCGCGTCGAGGCCGGTGAGGTCGTCGCCCGCCTCGACGTGGGCCGCGCAGCCACCGCGCTCAGGGCCGCCAGCGCGCAGGTCTCGCAGGCGCAGGCGCAGCTTGCGACGGCGGAGCGTCAGCGCGACCTGGCGCGTCGCCTGCACGCGACAGGCGGCGCCCCTCGGGCGCGCCTCGACGACGCCGAGGACGCCGTGCGCGTGGCGGCGGCCGCCCTCGAAGCGGCTCGCGCCCAGGTCCAGGTCACCCGCCGCGGTCTGACCGAAGCGGTCGTCCGTGCCCCCTTCGCGGGCGCCATCGCCGCTCGCTACCTCGACGAAGGCGAGCTGGCTTCCCCCGGCGCCCCCCTCGCGGAGCTCGTCGATACCTCGGAGCTCGAGGCCCGCGTTTTGCTCGGTCCGCGTCAGGCCCTCGACCTGCCCGTCGGCGCCCGCGCCACCCTGGCGGCGCCGGCGCGTCCGGGGGAGAGCTTCGAGGCCGAGGTGCTTCGAGTGGGCGAGGTCGTCGATCCTCGCAGCCGACGGCTCCCCGTGGAGCTGACGATCCACGATCCGCAGCACCGGCTTCGTCCAGGCCTGCTCGCCCGCTTCTTCGTCGAGACGTCGGCGCCGCGGCGCGCGCTGCTCGTGCCGAGCGACGCCGTCTTCGCGCGTTACGGACAGCCCCACGTCTACGTCGTGCGCGGCGAAACGGCGGAACGGACGCCCGTCCAGCTGGGCGAGACCTTCGGCGAGCTGGTCGAGGTGCGGAGCGGTCTGGCACCCGGCGACCGCATCGTCGTCGCGGGCCTGGACCGCGTCGTCGACGGCCGGCCCGTCCATGTGGTCGAGGTCGTCCAGAGCGGCACCGGGGAGGGTGCGCCCGTCGCGTCGGGAGCGAGCGCGGGGGCGATGCCCAGCGCCAGCGAGGGGCACGAGTGAGCGGACGAGCCCTCGCCGAATTCGCGGTGCGACAGCCGGTGCTCGTGAACCTCCTCGGCGTCACGGTCGTGGTCGTCGGTGCCTTCGTGATGCAGGGCATGACGCGCGAGTCGCTCCCGACAGTGCCGACGGGGTGGACGAGCGTGAGCGTCGTCTACCCGGGCGCGGCCGCCGAAGAGATCGAACGACAGGTCCTGCGGCCCCTCGAAAACGCCATCTGGCGTGTCGAGGGCATCCACGAGATGTGGGGATCGGCCCGCGAAGGGGTCGGCAGCATCTTCGTCCAGTTCGAACCGGAGATCGAGGACACCGCCCGCAAGACCCTCGAAGTGCAGGCGGAGGTGGCCGCCGTCGACGACCTCCCCGAGGGCGCTGGGCGGCCGAGGGTGCGGCCCTTCTCCGTCAACATCCCGACCATCGCCGTCTCCGTCCGCGGGAGCGTCCCCGAGGGCGTCCTGCGGCGCGTCGCCATGGACCTGGCCGACCGCCTCGAGACGATCGAAGGCGTCGGGGAGGTAGGCCGCAACGGGTTGCGGGACCGCCGCATTCTGGTGGACGTCGATCCCGACCGGCTCACGGCCCGGGGTCTACCGCTCACGCAGGTGGTCGAGGCGCTGCGCCCGCGCGCGGCCAATGTCCCCGCCGGCACCCTCGGCGCTCGGGACGCGCGGCTGGTGCGCGGCATGATTCGCGTCGAGAACGCCGACGAGGTGGCCTCGGTGGTCGTGCGGCCAGACCCTCGTTCCGGCCCCGTGCGCGTCGGCGACGTGGCGGAGGTCCGCGAAGGCTTCGCCCCCGCCGAGATCACCGGCCGCGTCAACGGCGAGCCGGGGATCCTGCTGCTGGTGCGCAAGGAGCCCAAGGCCGACAGCCTCCGCATCAGCGACGCGGTCCGGGCGCTCGTCGAGGCCTTCGAAGTGCCTGAGGGCGTCAGCGTGGATGTGTTCGGGGACGCCGCCCCGGAGGTTCGACGGAGCCTCGACAGCCTCTACGGCAACGCCGCCACGGGGCTCGTGCTGGTGCTCGCTCTTCTCTGGTTCTTCGTCGGCGGGCGCAACGCGACCATGGCCGCCTTGGGTCTGCCCGTGGCCCTCGCCGGCGCCATCCTCGCGATGCACCTGATGGGCATCACCATCAACGTGATCTCCCTGCTGGCGCTGATCCTCTGTCTGGGTGTCGTCGTCGACGACGCGATCATCATCATCGAGAACATCTACCGCCACATGGAGGAGGGCGTGCCGAGGGCTCGAGCCGCCGTCCAGGGCACCGCCGAGGTCTTCTGGCCGGTGCTCTCGTCGACGGCCACGACCTGCGCGGCGTTCCTGCCCATGCTCTTGATGAGCGGCGTCCTCGGGAAGTTCTTCGCCATCATCCCGAAGGTCGTCGTGGCCTCCCTCGTGGCCTCCCTCATCGAGGCGTTCTTCATCCTTCCCAGCCACATGGCGGACTTCGGCCAAGTGGTCCGCAAGAAGCGCGATCGTCCGGAGACCCGCCCGCGACGCCTCGGCCGCCGCCTCACCACGATGTACGAGGGAATCCTCCGGGGGGCTCTGAGGCGTCGCGGGCGAGTCGTCGTCGGCGCGTACGCGATCACCGCGGCGCTCGTGGCCGCCGCGTTCGCCACCAAGGACGTCGTGCTCTTCAACGAGGGGGATGTCGACATGTTCGACGTCCGTATCAAGCTCCCGACGGACGCGAGCAAGGCCGAGACCGACGAGGTCCTCGCCGAGGTCGAGCGCCGGCTCCTCGCCCTCGGCAGCGAGGACGTCGAGGCGATCATCGCCGCGCGAGGCATCACACGGACCGACATGGGCGTCGAACGCGGCGACCACACGGGCATGGTCACCGTCTACCTCAAGCCCCGGGAAGAGCGCAGCTCCATCGACGCCGGCACGCTCCTGCTCGAACGGGCGCAGACGCTCTTCGACGACGTGGTGGGTCCCACGAGCCTCCAAGTGATCGAGTTCCGGCCGGGCCCGCCGCGCGGAGCTCCGGTGGCCGTCCGTCTCTTCGGCGACGACCTCGAGCGCCTCGCGGACCTCGCCGGTCAGATCGCCGACGAGCTGCGGCAGGTCCCCGGCGCCCGCAACGTCGCGACGGACTGGCAGCTGGGCAAGCGCGAGCTGCGGGTCTACGTCGACGAGGAGCGTGCCGCGGCCCACGGCCTTACTCCTCCTTTCGTGGGCGCCTGGCTCCAGAGCGCGTTCGGAGCGCTGCCCGTGGCCACCCTCGGCCAAGGCGACGACGAGGTGGAGCTGGTCGTCCAGCTCGACGAGCGGGCGCGATCGGACGCGCGGCGGCTCGCGGCCATGACCCTCGTGACACCCCTCGGCGACAGCGTCGAGCTGCGCGAAATCGCCGACATCCGCCACGGCCGCGGCCCGGCCGTCATCAAGCACCGCGACCGCGAACGGGTCGTCAAGGTCACCGCGCGGATCGACGAGCGCAGCACGACCTCGGCGGCGGTCAATCGCGCGCTCCTCGCTCGAATCGCCCCCCTTTTGGCGGCCAGCCCGGGCGTGCGGATGGAGCTCGGCGGTGAATACGAGAGCACCAACGAATCGCTGCGCTCGCTTCGCAACGCTTTCGGTGTGGCGCTGATGGTGATCTTCACGATCCTCGCGACCCAGTTCCGAAGCTTCGTCCAGCCCCTCGTCGTCATGATGGCGATTCCCCTGAGCTTCATCGGCGTCATCGTCGGCTTCTTCGTGAGCGGCGCCCCCGTCGGCCTCATCGCGCTCATCGGTGTCGTCGGTCTGGCCGGCATCGTCGTCAACGACTCGCTCGTGCTCGTCGACTTCATCAACCAACGACGGCAGGGCGGGGAAGTCGACGAGGCCATCGTCGAAGCGGCCAAGCTGCGCCTTCGCCCGATCTTCCTGACGAGCATCACAACGGTCGCGGGGCTCTTGCCTCTCGCCATCGCCGGTGCCGAGTCGCCGCTGCTTTCGCCCATGGCCACAGCCATTGCGTGGGGGCTCAGCTTCGCCACGGTGCTGACGCTGATCTTGATTCCCTGCCTCTACCGGCTGGCGGCGGATGTCTCGGAGGGCGGCGGGCGCCTTCTGGCGCCGCTGACGCGCTGGCTGAGGGATCCGGGCGACGCACAGGTCGAGCCTTGACTCAACGCCGCCCCCTCGGATCGAGCAGGTCGCGCAGCCGGTCACCGGCCAGGTTGAAGCCGAAGACGGTGAGCGCGATGGCGGAGCCAGCGACGAGGGCGACGTGGGGGAAGCGCAGCAGGACCCCGCTGCCTTGGTCCAAGAGCGCACCCCAGGAGACCCCGTCGGTGGGCCCGAGGCCCAAGAACGAGAGCGTGGCCTCGGCGACCACCACGCCGCCGAAGCCGCTCGTCGCCTGGATGACGATGGGCCCGAGGAGGTTCGGCAAGACATGGCGCCACAGGACCCGCCCGCGCGTCGCGCCGAGGGCGGTGGCGGCCTGGACGAACTCCGCCTCCCGGAGGGTCAGGGCCTCGGCCCGGGCGATGCGCGCGTAGAGCACCCAGCCCGACACGCAGAGCGCCCCAACGACGTGGGTCGTCCCCGGACGATCCACGAGCGCCAGCAGCGCGATGTAGAGGATGACCCCGGGGAAGGCCTGCACCACGTCGGCGACGACGCTCAGCCAGCTGTCCAGGCGCCCGCCCCGCAGTCCCGCCCAGGCCCCCAGGAGGGTCCCGACGAGCGCGCTGAAGACGACCACGAACAGCCCGACGACCCCCGCGCGGCGGGCGCCGTAGAGGAGCGCGCTGGCCAGATCGACGCCGTTGTCGCCGGTGCCCAAGGGGTGCTCGGCGCTCGGAGGCGCGAAGGAATGCGCGAGATCGATGCGGAGCGGGTCGTGGGGCGCGACCCATGGACCGACAACGGCCGTGACGGCGAAGACCGCGACGAGCGCGCCACCGACACCGAGCTTGCGCGCCCAGCTCATCCCAGCCGCACCCGCGGATCGATGACACCGTAGAGCAGGTCGACCAGGAGGTTCACCAGGACGTAGATCGACGCGATGACGACGGCGCAGCCGGCCACCGTCGGGTAGTCCCGGGCGAAGAAAGCGTCGAGGAAGAGGGTGCCCAGGCCCCGTCGCTCGAAGATCGTCTCGACGACCACCGTTCCCGAGAGCAGCGCGCCGAGCTGGGCGGCGCCCACGGTGAGTACGGGAAAAGCGGCGTTGCGGAGCGCCTGCCGCAGCACCCTCGCCGGCGGCAGCCCGCGGGCCCTGGCCGCGACGACGTACGGTGCGCCGAGCTGATCGGCGAGGGCGCCGCGGGTCTGCCGGGTCAAGGTCGCCGCCAGCGCCGTGCCCAGGGTGAGCGCCGGGAGCACCAGGGCCGCCAGGGGCGCCTGGTCGTCTCCAGGCAAGGGCAGCCAGCGGAGCCGCACACCGAAAAGCAAGATCAGCAACGGCCCAAGCCAGATGTTGGGGATGGCGAGCCCCGCCACCGCGAGCGCCGACGCGACGCGGTCGGGGGCGCGCCCCCGGAAGCGGGCGGCGAGGATCCCCAGCGGCAGCGCCGTCAGCCACGCGACGAGCAGCGCCGCCAGCGCCAGGGCCGCGGTGTCGCCCGCGACCTCACCGATCTGTGACGCGACGGTCGCGTCGCTGCGGAACGAGCGCCCGAGGGAGCCGTCGGCCAGGTCGCCAAGGAAGCGCAGGTACTGCACGGCGAGCGAATCGTCCAGATGCAGGCGGGCGCGCATCAACGCCCGATCTTCCGGGGACGCTTGCTCGCCCAACAGGGCCTCGACCGGGTCGCCTGGCACGAGCCGTACCAGCGCGAACACCAGCGTGACCACTCCGGCGATGGTCCCGAGGGCGCGCAGCGTGCGGTAGGCGAGGTAAGCGAGCACGGCCCGACCCTACGCCTTCGGGCCCCGAAGGCGCAGAAAACGCCGAGTCTCAAGGCTCCCGAGGCGGACCTACTCGTCGACGAGGTCCGGGTCGGCGACGCAGAAGCGGGCGTCGGCGCGCCGCTCGTCGAGGTCTGCGATCTGCGCGAGGGGGGTGCCGTCGACATCCTGCAGACGCGGGTCGTCCACGCCCATGCAGCTGTACTGGCGACGGCAGTCTCCGTCGCCGCCGCAGCGGTCCATGCAAAAGGTCGTCGCCGTGCGGTCGGGGATGCCGCGCCACTCGACGCAAACCGATCCACCGGGGCAGGTGTCGGGGTCGCAGTTGCGGATCGTGCAGTAGCCGCCCGGCTGCGCGAGGTCGCAGATGCGGCTGCCGTTGACGGAACAGTCCACCGAGGACTCGCAGGAGTCCCCGATGCTCGGGGCGCAGGCGAAGCCCAGCAAGGCGAACGCGAGGGGCAGGAAGAACCGCATGGACGCCGTCGCTATAGGAGATCCCAGGGACGGACGCCAACCCGCGTTGGCCGAGCTCCATCCCTTCGTGGTAGCTCCCAGAGCGTGCCTTTGCGGACCTTCCTGCTGAGCGGCGGTCTCGTCGCTCTGGTGGCCTCGGCCCACGCACAGGATTGGGGCGCCGTGCGCGTCCTGGTGCGCGAGGATCGAGACCGCGAGGCCTTGAGGGCCCTGGGGGAGGCGCGCGGCGCAAAGGCGCGTTACCTCCGCGGCCGTCTGCTCGAGCGCCGCGGCGAGCTCGCGGCGACCGCGCAGGCCCTCGGAGACCTCGGGGACGAGCTCCCGCCGCCGGTGCGCGCCGACGCCCGCTTTCGCCTCGGCCGCGCCCTCGCGCTCCTCGGTCGCTGCGACGAGGCGGAGGCCGCGCTGCAAACGGTGACGACGCCGCGACGCAGGGCCCAGGTGGCGCGCGCACTCCTCGCCGAGTGCGCCCTGCGGCGAGCCGAGACCCCCGAGGAGCTGCGCGCCGCCGTCGAGCGGCTGAGCGCCGCCATCGCCGAAGATGGGGCGCGGGTCGACACGTTTGCGCTGCGCTTGCATCGTGTCGAGGCGCTGCGGCGTCTCGGCCAAGACCCGCGGCCCGAGCTCGTCCGCCTGTGGATCGAGCGCCCGGCGCACCCGGACGCGGACCTCGTCCGGCGGCAGCTCGAAGCGAGCGGTGGCCTCCCGACACTCAGCCCCGAGCAACACCTGGAGCGCGCGCAGGTGTGGCTGCGCCAGCGACGCTTTGCCGAGGCCGCCGCGGAGCTCGAAGGGACGCCGCCGCGTTCGCTGCGGGCCCGCTGGCTCCACCTGCGGGGCATGGCGCGCTACCGCTCCCGGCACGCTTACGCCGAGGCTGCCCAGGACCTGGAGGCCGCGGCCCGCGCCGGTGGGCCGACCGCGGTGGACGACGAGTTCCACGCGGCCCGCGCGCTCTCCCGCGCCGATGAGGACCGAGCCGCGATCCGCGCCTACCGTCGCTTCGCTCGCCGTCATCCGAGACATCCTCGCGCAGCCCAGGCGCTCTACCTGGCCGCCTGGCTCGAAGAGCACACCGGTCGACCCGGCGCGCGGCGCAGCCTCGAGCGCCTCCTGACCTCTGGCCGCGCCACCGGGCGGCAGCGGCGGAACGCGACCTGGCACCTGGCGATGCACGACCTGCGGGCCCGCCGCTTCCGCCGCGCCGAGCGCCTCTTTGCGCGCTACGCGGGCCTCGGCGAGGGACCGATGGTGGCCGGGCGCGGCTGGTACTGGGCCGGACGCGCCGCCCAGAGTGCGGGCCGTCACGAAGAGGCCAAGGAGGCTTACCGGCGCGCCCGCGCCATCGACCCGCTGCACTGGTACGGGCTGCTGGCCACACAGCGGCTGCGCGCTCTTGGGGTCGACGAGCCGCTGCCCCTGCAGCGCCCGCTGCCGGCCGCCGAAGCGATCGAGCTCCCCCTGCCTGCGCACGTCGCGTTCTTCCACGAGCTCGGCCTGTGGCGCGACGCCATCGCGGCGCTACGGGCGGCGGAGAGCGAGCTGCGCCGCGCCGCGCCGCCGGGGCGCGAGGTCGAGGCGCTCGTCGGCGCCTACCGCCGCCTGGGTGCCGCTCGGCGCATGTTTCAGCTCGGCGTCACCCGCACGATGGAACTGGCCCACGAGCCCAGGGGGGGCGGCCGCTGGGCGTGGGAGGCCGCCTACCCGCGGCCTTTCCTCTCGGCGGTGCAGAGGGCCGCCGGCGAGCGAGGCCTTCCGTGGGCCCAGATCTACGCCACCATGCGCCAGGAGAGCGGCTACGACGCCGACGCCGTCAGTCCCGCCGACGCGATCGGGCTGATGCAGGTGCTCCCCTCGAGCGCCGCCCGCCTCGCCGAGCGTCTGGGCGTCCGCTTTCGTCGCGAGCATCTCTTCGAGCCACGACAGAACATCCGCCTCGGTGCCGCCGAGATCGCCTCGGTGTGGCGGCAGATGGACGGACAGCAACCCCTGGCGATCGCGGCCTACAACGCCGGTGTCGCGCGGGTGCGTCGCTGGTTGCGGGAGCTCGGTCCCTCGGAGCTCGACCTCTTCGTTGAGCGCATCCCCTTTGACGAGACCCGCAACTACGTGCGCCGGGTCGTCTCGCACTTCGCGCGATACCGCTACCTCTACGAGCGCGAGCGGGTCACGCTCCCAGAACGTGTCGGCTCCGCCGGTGAGAGCAGCGGCCGCCTCGGTGAATCGCAGGAGGCACGATGAGCTCGAAGCGCACGAGTTTCCCACCCGTCATGCCGGTACATCGGCGCCGGCACATCGGGCCCTTCGGCCACGAGCAGGGCGTCGTCCCAAGCACGCAGCGCGTCCCCAGCAAGAAGGGTGAGCACCGGCGACGCCGCTACGAAGCTCGGCCCCGATTGCCCGGTTGAGGCCTGAGGAAGGCGGGCGCCTGAAGAACGTATCTCTCTTTCGCGAACCTCTGGCGGCGCTCCCAGGCGCATGGCAGAAGAAACGCTGCAGAAGGACGGGATGAAGAACGATCGCACGTCTGTGTTCGTCAACACCCAGAGCAACTCTCCCCAATCCCGCAAGGCCTGTTCCGGCGAGCTGCCCGACGAGGACCGTTTTGCGCTTTCGCCGACGCTGCTGCGCAGGATCTACCCCCGGCGCGGCTTCCCGAGCGGGGACAAGCTCCGCACGGTCAAGAGCGACAGCCCGGAGCACCTTTGGTCCACCGTCCACCACTCGTGGATGCAGCCCACCGCTCTTCCCAAGCCCGAGCTCGAAGAGGACCCCGCGCTCCTGCAGAGAGTCCTGGGGATGCTCTCTTCGCCAGCGGTGCCGTCCGAGTTCGACCCGAAGACCTTCGCGCTCGCCGCGCTCGTCACCGAAAAGCTGCGCGATCCCAAGAACGAGACGCTCCCTACCGCGCTTGCGGACTATACGGTCAAGGCTTTTGGCTTGAGCGCCGCCGTGCGCACCGCCATCACCTGCGCGACGTTCGCGTGCCGAAGAGGCGAGTTCGATCACCGCCTCTTTCTGGCGGACGACAGCGACGAGCGAAATCGCTACTTCGCGCCGACCCCGTTTCTCGCCCGGATCCGTCGTTGGGTCGTCGCCGCGAGCGATCTGGACTACGACGCCGCGCTCTCGGTGGCCGATGAGATGGTCCCGGCGCAGGCGTCCGGAAAGCTCTTTCGGAGTTTCCTCTTCCCCAACAGGCGGGCCTGGTTCGTGGAGGCCACCGAGGGGCTCCAGCGCCTCTCGAAGCGCGACGTCCCATATGTCCAGAAGATGGTCATCGATCCTTGCTTGCGTCCCCTGTGGCTCGCGTCGGTGTCGCAGCTGGACGACCTCGAGAAGTTGGCGGGAGGCATCGAATGGGACTTGGCCAAGGCCCCGCTGCTCGGGACCTTGTACGAGGCGCTGGGCCCGTCGCTGCTTCCTTCCCTGATCGGCGCGCTTCGTGATCTTCCGAGCGCCAGGGCCAAGGCGATCGCCAACGCCATCGCCCTCTGCCCGACCGACGAGGCGATGGAGACGCTGCTCGACAGGCTGGACGACAAGCACGTGCGGGGGGCGATCGACAAGGCGGTCCTGCGCTTCCCTCGGCGAGCGGTGCGGCTCATCAGCAGGCGCGTGGCGACCCAAGCCGACCCCGCCTTGGTCAGCCTCCTCGGGCAGGTCGCCGCGTCCTACCCGCAGCTCGCCGAGGACGTCGGGTCGCTCGATTCGCATCCCGAGAACCCGGCCTCGGGAACGGCCGACACGGCTCCCGTCGATGAATGGCCCGAAGTCCTGCGCTCGCCCCCCTGGACGAAGAAGCGGAAAGCCCGCAAGCGCCGAGCGCTCGAGCTCGAGCTCATCGAAGAGTGCGAGGTCGTCTGGGAGCGCGGGGAGCGCTGGGTCTGGAGGGCGAGCTTTCGGCCCGAGGTTCCGGCAGGTGTCGACTTCGACGATTGGCTCCGCTGGCTGCTGAACGATACGATCGGCGCGGGCGGAGTGGATCCGGCAGTGCTGCTGCTGCGGGCGCCGATGAAGCTGGCCCGCCAGGTGCCGCCCCGTTGTTTCGGGACGAATCCCGAGTCGGTTCGTCGCTTCGCGAAAGCAGCGGTGGCGCGGCTGGAGGAAGCCTTGATTCCCCATCTTCAGGTGCTGCTCAAGGCGCACCCTGGCTTGGGGGTCCAGGTCGTTCGGCCGATCGGCGCCTCGGCGCTCGCGATGAACGTGGCCGAGGCCTTCGTCACCACGAAGGGAGCGCAGCGTGGCGCGACGGCGTGGCTCGATCGGCACCCGAGGATGGCCGCGCTCGGGTTGCTGCCTTTCGCCCTGGGCAGGTCGAACAAGCAACAGCGAGCGGCCACCGCGCTGCTGCGCGTCCTGGCCTCACGGCACCGTGGGGTCGTCGACGAGGTCGCGGGACGCTACGGCGCAGAAGCCGTGACCGCGGTCGAGGCGCTGCTGTCAACGGACCCTCGCGAAGAGCTGCCGCGCACCATGCCCAAGCTGCCGAACTTCTGGTTCGGAGCCAAGCTACCGGCTCCGGTCCTCGAGGAGAGCGGCCGGCCGCTGCCGCAGGAGGCGCTGGAACCTTTGACGTTGATGCTCGCCCTGTCGACCCCCGGCGAACCTTACGCGGGGCTCGCCGACGTGCAGGCGGCGTGCAGGGCGGACTCGCTGGCGCGCTTTGCATTTGGGCTCTTCGAGGCGTGGCGCGAGGCCGGCATGCCGAACAAAGAGAGGTGGGTGTTGGCGGCCTTGGGACTGTTGGGCGACGACCAGGTCGCCCGGGACCTCGCCCGCTACATCCGCACCTGGCCAGGCGAGGGAGGACACCAGCGGGCCGTGAAGGGGCTCGATGTCCTGGCCGCGATCGGCACCGACGTCGCGCTCATGCACCTCTTCGGCATCGCCCAGAAGCTCAAGTTCAAGGGCCTTCGGAAACAGGCGCACGAACGCATCCTGCAGATCGCTGACGAGCGCGGGCTCACAGAAGAAGAGCTCGCCGATCGCCTCGTACCCGACTTCGGCCTCGACCCCGACGGCACCCTGACCCTCGACTACGGCCCGCGGAAGTTCGTCGTGGGTTTCGACGAGGCGCTCAAGCCCGTCGTCACGCAGGATGGGAAGCGACGCAAGACCCTCCCGAAGCCCGGCGCCAAGGACGATCCGGATCTCGCGCCCGCCGCCTACGCTCGTTTCCGTCAACTCAAGAAAGACGTGCGCATCGTCGCCAAGCAGCAGCTCCGGCGTCTCGAGGACGCCATGGTCGCCGAGCGCCACTGGAGCCCGGACGAGTTCCGTCGCTTCTTCCTCGAACATCCGCTGATGGTGACCCTGGCCCGCCGCCTTGTCTGGTTCGTGGAAACCTCCGACGGGACCACGGTCTCGTTTCGGGTGGCCGAAGGCAGCACCCTGGCGACCCTCGCCGACGACCTCTTCGAGCTCCCGGCGGACGCGCGGATCGGCATCGCCCACCCGCTGACGCTCGGCGAGGACCTGGCTCGGAGCTGGGCCGGGGTCTTCGGCGACTACGCGATCCTGCAGCCCTTCCCGCAGCTCTCGCGGGAAACCTTCCGCCTCGAACCGGAAGAGCGAGCGCACACGAGGCTCACCCGCTTCGAAGGGCAGCGCGTTCCGACCCGAAACGTGCGGGGGCTCACCGGCCGCGGATGGTACCGCGCGCAAGTGGCGGACGCAGGGCTGATCGAAGCTTTCTTCAAGGACCTCGGCGCCCACGGCAGGGCGGTCCTCCCCCTCGAGCCCGGCATCGTCGCCGGCGTGCCGGACGAGTACCCCGAACAGAAGCTCGGCGCCCTCTGCGTGGCCTCCTTCGTCGGCGACTTCGTAGACCCCAAGACCGCCAGGCCGCTGGGGGAGCTCCCTGCGGTGCTCCTCTCCGAGCTCATTCGAGACCTGAGCACGCTTCTGACTTGATCGCGGAGTCGCCTTCTGGACGCGGCCGCTCCATCGGAGTGCGTCATCGCAACCCCGCGTGCACGAAGCTCCTCCCGCAAAGGCTCCGCCAGTGGCGACCCCGCTACGTCCTGATCGAGGGACCCGCCGACATGAACGGCCGGGAGTTGCGTGAACAAGGCTTGCCCCTCGGTCGCGTGCCCTTCGGCCTTCGCTCAGGCGGTTTCGAGGACCAGGGCGATGCCCTGGCCGCCACCGATGCAAGCCGAGCCGACGCTCAGACTCTTGTTCTGGCGGCGCGCCGTGTAAATCAGGTTCGCGGTGATGCGCGCTCCGGTCGCGCCGAGGGGGTGCCCCAGGGCGATGGCCCCGCCGTTGACGTTGACCTTCTCGTCCGGCAGCTCCAGCTCGCGCTGCACGGCGAGGAACTGCGGTGCGAAGGCCTCGTTGATATCAAAGAGGTCGATGTCACCGAGCGCAAGGCCGGCGCGCTCGAGGGCGATGCGAATCGCCGGCGCCGGCCCGATGCCCATGAGCGTCGGCTCTACCCCCGCGACGCCCCACTGGAGCAGCTTGGCGAGCGGCTTCAGGCCGCGCGACGCACCGAACGCGCCGTCCACGACAACGAGCGCCGCTGCCCCATCGCAGATGCCCGAGGCGTTGCCCGCAGTCACGATGCCGTCCTTCTTGAAGACCGGCGGCAGCTTCGCGAGCCCTTCGAGGGTGGTCTGCGGTCGGGGGTGCTCGTCCACGTCGACGACCTTCGTGCCCTTGCGGCTCTGGATCTCGACAGGCACCAGCTCGTCGGCGAAGGCGCCGCTCTCGTGGGCCGCAGCCCAACGCCGTTGGCTGCGTAGACCGAAGGCGTCGGCGTCCTCGCGGGTGATGCCGTACTTCTCGGCGAGGTTCTCGGCTGTGACGGCCATGGGCGTGTTGCAGTAGCTGTCGGTCAGCGCCTCCCAGAGGGTGTCGATCATCTTCGGCGGCCGCCCGAACTTCTGTCCGTCACGCAGCCCCCACACGGAGTGGGGCGCCTGGCTCATGTTCTCGCTTCCGACGGCGAGCACGGCCTTGGCGTCGCCGAGGAGGATCTGCTCGGCGGCGCTGATGACCGCCTGGAAGCCCGAACCGCACAGGCGGTTGAGGGTGATGGCAGGGGTCTCGATGGGCAGCCCGGCTTTGAGGCCGACGTGGCGCGCGCCGTAGATGGCGTCGGGGCTGGTCTGTTGGACGTTGCCGAGGATCACGTGATCGAACTCGTCGGCCTTCAGGGCGCTCTGGGCGACGGCGGCCTTGGCGGCCACGACACCGAGATCGATCGCCGAGAGGGTTTTGAGGGAGCCGTTCATGGCCCCGAAGGGGGTGCGCTTGGCAGCGACGATCCAGATCTCTTTGGGCAGCTTCTTCGCCATGGAACCTCCTTTGCGCGGCCTTTCCGCGCGGCTCGATGGGGTCGGAATAGAACCTGAGCGCGCATCTCGCCGTGCAAGGGCTCACAGCCACCGGCGACCTTCAGGCCATCGCCTCGCGGACGCTCGCCTCGACGACCTCCAGGAGCGTCGCCAGCTCGTCGTCGGCGATGGTGAGCGGCGGGACGACATAGACCGTGTCGCCGAGGGGCCGGAGCAATACGCCGCGCCGTTTCGCCGCGTCGTGGACGCGCCAGCCGGTCTTGCCGAGGTAGCCGCCGCAGCCGAGGTCGACGGCGCCGATCATGCCGAGC
>Ga0256832_1001282_pt1 | contig 16844 bp, 19 predicted proteins | sample 134614metaG_FD_190534 | JGI IMG/M metagenome (GOLD analysis project Ga0256832, IMG submission 190534) | Hydrothermal vent microbial communities from Lau Basin, Pacific Ocean - 134-614 | ecosystem: Environmental > Aquatic > Marine > Hydrothermal vents | place: Pacific Ocean: Lau Basin | collected...
CAGGGGGTGAGCCGACTGTTTCTCAAGGCCCTGGCGCTCATCTACCTGGCCGCCTTCCTCTCCCTGGCACCCCAGGTGGCCGGCTTGATCGGCCCCGACGGCATCCTCCCCGTCCACCGCTACCTGATGGATGCGGTGGCCGAGCATGGCGCCGCCGCGCCCCTGGTGGTGCCCACCCTCTTCTGGCTGGGCAACGGCGACCTGGTGTTGCAGGCCACCGCCTGGGCCGGCGTGGCCCTGGCGCTGCTGCTGTTGTTCGGCATCCAGGAACGCCGGGTGCTGATCGCCCTCTTCGTGCTCTATCTGTCGCTCTACCGCGGCGGGCAGATCTTCACCAATTTCCAGTGGGACACCCTCTTGCTGGAGGCCGGCCTGCTGGCGATCTTTCTCCAGCGCAGCCCCACCTGGCTGGTGTTGCTGCTCTACCATTGGCTGCTCTTTCGGCTGCGCTTCATGTCGGGCTGGTTCAAGCTCGCCAGCGGCGATCCCGACTGGGCCGGCTTCACCGCTCTCGACCACTACTTCGAAACCCAGCCCCTGCCCCACGCCGGCGCCTGGTTCGCCCACTGGCTGCCCCACTGGCTCCACCAGGCCGGTGTGGGGCTCACTTTCTTCGCCGAGCTGGTGGTGCCTTTCTTTCTCTTTCTGCCGCGCCCTTGGCGGCTGGCGGCGGTGGCCGTCACCCTCCTCATGCAGGGATTGATCCTGGCCACCTCCAACCACAACTTCTTCAACCTGCTCACCATCGCCCTCTGTCTGCTGGTGGTGGACGACCGCCTGCTGCGCCGCCCGCCCCGCCCGGCGCCGGTTCCGGTGGGGCGGACCTACCGGACCGCCCTGAGCCTGCTCGCCGTGCTCCTGGTGAGCGCCAGCCTGCTGAGCTTCTGGAAGCTCTCCTTCGGACCTTTGCCCGGCCTGCTCGACCGTTTTCGCCAGAGCGTGCAGAACTTCGGCGTGGGCAACGCCTTTCACGTCTTTCCGGTGATGCAGACCTGGCGTCAGGAATTGATCGTGGAAGGATCGAACGACGGGCAGAACTGGCGCGCCTATGGATTCCGCTACAAACCCCAGGACCCGGCGCGGCGCCCCCCCTTCATCGTGCCCCACCAACCGCGCCTCGACTGGGCGATGTGGTTCGTGCCCACCCAGCACCCCGCGCAGCTCGGCTGGTTCGGCGAATTCATGTACGCCCTGGAACGGGGCAGCCCCCAGGTACTGGCCCTGCTCGACCACGACCCCTTTCCCGACCACCCACCAAAATACCTGCGGGTGACCGCCTGGCGCTATCGCTTCACCACGCCGGAAGAAAGAGCCGCCACCGGCCGCTGGTGGCAGCGCGAATACCTGGGGGTGTTTCCCATGGTGCCGCCAAGGCGACCCTGACCGGATCGACCCGGCGTCCTTGCGACCCTGGCCGCGCCCCTGTCACTTGCGGTCATTCGATGTTCGGAATGCTCGACGCATTTTCGCCAGGGGTTTTCAACAGGATGTTGAAAAAGCCCTTCCCTGGGCTAGAAAATTTGGTTTCTCAACAACCTGTCAAAGGCAGAGCAGATGCTCGCGATACCAGGCCAGTTCGGCAATGGATTCGCGGATGTCGTCGAGGGCGAGATGGGTGTTTTCTTTATCGAAGCCTTCCAGAATCTGGGGTTTCCAGCGCTTGGCCAGCTCCTTGAGGGTGCTCACGTCGAGATTGCGGTAATGAAACCAGGCCTCCAGCTCGGGCATCAGACGAGCCAGAAAGCGGCGGTCCTGGCAGATGCTGTTGCCGCACATGGGCGAGGCGCCCTTGGGCACCCACTTTTTCAGAAACGCCAGGGTGGCCTGCTCGGCGGACGCCAGATCGTGATGCGAGGCGCGCACCCGCTCCACCAGTCCGGAGGCGTTGTGCTGTCGGGTGTTCCATTCATCCATGGCCGCCAGCACCTCGTCGGGCTGGTGGATGGCGATCACCGGGCCTTCGGCCAGCACCTCGAGCCGGCTGTCGGTGACCACGGTGGCGATCTCGATGATCTGGTCGTTGAAGGGATCGAGCCCGGTCATCTCCAGGTCGATCCAGATCAGGTTGTCTGCTGAGGGTTGCATGCCTCTCTCCTGCCGGCGGCGCCGGATCAGTTCTTTCCTCCGCCCTTGCGCATCACCTTGCCCTGGGCGGCCCGGCGGCGGCGCGCTTCCTTGGGATCGGCGATCAGCGGCCGATAGATCTCCACCCGGTCGCCGTCGCGCAGCACGGTGTCCAGCCGGGTCACCTTGCCGAAGATGCCCACGCGGTTCTTCTCCAGATCGATTTCCGGGTGCTCGTCGAGAATGCCCGAGGCGCGGATCGCCTCCTCCACGGTGATCCCGGGTTCGGCCTCCAGGGCCCGCACCGTCTGCCGCTCGGGCAGGGCGTAGCTCACTTCCACTTTCATGGGTCGTTGCGCCGCGCCAACTGATCGGCCCGCCGACAGAAGGCGTCCACCAGCGAATTGGCGATCTGCCCGAAAACCACGCCGAAGGCCTTGTCCATCAGGCCGCTGGAAAACTCGAACTCGAGACGCAGTTCGACCTTGCAGGCGTCTTCGCGCAGCTCGGTGAAGGTCCAGGCCCCTTCGAGCTTGCGAAAGGGGCCTTCCTTGAGCCTGATCTCCATACGCCGGCAGGGTTCGATCCTGTTGCAGGTGGAAAAGGCCCGGGTGACGCCCGCTTTGGAGACCACGATCTCGCCGCACAGCTCGGTATCGCTGCGCGAGAGCAGGCGGGCGTCCTTGCACCAGGGCAGAAATTCGGGATAGGCCTCCACATCGGCCACGATCTCATAGAGCATGCAGGCCGGATGAGGGACCAGCGCCGATTTCTTCACCACCGCCATCAGGCCCGGCCCACTTCACGATCGAGTTCCCCGGAGCGCAGCTTGGCGATGTATTCGTCCAGGCGGCGCTTCACCCGTCCGCTCAAGGCATAGAGGGCGAACATGTTGGGAAAGGCCATGGAGAGCAGCAAAAGATCGCTGAAATCGAGCACCGCCGAAGCGCTGCCGATGGAACCGGCCACCACCACCAGCACGAAGAGCACCCGGTAGATCATCGAAAAACGCTCGCCGAAGAGATAGGTCCAGCAGCGCTCCCCGTAGTACGACCAGGAGATCATGGTGCTGTAGGCGAAGAGCACCACCGAGATCGAGAGGATCACCGGGAACCAGTCGATCTGGGTGCGGAAGGCCTCGGCGGTGAGCGCGGCGCCCTGGTTGGCCGCGATCAGCCCGGCATGGGGCCCGGCGGGATCATAGACGCCGGTGATGATGATCACCAGAGCGGTCATGGTGCAGATCACCACGGTGTCGATGAAAGGCTCCAGCAACGCCACGATCCCCTGGCGCACCGGATAAGGGGTGCGGGCCGCCGAGTGGGCGATGGCCGCCGAGCCGATCCCCGCCTCGCTGGAAAAGGCCGCGCGCTTGAAACCCTGCACCATCACCCCCACGAAGGCCCCCATCCCGGCCTCCAGATTGAAGGCGCTGGAGACGATCAGCGCAAAAGTCCCGGGCACCTTGTCGAGATTGGTGAGAATGATCCACAAGGCGGCGGACAGGTAAACCGCCACCATCAGCGGCACCACCGCCTCGGCCACATGGGCGATGCGGCGGATGCCACCGATGATCACCACCCCCACCAGGAAGCCCATCACCAGGCCGTAGATCCAGGGCTCCTCACCGAGCAGCGGTATCTGCTGGCGCACCGCGCTCAGCGACTGGCTCACCTGGAAGGCGTTACCGCCCCCCATGGAAGCGCCGATGGTGAGCAACGAAAAGAGAATCGCCAGGACCTTACCCAGGCCGCCCCAGCCCAGCTCCCGGAACCCCCGGGAGAGATACTCCATGGCCCCACCCATGATGTGGCCGTCGGGACGAATCTCGCGATACATCTGGGCCAGGGAGGCTTCGGTGAACTTGGTGCTCATGCCCAGCAGTCCGGCCACGATCATCCAGAAGGTGGCACCGGGTCCGCCGATCCCCACGGCGATGGCCACCCCCGCGATGTTGCCCAGCCCCACGGTGGCCGAAAGCGCGGCGGTGAGGGCCTGGAAGGGTGTCACCTCCCCCACGTCGTCGGGGCGGCTGTAGCGTCCGCGGAGCACCGCCACCGAATGGCCGACGAGCCGAAAGTTGATGAAACCCATGCGCACCGTCAGATAGACGGCGCCGGCCACCAGCCAGGCGACGATGAAAGGAAATTCCCCTTCGCCGGGCCACACGTCGAAGAACAAAAAGCTGGCCAGAAAACCGTTGATGGCCCCCAGGGCCTGGTTGAGCGCACTGGCCGCCGCTTCTTCCTGACCGGCGAGCGCCGCTCCCGACAGCAGTAGCGTCGCCAACCCGATGGCGTGAATCATTTGCTTCCTTGGCATGGTGGTTTGCAGTTCTCAGCGCCGGATGGAAAACGTACAATTATACGCATGGCCAGAAAGAGCAAAAAGAAATCCGCCGGCGGCAGCACCATCGCCCTCAACAAGACCGCGCGCCACGACTATTTCATCGAGGAGCGCTTCGAGGCGGGGATCGCTCTGGAAGGCTGGGAGGTGAAGAGCCTGCGCGCCGGGCGGGCCAACCTCAAGGAGGCTTATGTGCTGGTGAAAGACGGCGAACTGTGGCTCTTCGGCGCCCACATCACCCCCCTGCCCGCCGCCTCCACCCATGTCAACCCCGATCCCACCCGGACCCGCAAGCTGCTCATGCACCGGCGCGAGATCGACCGCCTCCAGGGCCTGGTGGAACGCCGCGGTTACACCCTGGTGCCCCTGGCCCTGTATTGGAAGAAAGGCCGCGCCAAGCTCGAGATCGGCCTGGCCAAAGGTAAGAAGCAACACGACAAGCGGGCCGCCACCAAGGCCCGCGACTGGCAGCGCGAAAAGGCCCGGATCCTCAAGCGCGGCTGACACCGACCACCCTCAACGACCGACAACGGAAGCACCCGCCATGAACGCGCAGCTCATCGAAGTGGACGGCGAAAAACTCACCGTCGAAGAGCTCATCGACCGCTATCACAACGCCCTGGCCGCCGAAAGCCGGCTCTCCAAGGAGGCCCGCAAGGCTTTGCGCCGGCGCCGCCAGGAAAAGGCCCTCAAGCCTTACCAGGCGGAGCTGATCCGCATGCAGCAATATCTCGAAGAGACCAACAAGCGCATGATCATCCTCTTCGAGGGGCGCGACGCCTCGGGCAAGGGCGGCACCATCCGCCGGGTGACCCGCTACATGAACGAAAAGCACTATCGGGTGGTGGCCCTGGGCAAGCCCACCAACGAACAGCGCACCCAATGGTTCTTCCAGCGCTACGTCACCCACTTCCCCCGCGGCGGCGAAGTGGTGCTCTTCGACCGCAGCTGGTACAACCGCGCCATGGTCGAGCCGGTGTTCGGCTTCTGCACCCCCGAGGAGTACAAAAACTTCATGCGCGGGGTGTGCGGCTTCGAAAAAGACCTGGTCCGCCAGGGCACCATCCTGGTCAAGCTCTATTTCAGCGTCACCAAGGAGGAACAGGCGCGCCGCTTCGAGCGCCGCCGCACCGACCCCCTGCGCCAGTGGAAACTGAGCGAGGTGGACCTCCAGGCCCAGGAGCGCTGGGACGACTTCACCCGCCAGAAATACGAGATGCTGAAGAAGACCCACACCACCCACGCCCCCTGGACGGTGATTCGCTCCAACGACAAGCACCTGGCGCGCCTCAACGCCATGAAGGTGATCCTCAACGCGGTGCCCTATGAACGGGCCGACACCGATCTCGACTTCGTGCCCGATCCCGAGATCGTGATCTCCGGCGCCCGCGAAGTGGAGCTGATGGAAGCCGAACGGCTCCGTTCGGGTAAATTCGAAAGCTGATGCGCCCGCTGGTCCTCGCCTCCACCTCCCCCTATCGGGCGCAGCTTCTGGAGAAACTCGGGCTGCCCTTCACCACCGCCGCGCCCCAGGCGGACGAAAGCCGCCTTCCCGGCGAGTCGCCCGCGGCGCTGGTGGAACGGCTGGCCCGGGCCAAGGCCGAGGCGGTGGCCGCCGCCCACCCCGATGCCCTGATCATCGGCTCCGACCAGGTGGCCTGTCTGGGCGACGAGATCCTCGGCAAACCCGGCGGCTTCGAGCCGGCTTTCGAACAATTGCGGGCCATGGCCGGCCGGCGGGTCACCTTTCTCACCGGCCTGTGCCTGCTCGACGCCGCCGGCGGCCGGGCCTGGCACTGCGTGGAACCTTTCCATGTCCATCTGCGCCCCCTTGGTGAAGAGCAGATCCGCCGTTATCTCGAAAAGGAGCAGCCCTACGACTGCGCCGGCAGCTTCAAATCGGAAGGCTACGGCATCACCCTCTTCGAGCGCCTGGAAGGCGATGATCCCAACGCCCTGGTGGGGCTGCCGCTGATCCGCCTGGTGGAACTGCTCGGCCGGGCGGACGTGACCCTGCCCTGACAGGATGTTGAAAAAGACGGCTGCGACCCCATCTTGCCGCCCTGGAGCGCATCCAGAACAGAAGGCCGAGGAACCGACATGAGCGATTCGCCCTATATCATTGAAGTCACGGAACAAAACTACCAACAGGCGGTGGTGGAACAATCCCACCGGGTGCCGGTGCTGGTGGACTTCTGGGCCAGCTGGTGCCAACCGTGCCAGATGTTGATGCCGGTGCTGGCGCGTCTCGCCGAGGAATACGGCGGCCGCTTCATCCTCGCCAAGGTGAACACCGAAGAGCAACAAAACCTGGCCGCCAGCTTCGGAATCCGCTCCATTCCCACAGTCAAGCTGTTCAAGAACGGCCGGCCGGTGGACGAATTCGCCGGCGCCCTCCCCGAAGCCGAAATCCGCGCCTTTCTCGACCGTCACATCCCCCGGGAGTCGGATGCCCAGGTGGAACGGGCCCGCGCCCTGCTCGGCCAGGGCCAGGCCGAAGAAGCCCTGGCGCTCCTCGACGCCGCCCGCCAGAGCGATCCCGACAATCCCAACATCGACATCGCCCGCGCCCAGACCCTCGCGGTGCTGGGGCGCTTCGACGAGGCCCAGGCGATTCTCGACAAGCTCCCCCTGGATCAACAGGACGAGCCCCAGGTGAAGGCCCTGCGCGCCATGTTGCTGTTCGATCGCCTGGCCGCCGAAGCCCCGTCCCCGGAAGAACTGGTCAAACGGCTCGAAGCCGACCCCGACGACAACGAAGCGCGCTACCTGCTGGCGGCCCACAAAGTGATGGCCCGCGACCACCAGGGCGCTCTCGATCTTCTTTTGGAGCTGATGCGCAAGGACCGCAGATTCCGCGACGACGCCGCCCGCAAGGCGATGGTGGCCATCTTCGATCTCCTCGGCGACGATCCTTTGGTGCCCAGATACCGATCGAAGATGATGAACCTGCTTTTTTGACAGATGACCTGTTGGGCACGCTGCGCTTTGCCCAACTTACGATGAACCACGGCGAACCCTCCACCCCGTAGGTTGGGCAAAGGCGCGCCAGCGACGTGCCCAACATCGTCCGCCATTTTGTTGGGCACGCTGCGCTTTGCCCAACCTACAGGGTCTCGTTCGGGCCGGCAACGGGCTCCACGCCCACCACCAACACGTTGCGCTCGTCGTCGTCCATGATCCAACGCACTTCCATGTCCTGGAAGCGCATCCGGTACTCCCGGCCGCCGTCGCGACCGCGCACATAGGCCGGCCGGGGATCCAGGGCGATCACCGAGCGCAGCAAGTGCATGAAGCGTTCACCGTCAGGGCGGGCCAGGAGCGCTGCCTCCACCTCGGGCAAATAATGGACCTCCAAGGTCGCTTCCGGCGCCTGCTCGGCAAAACCGCCGGTGGCCTCATTCACGCTATCGGCATAAGGCACATAGGGCTTGATGTCGAGCAGCGGTGAACGATCGAGCATGTCCACGCCCGACACTTCCAGTTTCACCCGGCGGCCCTTCTGGTGGTGGATGCCATCCAGCCGCACCACCGACATCCCGATGTGGTTGGGCCGGAAAGGCGACCGGGTGGCGAAGACGCCCCGCCGCTGATTCCCTCCAAGACGCGGCGGTCGCACCCGGCCCCGCCAGCCCTGTTCCAGACTCTCGTGGAACAGAAACAAGACCCACAGATGAGAGATCTCCTCCAGGCCGTCGAAATACTCCAAACGGTCCCAGGGGGGGTGAATCTCGAGGGTACCGGAAGCGTCCACCAGGCCCGGCTGACGGGGAATCCCGAATTTCTGGGCGAAGGGGGTTCTTATCCGGCCGATGGGGGTCAGAACATACTGCACTTCGTCCATGATTCCGGCGACTCGACGGCTGTGGGCACAAACGGCAACCCCCGCCGGAGCATGCGGCGGGGGTTGCTCATTGATTTCCTGTCTCTACTTGGATTTCTTCTTGTCGGATTTCTTTTTTGACTTCTTGTCGTCTTTCTTGCCGGTTTTCTTTTTGGAATCTTTTTTCTTTTCCGACTTTTTGGACGATTTCCCCTTGCTTTGAGCACTCTTCACGGCCGTCGCCGGCGCGGCGGAAGCGGTCGCTCCCTTGGAAGCCGCCCGCTTGTTCTTTTTGACCGAGGCCTTTTTCCGGCAGTAGGGCGCCACCTTGCGCCCATCCTTGCGGGTATAGCCATGCACCCAGGTACATTGGGCCGACTGGATGCAGGCGTTCTTGGCCAGGGTTTTGCATTCCACGGCCAGAGCGCGTCCGCTGGTGAAAAGGAACACCAGGGCCATCATCCCGATGGACAGAAAAAGCTTTTTGGTTTTGTTCATGCCTGGACACTCCCTTGGTCATCGATCCAGCACATGAATATAAAACGATGGCGGGGACCAGTCTGTAGGATCAATCTGACGACCGACCTGCCCTGCGAGGCCCGGCAGCAGCTCACAGCGCCACCGGCAGCCGCCGGGCACCCCAGTCGCCGGGCCGGGCTTCGAAGACGCCGGGGATAGCGGTGCCGCAGCTGGCGCAATGGCCTTTCTCATCCAGCCCCCAGTGGCCCAGCTGGTACCAGTCGCGCTCGATGAGCAGGGCGCCGCAGTTGGGGCACCAGGTGCTGCCGCCCTCGCGGTCGTGGACGTTGCCGGTATAGACGAAATGGAGCCCCTGGGCCATGGCCAGGCGCCGCGCCCGGGTGAGCGTCTCGGGCGGCGTGGGCGGCACGTCGCGCATCTTGTAGTCGGGATGGAAGGCGGTGAAGTGGAGCGGCACCTCCGGCCCCAGGGTCTCGGCGATCCAGTCGGTCATGCGCTTGATTTCGTCGTCGGAATCGTTGTGACCGGGAATCAGCAGGGTGGTGATCTCCAGCCAGACGTCGGTCTCCTTTTTCACATATTCCAGGGTGTCCAGCACCGGTTGCAGATGCCCGCCGGTGAGCTTGACGTAGAAATCCTCAGTGAAGCCCTTGAGGTCGATGTTGGCCGCGTCCATGTGGGCGAAGAACTCTTGGCGCGCCTCGGGGTTGATGTAGCCGGCGGTCACCGCCACGCTCTTGATCCCCCGCTCGTGGCAGGCCTTGGCGGTGTCCACCGCATACTCCAGAAAGATCACCGGATCGTTGTAGGTGTAGGCCACCGAGCGGCAGCCCAGTTCCTCGGCCACCTCGGCGATCCGCTCCGGGCTCGCCTGGGCGGCCAGCTTGTCCATCTCCCGGGATTTGCTCATGTCCCAGTTCTGACAGTATTTGCAGGCCAGATTGCAGCCGGCGGTGCCGAAGGAGAGCACCGCGGTGCCGGGCAGAAAGTGGTTGAGGGGCTTCTTTTCGATGGGATCCACGCAAAAACCGCTGGAGCGGCCGTAGGTGGTGAGCACCATCTGATCGTTCTGATGCGCGCGCACAAAACAGAGCGCCTGCTGCCCCTCTTTGAGCCGGCATTCCCGAGGACAGAGGTCACACTGGATCCGGCCGTCGTCGAGCCGGTGCCAGTAACGGCCGGGCACTACATTGGATTGGCCTTGATTCATCGCTTGCATTCTCCGCACTCAACCTTATTTGCTATAAGCAAGATCAGGCTGAAAGCGAAGATTTCAAGATGAGTACCGTAAAGCTTCCCTCGGTGGCCGGCATGTTCTATCCCGCCGATCCGGCCGTGCTGGCCGCCGAGATCGACCAGTTCCTGGCCCAGGCCAAGCCTCCCGCCGGGCCGGTGCCCAAGGCATTGATCGCGCCCCACGCCGGTTATGTCTATTCCGGCCCGGTGGCCGCCAACGCCTATGCCCAGCTGATCCCGGCCGCCGACCGCATCCGCCGGGTGGTGATCCTGGCGCCCGCCCACCGGGTGCCCTTCCGCGGTCTGGCCACTTCGTCGGTCGACTGGTTCCGCACACCGCTGGGTGACGTGCCGGTGGACCGCCAGGCGGTGGAAGCGGCGTTGCAACTGCCCCAGGTGCGTGAGTTCGACATGGCCTTCGAGGGCGAGCACGCCCTGGAGGTTCATCTGCCCTTCCTGCAGCGGGTGTTGAAGGACTTCGCCATCGTCCCCTTCATCGTCGGCGACGCCGCGCCGGAAGAGGTGGCCGAAGTCCTGGAGCTGCTCTGGGACGGCGACGAAACCCTGATCGTGGTCAGCTCCGATCTGAGCCACTATCTGGACTATTACACCGCCCGCGAGCGCGACAGCCGCACCAGCCGGGCCATCGAGGCGTTGCGCCCCGACCAGATCGGCTTCGAGGACGCCTGCGGCCGGATTCCGGTGAGCGGCCTGTTGCTGGCGGCCCGCGCCCACGGCCTTCAGGCTCACACTCTCGACCTCAGAAACTCAGGAGACACCGCCGGCGACAAGAGCCGGGTGGTGGGATATGGCGCCTATGTCTTCCAGTGAACGCACTTTGAACGATGCCCAGCGCCGCACTCTGCTCCAGGTGGCGCGAGCCTCCATCGCCCACGGCCTGCGCGAAGGGCGGCCGCTGCCGGTGAATCCCGCCGACTACGAGCCGGCCCTCCAGGCCCGCCGGGCGAGCTTCGTCACCCTCAACGAGCGCGGCCAGCTGCGCGGCTGCATCGGCCATCTCGAAGCCATCCAGCCGCTGGTGGCCGACGTGGCCGAAAACGCCTTCAGCGCCGCCTTTCGCGATCCGCGCTTTCCGCCTTTGACCGCCGGGGAGTTCGACGAACTGACCATCCACATCTCGGTGCTCAGCCCGGCGGAGCCGATCCACTTCAGGTCGCAAGCCGATCTGTTGCGCCAGATCCGGCCGGGCATCGACGGACTGATCCTCGAAGAGGGGATGCACCGCGGCACCTTCCTGCCTTCGGTGTGGGAGGAGCTGCCCGACCCGGCCCAATTTCTGGCCCACCTCAAGCTCAAGGCGGGGCTGCCGGCCGATTACTGGTCCGACACCATCCGGGTGTACCGCTATACTACGGAATCCTTCTCGGACCAGGATTGAGCGATGCACGGCCCGGCGATCCGGCGACTGGAAGTCTGGAGCACACCCTTGCGCCTCTGCCACTGGGCGCTGACCCTGGCGGTGATGGTGCTGCTGCTCAGCGGCTGGCTGATCCGCTGGGCGCCGGAGCGGGCCGATCAGGTGCGCGACGCCCATTTCGTGGCCGCCGCGGTGCTGGTGGCGGCCCTGGTGGTGCGCCTGGGGCTTTTCTTTCTGGGCAGCGGCCCCGCCGCCCTGGGCGCCCTGCTCCCCGACCGCCACCGCCTCGGTCAGGCCCTGGCGGTGTTACGCAGCTACCTCACCCTGGGCAAGCTCCCTCTCCCCCGCTGGTACGCCCACAACCCGCTCTGGGCACCGCTCTATCTGCTCCTCTATGTGGTGCTGCTGGGCCAGGTGCTCACCGGCGCGGCGTTGCTCCAGGACGTGACCATGGCGGGTGGCGTGAGCCTGCGCGGGCTCCACGCCTGGGGCTATTTTCTGGTGATGGGCTTCGCCGCCGGCCATGTCCTCGCCAGCTTCGTGCACGACGCCTGGGGCAAGGCCGACGATGTCTCGGCGATGATCAACGGCCAACGGATCTTCACCCTCGAGCCCCTCCAGGAAGAACAAAACCCCGGCGGTGTGGTGATTCCCCTATCCACCCTCACCAACGATCGGCGCGATCAGGGCTGACCGACGCCCTTCCCGAGTTCGTTCAACCAGGGCGAAAGAAGCGGCGATAAACCCACCGTCCGCCATAGGACAGCAGCACGAAGGCCAACAGGATCCCGGCCATCTCCAGACCGAAGAGCAACGCCATTTCCGGAGCCAGGCGCTTGGCGAGAATCAGCCAGGTCTGCACCACCACCATGGGCAGGGCGAACAGCACGCCCCACAGCAGAGGCCGGCCACCCCCGGTCATCTCCCAGAGGAAAACGCTGAAAAAGGCCGCGATCAGGGCCGCCACGAAGGAGATGGCGATCAGCACCGGCAACACGCTCTGGTGCGCCGCCTGGGTGGAAAGGGATTGCATTTTGGGCACCACCCACACGTTGAGAAAGGCCGCCGCCGAAAAATAGAGAAAGGTGCCCAAGGTCATCAACAAAGCGATGGCCAACAACTGCTTCCACCAGGCCAGTTCATTCATCGTCGTCACTCCAGCCACCCCCGAGGTGGCGTGCATAGATCAGGGCGTCTTCCCGCCCCTTGCCGGCGGGGTAGTAATCGAAGCGGCGGCCCACTTCGTTGAAGCCTTCGGATTCGTAGAGGGCACGGGCGGGGTCGTTGGAGACCCGCACTTCCAGGAACAGGGTCTTGGCGCCCTGGCGCCGTGCCATGGCCATCACCTGGCGGAGCAGGAAGCGGCCGTATCCCCTGCCTTGGAAATCGGGGTCCACGCACAGATTGAGCAGATGGGCCTCGCCCACCGCCGCCGAGTGAATGGTGTAGCCCACCACCTCGCCGTCGCGCTCCAGCACATGGCAGTGGTAGCCCACCTCCAGGCAGTCTGCGAAGATGCCGCGGCTCCAGGGATGGGGGTAGGCGCGGGCATCGATGGCCACCACCGCGTCGAGATCGTCGGCGGTCATGGGGCGCAGGCGCAGCAGCGCCGCCGCTTCAGCCCGACTGGCCATGGAGCACCCGATGGGTTTGTTGTAGATCGGCCCAGGCGCGGGCCTTCTCCTCGGGCCGGCGCAAAAGATAGGCCGGATGGTAGGTGACCTGCACCGGCACTTCGCCGTTGGGCAGCTGGTGGAGCCGCCCGCGCAGCCGCCCCACGCTCTGGTCGGTGGCGAGCAGGTTGTGGGCCGCCACGCCGCCCACGGCGAGCAGCAGGCGCGGCTGCACCAGCTCGATCTGACGATTAAGAAAGGGGGCGCAGGCCGCGGCTTCTTCCACCGTGGGGTTGCGGTTGCCGGGGGGGCGGCATTTGAGGATGTTGGCGATATAGACCTGGTCACGCTCCAGGCCGATGGCCCGCAGCATGTTGGTGAGCAGCATGCCGGCCCGGCCCACGAAGGGGATGCCCTGGCGGTCTTCCTCGGCCCCCGGCGCCTCGCCCACGATCATCAGATCGGCTTCGCGGTTGCCCACGCCGAACACCGTCTGGGTGCGCCCTTCGCACAGGCCGCAGGCGCGACAGTCGGCCACCGCGGCTTCCAGATCCGACCAGTCCATGGCGGCCACCGCCGGGTGCGTCGCCGGCATCGCCGGTTCGGCCGCCGGCGCAGCTTCGGCGGCAGGCGCTGGGGGGACGGGTTCGGACGCAACCGGTGCCTCGGCGCCCGGGCTGCGCAGGCGATAACGGACGATCCCCATGGCCTGCAGGCAGGCCGCCTTGCGGGGATCGAGCCGGGCGCCTTCAGACATCGCCGAGCTGGGGATGCTCGCGTTCCAGGGGTGCCACCAGCCGGTTGGCGGCGCTCACATAGGCCTTGGCCGAGGCGATCACGATATCGGTGTCGGCCCCCTGGCCGTTGACGATGGTCTCGTCGCGTTCCAGGCGCACGGTCACTTCGCCCTGGGCGTCGGTGCCCGAGGTGATGTTGTTCACCGAATAGAGGGTGAGCCGGGCGCCGGTGCGCACCAGGGATTCGATGGCCTTGAAGGCGGCGTCCACCGGCCCGGCGCCACTGGCCTTGGCTTCGCGCTCCTCGCCGTCGATGGCCAGCACCACGTCGGCCTCGGGGGTTTCGCCGGTCTCCGAGCAGACCCGCAGCGAGACCAGCCGGATGCGCGGCTCGCGGGTCTCCTGGACGGTCTCGGAGACCAACGCCTGGAGGTCTTCGTCGAAGATCTCGTGTTTCTTGTCGGCCAGTACCTTGAAGCGGGCGAAGGCTTCGTTGAGCTTCTCTTCGGAATCGAACTCGATGCCCAGCTCGCGCAGGCGGGTACGGAAGGCGTTGCGTCCGGAGTGCTTGCCCAGCACCATGCGGTTGTGGCTCCAGCCCACGTCCTCGGCGCGCATGATCTCGTAGGTTTCGCGGTGCTTGAGCACGCCGTCCTGGTGGATGCCCGACTCGTGGGCGAAGGCGTTGGCTCCCACGATGGCCTTGTTGGGCTGCACCGGAAAGCCGGTGATGCTGGAGACCAGCCGCGAGCAGGAGACGATCTGGGTGGTGTCGAGGCGGGTGTCGCAGGGAAAGACGTCCTGACGGGTGCGCACCGCCATCACCACCTCTTCGAGGGCCGCGTTGCCGGCCCGCTCGCCCAGGCCGTTGATGGTGCACTCCACCTGGCGGGCGCCGTTGAGCACCGCCGACAGGGAGTTGGCCACCGCCAGCCCCAGGTCGTTGTGGCAGTGGACCGAAAAGATCGCCTTGTCGGCGTTGGGCACCCGCTCGATCAGGGTGCGGATGGTCTCGCCGAACTGGTGGGGCAGGTTGTAGCCCACGGTGTCGGGAATGTTGATGGTGGTGGCGCCGGCGTCGATGGCCGCCTCCACGATGCGGCAGAGAAAGTCCATCTCCGAACGGCCGGCGTCTTCGGCGGAGAATTCCACGTCGTCGGTGTAGCGGCGCGCCCGCTTCACCGCCCACACCGCCTGCTCCACCACCTGGTCGGGCGTCATGCGCAGCTTGCGCTCCATGTGGATGGGCGAGGTGGCGATGAAGGTGTGGATGCGCGCCCGCTCGGCCGGCTCGAGGGCTTCGCCGGCGCGGTCGATGTCTTTGTCCAGCGCCCGGGCCAGGCCGCACACGGTGGAGTCGCGCACCGTCTCGGCCACCGCCCGCACGGCCTCGAAATCGCCTGGGCTGGCGATGGGAAAGCCCGCTTCGATCACGTCCACGCGCATCTGTTCGAGCTTTTTGGCGATGCGCACCTTTTCGTCGCGGGTCATGGAAGCGCCGGGGCTCTGCTCCCCGTCGCGCAAGGTGGTGTCGAAGATGATCAGCTGCTCTTTGCTCATGCTCTGCTCCCCCTGCCTGCCGCAGGATGGGATGGTTCGGGTCGGATGGTGGGTGGCGATGTGCGCCCTCGCCAGGGCATCTGGTCTCTATCTGCCCCTCAGGGCAGGAGCGGACCTGCGGGCAGCAGGAGGCCGAGCCGGCGGGAAGACACCGGCGTGCTGAGCATCGGCAGAGGCGGAAAAGCCCGGTACATGGTCGATGATTGGCCTCGGACGGGAAAGCACACTATAACCCAGCCGCCCGCCGATGCCAAACACCGGTCGGCGTCAGCCAAGGCCAAGTGATGCAATAACCCAAATCAATGGTGGCGCAGGCCGGCAAGGGCTTCCGAAAAACGCTGTGAATACATCCCTGTACGCTCGACGGCGGCATCCCTGCCGCCGACGTTTTCGGAAGCCCTCACCGGCCCGCGCTGCTCTGCTACGCGAGAGGCCGCCCTGCCTCCTCAGGCGGCGCGCCGGCGGGCGATAAGATCGCGCGCTCCGCCCACCAGGCCGGAAAGGGCATAGAGCGCGAAAATGGCAAAGAGCACCAATGGCGGTTGGACCAGAATCACCGCAAAGGCCAAGGCGATGCCCACCACCACCATGAAGGGCACCTTGCCCTTGAGGTCGATGTGCTTGAAGCTGTTGTAGCGCACATTGCTCACCATCAGCAGCCCCACCCCGCCGGTGAGCAATCCCATGAGGACCCCGAGATCCTTGCCGTTGACGCCCAGATCCACCCCCAGCCAGACGCTGGCGGCCACGATGGCCGCCGCCGAGGGGCTGGGCAGACCCTGGAAATAGTGGCTGTCGGCCACCTCCAGGCGGGAGTTGAAGCGCGCCAGGCGCAGCGCCGCGCCGGCGGTATAGATGAAGGCCGCCAGCCACCCGGGCTTGCCCAGGTCGTGAAGCGCCCACACATAGGCCACCAGGGCCGGCGCCAGCCCGAAGGCGACCATGTCGGAAAGACTGTCGTATTCGGCGCCGAATGCGGTCTGGGTGTGGGTGAGGCGGGCGATGCGCCCATCGAGGCCGTCCATGATCATGGCGATGAAGATCGCCACCGCCGCCTTCTCGAACAAACCGTTCATGGCCGCCAGCACGGCATAGAAGCCGGCGAAGAGGGCCGCCGTGGTGAACAGATTGGGCAGCAGATAGATACCGCGCGCGCGGTGAGAGTCCTGATCCGTGTTCATGGGCCAAGTATATCAGCGCCGCCACACGCCATCGGCACGGTCCTGAGACATTTTCCATAACCATCCAAGGTTATTTGGCGATATGCTTGGCGGGAGCCCGTCGCACATCTTCGAGGAGGTAGTCACAATGGAAATCATCCGGGGCCGCTGGACGGCATCGATCCTTGCATTCATGGTCATCTGGAGCAGCCCGGGCGGGGCGGAACAGGCGGTTGCCGACCAGACACCGGCTTCCGACCAGGTTGCCGCGCTCACCCAACGCCTGGAGCAGCTCACCGACCGCAACCACACTCTGGAACAGGCGCTGGCCCAGACCCAGACCCGACTGGAGAACCAGCGCCAGGCCACCGTCACGCTCCAGGCTCAGATCGAAGAGCGTGCGCGGCAAAACCAGGCACTCAGCCAGCAGCTGGCTGAATCCCAGGC
>Ga0256832_1001283_pt1 | contig 16843 bp, 17 predicted proteins | sample 134614metaG_FD_190534 | JGI IMG/M metagenome (GOLD analysis project Ga0256832, IMG submission 190534) | Hydrothermal vent microbial communities from Lau Basin, Pacific Ocean - 134-614 | ecosystem: Environmental > Aquatic > Marine > Hydrothermal vents | place: Pacific Ocean: Lau Basin | collected...
TTCCTAATGTCATCAATTTTAGACCTATGGATGCTCACGAAACAATAATAGGGTGGAAAGTAGCAATAAATCGACATGATGGTCCTACAAATTTATTCTTGTCAAGACAAAATTTGCCAACATATACCAGAAAAAGAGGTGCATTTGCCAGTGCTGAGAAAGCAGAAAAAGGTGGATATATTTTGACACAGGATAGAGGATTCCAAATAATCTTAATAGCTTCAGGTTCTGAAGTAGAGATTGCCGTAAATGCTAAGAAGATTCTTAATTCAAAAGGTATTAAAGTCAGGGTGGTCTCAATGCCCTCTCAAGAGCTTTTTGAACAGCAATCCACCATTTACAAAAACAGTGTAATCTATCCGAAATGCAAACTTCGTATTGCAATAGAAGCAGGTCATACTTCATCCTGGTACAAATATGTTGGTGAAGAGGGTAGAGTGATAGGAATAAATCATTTTGGTGCTTCTGCACCGTATAATGTTTTGTACAGGGAATTTGGGCTAACAGCGGAAAATATTGTAGAAAATGCACTGGAAATGATAAGGAAGAAGAAATAACTATTTGCTTTTTCTACCTATTCCGACATACACATTATTAAAAAGAAATTTATCTTTAATAGAAAATTTATAAAATAATTTTTCAGCATATTCTATTGTATTTCTATTTGTTTCTGCTTCTGCCAAATAATCAACAATCCTAGTTAGCCAATCATTTCTTTTTCTATACCAATCCATTAAACCGATTCTTGCATTTTTTTTCAGTAATGAAGATCCCATTTTCATAACATTTTTCCAATCAGGAATGACAGAAAAAGCAAGTTCTCCTATTAAAATATCAAAATCAGCATTAATATTATTATCAAGCAAATATTTACTACTTAAATCTCTTGCATCAATATTTATCAACTTTATGTTTTTCCAATTATTCTTATTTATTCTTTTTTGAGCAACTTCTAACATTCCTTTTGAATAATCAAGAGCAATTATTTCACCGGTATTTCCGATTTTTTCTTCAATTAGTTTGAAGTTTTTTCCGGTTCCACAAGCAATAATAAGAACTCTATCTCCTTTTTTTATTCCTAAACTTTCAATAAGTTTTATTCTTGCTTTCTTGTAAATCCAAGAAGTAAATAAATCATATAATTTCGCTATTCTATCATACCATTTCATTTGCAATATTCTTTTTTTATTAAAATAATATCATTTAGATATAACTAACTATCGGTTCTAAACTTGTGTAGGTCTCTAAGATATGAGCAGAAAAAATTCCTAAAGCCAATGATATGGATATTATTCCTTTAGCAAGATTACTAAATTTCATTTGCTGTAAAGAATCTTGAGGAACTATACTCTCACCTTTTTTAATAAGTGCTAATTTTTCTCTGTGTTGATTTCGTAAATAGAAATACACAACTGCGCCTGTGATAGCGAATGCTATCATAAATGGCATTTGCCAAAATTCAATCATAATTTACAGTTTTAAGTTTTTTAAAATTCTCTTATTAGAGAAAAAAATACTAAAAGGATATTAACCCGAATAATGTAGGTTAAACCTTTAGTACTTTATAAGTTAAGAAACCTTTTTGAGTTTTAACTCTTATAAAATATATGCCTTCAATAATACTGCTCAAATCAATTGCTTTGTTATCCTGAATTTTTCCTTTCTTTATCCTGTCACCAAATATATTGTATAATTCATATGAGTTAGCTTGATTGTAATTAGTATGAATATACAAATTATCCTTTACAGGATTTGGATATATTTGTACTCGATTTCTTAAACTAACATCATTTATTTTCGATGGCTCTTGAGATAATTTTAGCAATAGTCCACTTCCTGCTTCTATTGATGTTGAAATAATCAATTCATTTGCTGTTTCTGTAAATGCTATTGTTTGATTATTTTGTTCATTAATAATACTCAAAACATCATATCCAATAGTGTTTTTATGAATACTAATAGTTGGGTTTGAAGCAGCAAACACATCTGTGTTTACCGCAATTATATACTTTTCTTGATTATCTGTGCTACTATCAAAATGAAGTTTAACTTCTCCAAGGTCAGTGCTAACTCCTGTTTGGTCATCTACTACATTTAGTTTCAGTAAGGTTTTACGTATCGCATTGATTTCAGTATTTATATCCATAACTTCAAGCAACCGCTGTGTAGGTTGTCCGGATACATCCAATAATCCTAATAAATAAGGATATTCTGATTCATATAAAAAATACCATATTCCTTTAGCACCTTGCATAATAGAAAGATAAACTTGTAAGCGTATTTCTTTTGGGTAAACTTGTCTCCAATAGCCACCGTTTTCAGGTGTTTCCAGATCCCCAAATGATTGTAAAACCACCCACATAGGACGATTCTGTGCATCGCAATGATTTTCTCTAACTGAATTAATATAGTCAGAATATGGTATTAGATTCGTTGCAAATGAAGAAGGCATATATTGGCTAATATCTCCAATGGCATCATTATCTTCAAATGGATAAGCATCCATCATTAATACATCTAAATTTAAATAACTATCGACATACGACATTTTAGTTTCATCATTCCAAGTTGATAAAATAGGTTTTGGACTATCTGATGTAATATTTGTTAGAATATATTTTGCACTTTCCAAAACATCAAAATCAATCCAACCCGGTAAGGGTTCATCGTAAAGATAATAGCCAAGTACGGCAGGCGATGCTTTTAATAAGTCTATCGAGTCATTTTCTATTGCTTGAATGATATCACTTTCGGTAACAGTTATATTATTACTCTGACTAATCAAATAATGAAGATTACTCATATTGGCAATAACTCTTATATCGTTTTGTTTTGCGATATCTAAAATCGTATCTAAAGTGTTAACAATTGGATCATAAGATAAATAAGCAGCATTAAACCCTTGGTTATGCAGGTTTTTAAATGAAGTGTGATGAAAACTTGCAGCGGTTTCAATATTAAAAAGGAACTCATCAACTGGTCTAAAATCACCTCTAACAGACCAAACGCCAATAGGGAAAAAATCAGGATCATAATTTTGACCAAAAGATACTCTTGTAAAATAGAGCATAATAAGATATACTAAAATTACTCTTTTAATTAAAGCAATTTCTTTAAATAATTTGTTTGGATTTCTCATATTACTGATTTTTCTATAAAATAAATACCAAAGTGTATTGATAATTGATATGTGGAATGCAATCCAAATAGCGGAGCAATCCATATTTATACTTATTACCTTTTTTGTTTGAATTCCAAAATTCGTTTCAACTTGAATAAAATAAATTCCGGAATTAAAACTATTTGTAATAATTACGTCTGATCTACTGACTTTATTATTATAAACTTCAACCCCTAAAATATCGTAAATATTTATTTCCTTAATTATTTTATTTGATTTAATTCCAATGAAGTTATTTATCGAATTTGGATAAATAATTAAATTTTCATTTAGTACTTTATCAGATACAGGATTTCTCACACAAAATTCAATTCTTGAAAAATAATCAGATTTACTACAATAAGAATATAATATATTCCAATTGGTGAATCAGCAGTTTTAACAATCAATTGCCCAATACTTTATGTGCATTATTAGCCTTTGTTTATCATTATTTTAGTTACAATATTACATAATCTATCAATCTTTTCCAAATCAATCTGCCCGTCTTTATATGAATGAATATCTTTTATGTAATAACCATTTGGAATAATTGTTTTATCAACAAAACTAATATTAATTGCTCCGTATTTTTTAAAAGAAAAGTTATCAGATGCTGGCAAAATCATTCTTGTAACTTTACATTCATTAAATTCCTTTTTTATTGCTTCTTGAAATATTTTTGAATAATCAGAACTGCTATTTTTCACTATTAGAGGAATTTCTCCACGCCCCCCAACACAATCAATCGATATAACTTTACAATTCTTAGAAATCAAATTATTTTTTTCTAGATATCGTTTATGAGCTGCGGAACCAAACAGTCCTAATTCTTCATTATCTACAAAAATAAATTTTGAATTGTCTAATCCATTTTCTTTGAACTTTTTTGCTAATTTCAATAAAGAAATCACTCCACTTGTATTATCGTCGTAATTATTCCAATTGGGAACCAATATTAAAAGCAAAGGTATAAAAAACAATCCTGATAATATTTCTCCAACAATTGGTTGATATTCTCCTACAAATGGAATTAATATTTTTATAAAAACCACTAAAAATATAATCATTAATATTTGTCGATTAATCCCAACTAATTTCATTAACCAATTCATCCAAAAAGGCATAATTGTTCCCGTATCATAATGTGCTACAAAAATATATTCAGGATTATCATTTTTTGTTTCAAGATTTACAGATGATAATAATCTCCAAAAATTCTTTTTTTCAACTTCATATCCAAGTTCTGTCAATTCTGTTTCAATTACTTTTAGGAATTTATTTTTATCATTCCTGCTGAATCGCTTTTTTATATTTAAGATTTCTTTCATATTCTTATTTCATTCATTATAAAGCCTAACGGTCTCGCAGTAAGCAGCGTATCCTGATATTAGACGGTTATGATGTCATAAACAAATGTTAGGCTACGTATTCATTTCGTATAAAATTCATCTTTTAACTTATATTCTTCTACCCCTTTCACAGTCATTCTATAGCTTATTCCAATTTCTGTCATTACCCCACTGGCTTCTGGTATTGATAAAAACAAATATCTTAATCCAAAATGTAGGTTTAAGCTATTTTCAAAAAGAGAAGGTTTCCCATAATAATATATTGTCTTTTGCTTACCTAATCTAATTGGATAATTTATTAATACTCCTGGACTCCAGCCTTTTAATTGTATCCAGTTCGGATCATCATTTTCTAATCTTTCAGTAATATTTTGAACTGCCATATTTAATTCAGTTTGAATACTAATTTTGTCAATCCATTTTCCAAATATAAGCCCGAATAATAACGTAGGCGGTGCTGAAAATTGTTCCCTATTCGTATTTAGTGGATATTCCTTCTTCAAGTTGTTTCCATAAAAACTCATATTGAGCCCGTATATGTAATTCCTTTTACCCATAAATGAGATATCTGTCTTCATCCCTCCTCCAAATTTTAAATAATTAGATGGTTCTCCTATAAATTGGTTCATCACTCCACCAATCATAACATCTAATCGTGTATTTGTCAACTTAAGATTTTCAAAGTCTTCCAATTTTGCCTCATTATATGCGCCCCCTTGTAAAAATGCATACCTACTTTGTGTCATTTTGTAAGATGGAAATGTTAATTTCATAAAATATATCGATGGTTCTGAAATTCCATTTCTTATTCTAGGATTAAAATTTTCAATTTTTTTTGTCTTGTTTTTTAAACTATCAATGATTTCAATATTATTAATTCCATTGATTTCTGCTAAAGTTGGTTTTCCTTTTTTATCAATTTGAAAAATTAATTCAATCTCAATGTCTTTCAATAATATTCTTTGTTCTTTTGAGAATTCAATTCCAAAGTATTTTATTGCCAAGGTATTTATCCCTCCCTTTGGAGAAACTTCTTGATTTTCTATTATTTGAGATTGAGCATTCAAGCCAAATAAAAACAATACTATTGTTGTAATGTATTTAATCATTTTTTATTATTTTATGAATCCCATTAATACAAAAGTTCAATATATCCTTTCAATGTTTTTATCTTAGTGCTTTCCGAGAATACATCGCATTTGTAATAGTATGTTCCTAATCTTAATCTTTTTCCTGTTGAGGATAATCCTGCCCAATTGATATCAGGGTCAGTGGTTGAATAGACAAGGCTACCTGCCTTACTGTAAATTTTCAAGTTTATCTTGCTTATATGCCTTTTTACGATTGGTTGAAATATATCATTGTAGTTGTCACCATTTGGTGTAAATGTATTAGGTAGTTGGTAGAGAGGGCATTTTTCGGCGCAAACGATATTGCTTTTGTCACTTTTGTTACCATTACGATCAATGGCTACAATATAATAACAGCCTGCAAAATCAACGGATAAATGCAATGTGTCAAAAACATCAGGATTGTTAATAGTGTACAAAAGTTGGAATGCACTATCAGGTATATTTGAAAAATACAATTCGTATTTATCAACATCATCTTTGCTTGTACAATCTGTAGGGAAACTCCAAGAGATATGGTTTTTTATATCTATATCTTTATCTTCGGCTTCCAGACAATTATTGGAGACAAGAAGGTTCAAAGGACATGGTTTTTCATTGTCTTTTGGTGAATCGCATGCAATCTGAGAATCATTTATAATAACGTATGGATTGCTACCCAATTTCCCAAAACTCCGGACTTTATAGCAGTAGCTTTTATTGTTTATCACTGCAGTATCTGTATATTCACGAACTTGACCTTTTGCTATGAAATCAAATTCTCCCGTACTTCTATTTCTCTTATAATAATGATATTCATAATTATTCCAAGGTGTTTTCAAATCAAAATCAATTATTATCCTTTTGTCAGTTCCATTGACATTAATAAATACTGAGCTAGCCTCAGCTGAAGTGGATTGCAATACATTTTTGGATAATAGTTTCACGATATATTTATATTGTATATTGAGTGTATTCAAATTTTTATCAATAAACCTCATCGTGTCTTGGTTAAAGTAATTGTTAAAAACGAATTCTGCACCGCTTACCGCTGTAAAATCTTCACTTTTCAAACTGTCTGCTCTATACAGCTGATATTTATATGGAGGGGGGTATTTAATGGTGTCAAATACGGTAAGATCGGGTTTTATCCAGTTAATCTCAATTGAACCGCTACTATCATCGGTATTTACCACGCTGACTTTGGTAATATAAGGGCTATCATCAGGAACAAATTCACATGACTCGTTACTAGCTAAACTTTGTACGGGATTGTAAGGGAATCCATTAAAGGTCTTGTGTGCAAATTCGGCAAGAACTCTATAACAATACAGCTTTCCTTTTTCTATATCTTTATCAAAATAATAATAATTTATAGCATCATTTTCATTGGTTAAATATTTTATGATCTTATAGCCTTTACCTTTTAACCCGGGTGTGCAAGTATCTATTTTAAAATTATTGGAGGCTTCTTTTCTCCATACCGAAAAGCCTCTAAAGTACTCATTTGCTGAATTGATACAAGGATAAGGATAATCCCAAGTCAATTTGATAGCTCCATTTTGAGTCAAAGCTTTTAAATTCTTGGGGGAATCTCCTGAAATCTTAACTCTTAACGCTTTTAGGTCAATCAACCCAGAATTTGCGGAAAGAGAATTGTCCATTGCTTTGAATAGTACTTGATAATAAGTTTTTTCGATCTGTTCACAAGTCGTTTCCCAAGTGAACAGTGATTTTACCGGAGGATTTTGATAAATATTGTTATTTTCCAGGAAAGCCTTGCCGTAATTAGAAGTAAATGGTTGACCGGTCGCATTTATAAGTACTTTTTGGTTGGAATCGGAATCTGTAGCGGTAATCAACAGTCTCACCGTATCACCTGCAATGACACAGATATCTTCAGGAACCAATAGTTGAGGTGGTTTGCTTTTGCAATTATCTTTGATAAGAATTTGCATATCTCTAATCATTGAAGTTATCAAAACTCCATTTCTGTATTCATTTACTCTAAAAGCTATATTGTATTCTCCTGCTTTTTGGGGAGAATCCCAGAATATATCACCTGTTTTATTGTCAAATCGGAGTTTGTTATTTGTTCCCGGATTGATTGCGTCGGGCCATTCATATCCAATGACAGGCGTGTTTTCCGCTTGCAGAGGAACTATTAATTCATAAGAAATACTATCTCCGTCAATATCATATGCATTGGGATTATGTCTAAAAACCTCACCTACGCAACCGATATCAATCGGTGGTTGGAGCAGTACGACAGAATTGTTTACGCCCTGAAATTGTGGATTCAAAAATGAAAAAGTCGTTTCCAAATAAAAGGGGATATTTTCGCTATCGGGAAAATTCACATTGAGAATGCCTGCAATTCTGTTGGGGTCTTGCATCGACATTGTGTATTGCGCTCGTGAGGGATACGTGTGACTACCAATATAATAACTTATTTTGACATCATTTGGTTGTGGATCTCCCCAACCGTTGGCCCTTACTAAAAATTCGTTTGTGCCGTCACCCCAAAAAATAATGATGCTATCTCTGTCCGCAGCGACACTGCTTGTCTTGGTGTAAAGTGTAATTGTCGCTTTGATTGTCAAAGGACCTGTTTGAATAAAGGATATCTCTCCCGCTCTATTGTGAGTGGCCCACAAGGAGATAGTATTCAAAAAAAAGAATAAAACAAAAGATATTTTTAGATATCTTCTCACGTCTAATTAATTAAATATTTTAATCAAAAGTAATTTTAAGCTTATGAGTATTTCCATTTCTACTAACAGTTAATTCCACGGTGTCTCCTTTCTTGTATTTTGTCAAAAGTTGAGTGTATTCAACTAAGTCTTTTATATTTTTTCCGTTTATTTGAGTGACAATATCTCCATCCTGCATCCCTCCAAGATATCCGGGTCTGTCTTTATGTACTTTTGCCGCTTTCATTCCAACTCCTTTGTATGCTAAGTCCGGTAAAACCCCAAGGCTGACTTTATAGACCAATTTTGTGTTACCCACTTGAACTTCATTTTTTACTTTTGGAACAACTTCTTCTGTTTTCGCTATATTTTCTTTTGCGGATTGCTCATTTGCAGGTTTTGAGTCTTTACAAGAAACAAATACAAGCATTACTACTGAAAGAATCCAAAGTTTAATCTTCATAATTATATATTTTAATTTTTTACAAATACTAAATACTATATTAATACGCAAGTTACGAAAGAAGTTTGAATTTACAAATTAAGTTCATTTAAAAAAACGGATTGTGCATTTTTTCATGTCCTATTGTAGTGCTTAGCATATGTCCAGGATAAACTGCTGTATTATCAGGCAGAGTCAAAATTCTTTCAGATATATTGGCTAAAAGTTCTTGATGATTTCCTCCTGGTAAGTCGGTTCTTCCGATACTTTCTCTGAAAAGTACGTCTCCTGATATTAAAACCGAATCTTTGTCGCTATAAAAGCAAATGCTCCCCGGAGAATGTCCCGGAACATGAAGACATTTCAATACAGAATTTCCAAAAATGATTTCTTGATTTTCTTCCAAAAAATAATAAGGCGCATCTAAGAAAGAGTATTTTAGCCCATACATTCTTGCTATTTCAATACTGTTTTGATATAAAAACAAATCATCAATATGGAAATGGGGCTTTAAATTATATCTTTCATTGATAAATTTGTTTCCGAGAATATGATCGATATGAGCGTGAGTGTTAAGTAAATATTTAGGAGATAATTCATTTGATCTAATAAATTCGTCTAATTTGTTATACTCATCTGTGGAGTTGCAACCGGGATCTATAATTACACATTCACTTGATTTGTCAATCAATATATATGTGTTTTCTTGAAAAGGGTTGAATTGAAAGGTTTTAACTTCCATGTTTTTATTTGTTGTTTTATACAGAGATGTGCAGTTTCATTAAGAAAGATTAAAAGAAGAAAAAGTGGGATCTAAGGGATTCGAACCCATGACCTCTGCCCTGTCAAGGCAGCGCTCTAAACCAACTGAGCTAAGATCCCAAGGAGGGTGCAAAAGTAATATATAGATTTGAATTCTCAAATAAAAAAACGAATTTATTATGATATTTCCCTTTACTAATTAGTATTTTGAACTCTCACTACAAAAACAGGGAAGAATGCTTGCATATGGCTTTGTTACCCATAGGCTATTTTATGATTTCAATATAGTTTTTAGCCGTGAAAACAGGGATTCTTGAAGTTTTAAAATCTTTTAAATTCCGAGTTATTATAATATCAATTTGATTTTCAATTGCTGTATGGTATTGAATTGCATCTTCAAAATCTTTAAAATCAGACTCAAGTGAAAGATCAATAATTTTATCATCCATTGGCAATACTTCTACAAGAACTTTAAACTTCCTTAATATTTTCCTCGAATTAATTAATTTCATTTGTTGCGAGAGAATGTAATAAGTATTAGCAAAAGTTAAAGAAGAAACAAACAGTTTAACTTCATTTTTATCAGATAATGTAAATAATTTTTGTGCTTCTAATACAAATTCTTTTCTTTTTGCTAATAAATCTAAGACAATATTCGTATCTACTAATAATCTATCCATTTACGAGTATTTTTTTGATAAAAAATTAGTATAATCTTTTCTATAATCATCTTCTTTCAATTCAATTACTCCTGTCAAACTCTCAACCAAAGGACTTACTTCAATATGATTATTTTTATTTTTTGTTATAGCTCTAAGATAATTTTCTACCATTCTTGATATACTAATATTATTCTCCTTAGCATATTTTTTTGCTAATTCAATTACATTTTTATTAAGCTTTAATGTTAATTTTGTATCCATAGTTTTATTTTATACGTGCAAATATAATATAAATTTACGTACTTGGCAAATGTTACCCCAATTTTGGGGTATTAATTTTTCATTATTTCTAACATAACACATAATATTTTCAAGAATGTAGCCCAATATATAAATTAAAGTAGGGAATAATGCTGGTTAACTACTTTTAGTTCTGTTAAGTTCTAAATTTTGCAACAAGTCTTTGATACTGGCATACATGCTATAATTTTCTAAAAAAACATCGGGTTTTACCCATTTTGCTTCTGAGATATCCTCTTCGGTCTGAGGGATAAGTTCTGCTTGATTTGCTTTCATAAAATACCAATGTGATATTTTCATTTGTCTTGATTTATTTTTGAAAATATGTCTTGTCTTACCTGCTTTTTCAAATACTTCTACATTTTTTAGGCCGGTTTCCTCCATAACTTCTCTAGCAGCAGCAGCTTTTTTAGTTTCGTTTTTATGCAAATGCCCTTTTGCAAGATCCCAAAATCCTTTTCTGAAGATTACAAGAATTTCATTTTTATTATTAAAAACAATTCCTCCTGCTGCCTTTACGGGGGGAGCGATTGTTTTTAAATCCCGATACATTTGTTGGACATCATCAGAGAATAAAACCAATTCATCAAATTTCATACCTTTTTCCATCATATCGATATAATTCAGTAAAAATTTAGGCTTTCCTGCGTATCTGCTCAACAAAACATTAGTTTTTTGGTTAAAATTATTTATTTCTTTGTTAGAAATCAATATTAATGGTTTTTCGTTTATATAAATTTTGTACATTTGTCGCTTAATTTTATAATAATGATACACTCTAGAGAGCTTGCACGAAATCTGCTGCAAATAAAAGCAATAAAAATCAATGTACAAAATCTTTTTACATGGGCTTCGGGAATCCAATCTCCTATTTATTGTGATAATAGATTAGCGCTTTCCTTTCCCGACATTAGGAATAGTGTAAAACTGGCTCTGGTTGAGTTAACTAAGGGGTACAAATCATTTGATTATGTAGCCGGAGTAGCTACTGCCGGCATACCTTGGGGAGTACTTGTTGCTGAAGAACTTGGAAAACCGTTTGTATATATTCGTTCATCAGCAAAATCACATGGAAGGCAAAATAGAATTGAGGGTTTGTTGGAAAAGGGTAAAAGCGTAATTGTGATTGAAGACTTGATATCTACCGGAGGAAGTAGTATAGATGCAGTTGAAGCAATTAGAGAAAATGGTAATGAAGTTGTTAGTGTTATTGCAATATTTAGCTATAATCTTGAAAAAGCAAGGGTGAATTTTGAAAAAGCAGGATGTGAGTTTAAAACTATTAGCGATTATGATACACTAATAGTTGAAGCTAGAAAAGAAAATTATATAACAAATGAAGAGTTTGAATTGATAAAAAATTGGAAATTAGATCCCGAAAATTGGAATAAAAAGTAAATATATTTTATGAATAAGAAATCTGAAAAGTTTTTATTTGAGTATTTGAATAATGCCGCACCGACAGGATATGAGTCAAGCGGGCAGAAAATATGGCTTGATTATATCAAAGCTTATATTGATGATTGGAAAAGCGATAATTATGGAACTGCTTATGGAATTATTAATCCTGAAGCTGAGTTTAAAGTAGTAATAGAGGCACATGCGGATGAAATAGGCTGGAGAGTAAATTTTATCTCAGAAAAAGGATTGATTTATGTTATCAGAAATGGTGGTTCAGATCATTTAATAGCTCCGTCAAAGAGAGTAAATATTCATACTGATAATTCTGGAGTTTTGAAAGGTGTCTTCGGTTGGCCTGCCATTCATACGAGATCGACCAAAACCGAGAAAAAGCCGGCTTTGGACAATATTTTTATAGATGTCGGAGCTACAACCAAAGAGGAAGTATTGGAGATGGGAATTAATATAGGGAATCCTATTACCTTTATTGATGAGTTTGATAAATTGAATGGTAAGTATTATTACGGAAGAGCATTGGATAATCGAATGGGAGGGTTTTGTATAGCAGAAGTTACCAGAAAATTGAAAGAGAACAAAGTGAAATTGCCTTTTGGACTTTATATAGTGAATTCAGTTCAAGAGGAAGTGGGATTGCGAGGAGCACAAATGATAACCGAAACTATAAATCCTGATGTTGCTATTATCACTGATGTTAGCCATGACACAAGTACTCCAATGATTGATAATAAGGTATATGGAGAAATTGAATGTGGAAAAGGTCCTGAGCTTACATTTGCACCCTCCGTACACAATAAACTTTTGAAGAAAATATTGGAAACAGCGGATGAGCGCAAGATTCCATACCAAAGATCTGCTTCTTCTCGTGCTACCGGTACGGATACGGATGCTTTTGCATATTCAAATGGCGGGATTCCATCTGCATTGATATCATTGCCATTGAGATATATGCATACTACTGTTGAAATGGCGCATAAGGACGATATCTCAAATGTAATTGAATTGATTTATCAAACATTACAGAAAATCGATCCAAATGAGAGTTTTAAATATTTGTAATAGGGGAGTTGATAATAAAGGTGATTTATTGAGTAATCATTTCAATTTAGTATTTTAAATTATTATAATGTCTGTTCACGGAAAAGTTAGAAAAATAACAACTCATGTCTTAAGAGATATGAAAAAAAATAATGAGAAAATCGCAATGCTCACAGCATACGATTATTCTATTGCTAAGATTTTGGATGGTGCCGGAATAGATATACTCCTTGTTGGAGATTCCGCTTCAAATGTGATGGCAGGACATGAAACAACACTTCCTATCACATTGGATCAGATGATATATCATGCACAATCTGTTGTAAGAGCGGTGGATAGAGCTTTGATTGTGGTTGATTTGCCTTTCGGATCATATCAAGGGGATTCAAAGACAGCTTTGGAATCCGCTGTAAGGATAATGAAAGAATCAGGAGCACATTCCGTAAAAATGGAAGGTGGGATTGAAATCAAAGAATCAGTCGAAAGGATTTTGTCTGCCGGTATTCCTGTAATGGCCCATTTGGGATTAACTCCTCAAGCTATTTACAAATTCGGTACATATTCTGTAAGGGCTAAAGGGGAAGAAGAAGCTAAAAGGCTTAGAGAAGATGCTTTGCTGATGGAAGATTTAGGTTGTTTCGCTCTTGTTTTGGAGAAAATTCCTGCTAAACTCGGAAAGGAAGTCTCCGAATCATTATCTATTCCCACTATTGGCATTGGCGCAGGTCCGGATACTGATGGACAGGTTTTGGTAGTACACGACATGTTGGGAATTACCAAAGATTTTCACCCCCGCTTTTTGAGAAGATATTTGGATTTATCTCAAGAGATCAACGGTGCTGTACAGCAATACATCAATGATGTTAGATCCGGTGATTTTCCAAATGATAAAGAACAGTATTGATGAAGAAAAGAAAAAAAAACACTCTTTTGTGGAAAGTGATTCACAGGGAAACCGGATTTGAATCTTATGTTTTCGGAACTATACATCTAAGGGATAAGAGAGTATATTTCAGATTGGAAGAAGTAAAAGATTATATTGATAAATCTGATATTTTTATAGCAGAATACCCTTTGGACGATGCAGGTAGCGGGGATATAATGGAAGTTTTGCAGTTACCGGAGGGAAAACATCTCAGAAGCTATATCCCGACAAAAAAATATGAGAAATTAAATAAAGCGATATATAAATCATTTGGGATTGATTTGGAGCGTTTAGGTTTTTTTAGACCCATGGTTATCGAAAATATGCTCACGGAATCAATGTTTGAAAACGACTATGAGTTTCCAATGGATATAATACTTTGGAACTATGCAAAGGATAGGGGGAAAATAACTATTGGCGCTGAAACTACCAAAAGTCAGACAAAGATAATGAGAAGATTTCCTCTAAAACAACAGTTGAAATCATTGTTGGATATAGGAAAAAATACAAAAAAATACCGAAGAAAAATAAAAAAACTAATCGGTTTATACGAGAAACAAGAAGTTAGGGAATTGCATAAAAAAACCATCAAATCACTTGGCAAAATGAAGGATGTTTTGGTTCATAAAAGAAATGAAAATATTGTAGAAACATTTGATACATATGCAATTGAAAAAAAAGTGTTTTTAGCTGTTGGAGCCGGACATTTTTTCGGCGGCAAAGGAATACTCAAATTGCTAAAGTCCAAGGGATATAAAGTAAAACCTGTGTATTGAGATGAAATTGATTTATAATGATATTTTTTTAGATCACAATACAGGAAATCATCCTGAAAATAAACTGAGACTTGTGCCATTTAGTAATGTGCCGGTTAGCGGTATTATTGATGGAGAAGATTATTTGGGTTTGGTTCACAATGGACAATATATAGCAGATGTTCAGCAAAAATGCAGTCAAAATATTCCCTTAGGAATGGATACTGTCTGTGCTGAAAAATCTTTCAAAACTGCAACAAAAGCTGTAGGAGCAACAATAATGGCTTCGGGATCAGGTGATTTTGCCTTGATCAGACCTCCAGGGCATCACGCATTCAGAGGTAAAGCCGGTGGTTTTTGTATATTTAATAATATAGCTATTGCTGCTGAGAAGTTGGTTGAGGAAGGGAAAAAAGTATTGGTTTTTGACTTTGACGGTCATTTTGGGGATGGAACTTCATCCATCTTTTACGATACCGATAAAGTTCTTTTTTGGTCGATACACCAATATCCCGCTTATCCCGGGACCGGAACCTCCTGTGATATCGGTGAGGAAAATGGAATTGGTTACAATATCAATGTTGAACTTCCTCCTAAAAGTGGTGATGATTTATTGATGAGTGCTTTCAATACATTTTTGCCGGTTGCAAAAGAATTTAATCCTGATATAGTTGCTATTTCAGCGGGTTTTGACGGTCATAAAAACGACATGATTTTGGATTTGAATTATTCACTTGATTCATTTTTTGAAATAGGAAGATTGTTGAGAAGCAATTTTTCAAATATATTTGCCGCTCTTGAAGGAGGCTATAATCCTGATATATTATATAAGAGCGTTGAAAATTTCATAGCAGGAATAAACGGTACGCCTAAATTACATACCGAAAGATTAAGTGACTCAAATTATTTGGTGCATAGACAATATGAAAATAGGATTACAGAATTAATCTTAAAATTACGTCCTTTTTGGAGTGCTTTGTGATGTTCTTGTTCTTACTTCTAACACAGCTTCTTCTGCTTTTCTTTTCTAACCTCATCCCCCGACCCCTTCTCCTTTTAAAAAGTCGAACTTTTTATTTGAGAATGTTTTGAAAGGAGAAGGGGAGAGTGAAAGTGCTTATTCGTTGTGATAAGCTATAAATCTTTTTAATGTGATTTATAATTTGTATGATGTATGATGATAACATCTAAATAAAAACAAGAGCCTTTACTAACGACCAGTCATAAGCTTCCCTCTCCATTTAGATTGTTTTCAAAGAGGTAGGGAAACACTAATAAAAGGAGAGGGCTAGCTTGCCCTGTGAAATTCATTTATGAATATTTCATCAGGGGGTGAGGATTGAAAAGGAAGAGCTGAGCTAAAGGTTTCTAACCTCTTAGCGAATATATTATATATCCCTTTTGCTAAAGGAATAGTAACTAATCGCAATAAATACAATTACGCTTATAATACTTATAGCAGCAGCTTCAGGATAGCTAAGCAACATGAAGAAATCTTTTTTTGGAGAGAAGTTTTGTGCATATTTGTACAGTGGCAATGGAGCTAAGTCTTCAATTGCATTCATCGGATAATAAAAGATAAAATTGCCTTTCCCGAAAAATCTGATATGCAACCACCATCTGAACAACGGCTCAATAAATAGTATATATGAGAAATAGAAAAACATTGAAAGTCCGGGTTTCTTTATTAAATATGCGACCATCATACCAAAAGTCATATATGCAAAAGTCAATAAAAAGAATCTTGGAATTACATAAACTTGCTTTTCAAATATTTCTGCCAAGTCAAATGCATCCTGATGCAAAAGTCCAATGATTGCAGTTGATACAAAAAATAAAACTGTGGCATATAAGCTGACGAGGATAGCAATATATATCTTTCCCTTGAAAAAATCCATTCTGGACATCCCGGTTATTATATTTTGTCTCATGGTTTTGAATTGGATTTCACTGGTAATAATATACACTCCAAGATAACCTAAAAATAAAAATGATAACCAACTACCTGAATAAGCTTGGTACTCCCATACTTGAGGAAAGCTAAAATAGCTATTTGCTCCCGGTAGCATGGGAATCTGCATATTTTTCATCACAAATATAGCAGTGGGCATTAATATCGTAAAAAACAACAATAGCATTTGGACTAATGAATTGTCCTTGTATTTAAATATCTCTAATTTTATAAGTTTTGTGAATTTCATATTCGTTGGATTTTAATAATTAATG
>Ga0256832_1001284_pt1 | contig 16841 bp, 13 predicted proteins | sample 134614metaG_FD_190534 | JGI IMG/M metagenome (GOLD analysis project Ga0256832, IMG submission 190534) | Hydrothermal vent microbial communities from Lau Basin, Pacific Ocean - 134-614 | ecosystem: Environmental > Aquatic > Marine > Hydrothermal vents | place: Pacific Ocean: Lau Basin | collected...
GGGCTACCCCTGACCGCGGAGGACCTCAACCCCTACCTGAAAAAGCGCCAGGGGGGCTACGGCCGGGGCCGGCGGATGCAGATCGAGGCCGACCGTGTGGAGATCCTCTCCGGGGTGCGCATGGGCCGCACCACCGGCGCCCCGCTCACCCTCAGGATCGCGAACCGGGACCACAAAAACTGGGCCGAGATCATGGACCCAGCAGCAGGGAACGAACCCCGCAAGCGGGCGGTCACCGCCCCCCGGCCGGGCCACGCCGACCTCGCCGGGGCGCTCAAGTACGGGCATCGGGACGTGCGCGACGTGCTCGAGCGCGCCAGCGCCCGGGAAACGGCGATGCGGGTCGCGATCGGCGCGCTGGCGATCAAGATGCTCAACGGGCTCGGGGTACGCTCGGCGCACCGGGTGGTGGCGCTGGGCGGGATCGAAGACGTCACCCCCTTCGACTGGGGGCAGCTTGAACGCATCGAGGCCAGCCCGGTGCGGGTGCTCGACCCCGAGGTCGAGGCCCGGATCATCGCCCGGATCGACGCCGCCAAGGCCGCCGGGGACACCCTCGGCGGCGTGGTCGAGGCCCGCTTTACGGGCCTCGTCCCCGGGCTCGGCAGCTACGCCCACTACGATCGTAAGCTCGACGGCCGGCTGGCCCAGATGGCGATGAGCATCCCCTCGGTGAAGGGCTTCGAGGTCGGCGAGGGCTATGCCAACGCCGCACGCCCCGGCTCCGAGGTCCACGACGCCATCTACTGGGAGGAGGGCCGCGGCTTTTACCGCCAGACCAACCGCGCCGGGGGACTGGAGGCAGGGATGACCACCGGCGAGGAGCTCGTCCTGCGCGCCGCGATGAAGCCCATCGCCACCCTGATGCGGCCCCTGCCCACCGTGGACCTCGTCACCAAGGCCCCCGCCGACGCCGCCCGCGAGCGCTCCGACGTCACCGCGGTGCCCGCGGGCGCGGTGATCCTCGAGGCCCTGTCCGCCATCGTGCTGGCCCAGGCCTACCTGGAGAAGTTCGGCGGCGACACCTGGGACGAGGTCCGAGAACGGGTGGCCGCCTATCGGGAACGGGTCCGGCGGTTTTGATGCGACGGATCGAGGTCGAGCGTCCAGCCACCTGGATCGCCCTCACCGGCTTCATGGGGGTGGGCAAGACCCGGATCGGGCGCGAGCTCGCCCGGGAGCTGATGCTCCACTTCGTGGACCTCGACCGCTACATCGAGCGCGAGGCCGGGCTTACCATCCCCGACATCTTCCGCTACCTGGGGGAGGCCGCCTTCCGCCAGATGGAGCGCCAGGCGATCGAGGAAATCATCCACAAGGACTTCATCGTGGTCTCGCTAGGCGGCGGCACCTTCACCCAGCCCCAGATCCGCGAGAAGCTCCTCGCGCGGGGGCCGGTGGTGGCGCTCTGGGCCAGCCCGGAGACGATCTACGAACGGGTGCAGCGCCGCCCCGGGAAACGCCCCTTGCTCGCCGAGAACGACCCCCTGGACAAGATCAAGCAGCTCCTAAAGGAGCGCGAGGCGGTCTACCGCCAGGCCCACGTGCACGTGACCAGCGAGGGCCGCAGCCCCAAGGAGACCGCCGCCGAGATCGTGGAGAAGCTATGGGCCCTCAAACGCTCCAGGTAAAGGACCCCCCTTACGCGGTGCGGCTGGGACGGGGGCTCTTGCCCGACCCTGAGCCCAGACCGGCGGCGATGCTCTACGACGCCGCCGTCGAACCCTTCGCCCGCCGTTTGGCCACGGCCGCCGGCATCGCCCACCTGCGCGCTGTGAGAGGGGGCGAGGCGGCCAAGACGCTCGCCGTCTACGGCGAGCTCCTCAGCTGGCTGGCGGGGCTCGGCCTGCCCCGGGACGCGGTGCTCTACGTCGTCGGCGGGGGCACGCTCACCGACCTCGGGGGCTTTTTGGCCGCCACCTACCTGCGCGGCATCGCCTACAAGAGCTTTCCCACCACCACCCTCGCCGTGGTCGACGCCAGCGTTGGCGGCAAGACCGGGCTCAACCTCCCCGAGGGCAAGAATCTGGTGGGGGCCTTTTACGCCCCCGAGGCCGTCTGGGCCGACCTCGACGCCCTCGCCACCCTGCCCGAGAAAACCTTCAAGGCGGGCCTGGTCGAGGCCTTTAAGCACGGCCTGATCGCCGGGGACCCGGTGCTCCTCTCCCCCTTCGAGCTCCACCCCGAGCACCCCGCGCTCGCCGACTACCTGGCCCGCGCCGTCGCCGTCAAGATCGCCGTGGTCGAGGCCGACTACCGGGAAAAGGGGGAGCGCCGCAAGCTCAACCTGGGCCACACCCTGGCCCACGCCCTGGAGGCGGCGAGCGCCCACGCCCTGGCCCACGGCCCGGCGGTCGCCTACGGCCTCCTCTTCGCCGCCCTCTTAGGTAAGAACCTCGGCGGCGAGGACCTCAGCCCCGACGTCGAGGCCCTCCTCGACTGGCTCAACCCCCCGCCCCCGCCCCGCCTCGCCTGGACGGCCCTGCGACCCTACCTGGCCCGCGACAAGAAGAAGAGCGGCGCCACCCTGAACTGGGTCGTCCCCCTCGCGCCCGGGGAGCTCTACATCGGCCCGGTCGAGGATGCTATCCTCGAAAAGACCTATCAAGCCTTCTGGAGGCGGCTATGATCCTCGTGCTCAACGGCCCCAACCTGAACCTGCTGGGAAGACGCGAACCTGAAGTTTACGGCACCCTTAGCTACGAGGAGCTGGAGGAGAGGCTGGAGGCCTGGGGCCAGCAGCTCAGCACCGTGGTCGTGGCCCGGCAGTCCAACCACGAGGGGCAGCTGGTCGAGTGGATCCAGCGGGCGGAGTCCGAGGGGTTCTTCGGCATCGTGCTCAACCCCGGCGCCCTGACCCACTACTCCTACGCCCTCTTCGACGCCATCCGGGCCCAGCCGCTGCCGGTGGTCGAGGTGCACCTCTCCAACCTCTACGCCCGCGAGCCCTTCCGCGCCAAGTCGGTCACCGCCCCGGCGACCAAGGGGGTGATCAGCGGGCTGGGGGCGCTCGGCTACCGGCTGGCGCTCGAGTACCTCTTGGAAGCGCACGCCTAGCCGGCTATACTCGGGACGGCGGGGCCCCGTGGTGTAGTTTGGTTAGCACACCCGCCTGTCACGTGGGAGGTCGCGGGTTCAAGTCCCGTCGGGGCCGCCAAAAAGGCGCATGATGCGCCTTTTTTCTTTGGCCCGGAGGGTATAATGCCACGAGGGCCGTTGCCCAAGCGCCCCAGACGACAACCCGAGGAGTGAGATGCCCGAGATTCTGCCCGTAGAAATCACCGAGGAAGTCAAGCAGAGCTTCATCAACTACGCCATGAGCGTGATCGTGGACCGGGCCCTGCCCGACGTCCGCGACGGCCTCAAGCCGGTGCAGCGGCGGATCCTCTTCGCCATGTACCAGGAAGGGCTGTTGCCCAACCGCAAGCACTCCAAATCCGCCGGTGTGGTCGGCGAGGTCATCAAGAAGTACCACCCCCACGGCGACCAGGCCGTCTACGACGCCATGGTGCGCATGGCCCAACCCTGGAACCTGCGCTACCCGCTGGTGGACGGCCAGGGCAACTTCGGCTCCATCGACGGCGACCCGCCGGCCGCCTACCGCTACACCGAGGCCCGGCTCTCGCCGATCGCCATGGAGCTGTTGCGCGACATCGACAAGGACACCGTCGACTTTAAGCCCAACTTCGACGGCACCGCTGAGGAGCCCGAGGTCCTGCCCGCCGGCTTCCCCAACCTGCTCGCCAACGGCGCCAGCGGCATCGCCGTGGGCATGGCCACCAGCCTGCCCCCGCACAACCTCACCGAGCTCGTCGACGCCCTCACGGCGATGATCGACGATCCGGCGATCGACCTCGAAGGGGTGATGCGCCTCCTCCCCGGCCCCGACTTCCCCACCGGCGGCCGGCTCAACAAGGCCGGCATCAAGGAGGCCTACGCCACCGGCCGGGGGTCGTTGCGGCTTAGGGCCAAGGTCCACGTCGAGGAGAAGAAGGGGCGGCCGGTGCTGGTGGTGACCGAGATCCCCTACCAGGTCAACAAGGCCAGCCTGATCAGCCAGATCGCCGCCCTGGTGCGCAATAAGAAGATCGACGAGATCGCCGCCCTGCGCGACGAGTCCGACCGTCGCGGCATGCGCATCGTCATCGAGCTCAAGCGGGGCGCCAACCCCGACGTGGTCTTAAACCGCCTCTACAAGCACACCGCGCTGCAGAACTCCTTCACCGTCAACCTTCTAGCCATCGTCGACGGCGAGCCCAAGGTGCTCTCGCTCCTGGAGATGATGCGGCTCTACCTCGACCACCGCCGGGTGGTGGTCACTCGCCGCACCCAGTTCGAGCTAAGAAAGGCCGAGGAGCGGGCCCACGTGCTCGAGGGGCTGCTCATCGCCCTCGACCACATCGACGAGGTCATCGCCCTGATCCGCGCCTCCAAGGACGCCGCCGAGGCCCGACGGGGGTTGGTGGCCCGCTTTGCCCTCACTGAGGTCCAGGCCCAGGCCATCCTCGACATGCGCCTGCAGCGCCTGGTGGGGCTCGAGCGCGAACGCCTCCAGGCCGAGTACCGGGAGCTGCAGGAGAAGATCGCCTACCTCAAGGCCATCCTAGAGGACGAGGGCCGGCTCTGGGGGGTGATCAAGGACGAGCTCCTGGCGGTCAAGGAGAAGTTCGGCGACGCCCGGCGCACGGTGATCACCACCTTCGCCGAGGGCTTCAACCCCGAGGACCTGATCGACGACGAGCCCATGGTGATCACCATGACCGCCGCCGGCTTCATCAAGCGCACGCCGTTAGAGGCCTACCGCGCCCAGGGCCGCGGCGGGGTCGGGGTCCAGTCCGGCCGCACCAAGGACGAGGACGAGGCCACGCAGGTCTTCGTCGCCCAGATGCACGACCAGCTGCTCTTCTTCACCAACTTCGGCCGCGTCTACGGGGTGAAGGTCTTCGAGCTGCCCGAGGCCCAGCGCACCGCCCGCGGCACCCACGTAGGCGCCTTCCTGCCCCTGGCCGAGGACGAGCGGGTCGCCACCCTGCTCAGCATCCGCGACTTCAACGAGCCCGGCGACTTCGTCTTCGCCACCAAGAACGGCGTCGTCAAGCGCACCCCGATCGCCGAGTACCAGAACCTCAACAGCTCCGGCCTGATCGCCATCAACCTGCTTCAGGGGGACGACCTGATCGCGGTCGCCACCGCCCGCGCGAACAGCGACGTGGTCCTCGCCACCCGCCACGGCAAGACCATCCGCTTCGCCCTCACCCAGGTACGGCCCACCGGGCGGGCGAGCCAGGGCGTGCGCGGCATCAAGCTAAAAAACGGCGACGCGGTGGTCTCGCTGGTGGTGGTGCCCGAGGGCTGGGAAGGGGACCTCTTGGCCGTCGGCACCAAGGGCTACGGCAAGCGCACCGAGGTCGGCGAGTTCCCCCGCCAGGGCCGGGGCGGCCAGGGGGTGATCGGGTTCAAGGTCAGCCCCAAGGTAGGCGAGCTTGCGGCCATGCTCCCGGTCGAGGGCAACGAGGACCTGCTGGTGCTCTCCAAGAAGGGCCTCGCCATCCGCACCCGGGTGCGCGACATCCCCACCTACTCGCGCTCCACCTCCGGGGTCAAGATCATGAACCTCGCCGAGGGCGACGAGGTGGCCTCGGCCTTCGTGGTCCCCGAAGAGGACTAGCCGCGGCGCCGGGCGAAGGGGGCGGGGCTACCCGCCCCCTTTATGCTTTTAGGCATGAGGAGCTACGTGGTGCTGATCACCGCGCCGAACGAGCCGGAAACGGCGAAAAAGCTGGCCCGCGCCCTGGTCGAGGAGCGGCTCGCCGCCTGCGTGAACCTCGTCCCCGACCTGACCTCGGTCTACCGCTGGCAGGGGGAGATCGTCGAGGACGGGGAGATCCTGCTCATCGTCAAGACCACCGAGGCCCGCCTGGAGGCGCTGATGGCCCGGGTGCCCGAGCTTCACCCCTACGAGGTGCCGGAGATCCTCGCCCTGGAGGTCGAGGACGGGCATCCGCCCTACCTTGCCTGGCTCAAAGAGAGCACCTCGTTTTCATAACCCAAATGTTTACAAAACCGGGCGCGGATGCTAACCTGAAGGCGGAGGGAGATTGTGACCAATTCCAGCATTACCGAGACCCAGACCTTCGCCCCGGGCGAGGTCATCCTGTATCCCGGGGTGCCCGGCCCGCGGGACGCTCTCTACCGGGTCCGGCGGGGGCTGGTACGGATCCAGCTCGTCGACGAGGAGGGCAACGCCCTCACCCTGCGCTTCGTCGGCGAGGGGGAGTTCTTTAACGAGGAGGCCTTCACCGGCGCCGAGCGCCACTACTTCGCCGAGGCCCTCACCCCCACCACGGTCGAGGCGCTCGACCCCCGGGCGCTTTCCGCCAAGGACCTGGAGGCCCTCAACCTGAGCCTGGTCGCCGCCCTGCAGCAGACCTACCGGCGCATCGAGCGGCTGGTCAGCCAGCGGCTGAAAAACCGGATCGCGGCGGCGCTCTTGGAGTTCGCCAAGACGCCCCTGGCGAAAAAGGATGAGGCCGGGCGCACCGTCGTCCACCTCACCCACGACGAGCTGGCCTCGGCGGTGGGCTCGGTCCGGGAGACGGTGACCAAGGTCGTCGGCGAGCTGGCCCGGGAGGGGCTGATCAAGTCCGGCTACGGCAAGATCACCCTGCTCAACCCAAAGAAGCTCGGCCGGCTGGCCGCTGAACGCGAGTAATCCGAGGGTTATACTCGGGTATGGGCCCCCGCGCAGGGGGCCCTTTCAAAAGGAGGTGAGGCGTGCAGACGGGAACCGATCTGATCATCATCGGCGCCGGGCCCACGGGGCTGGCGGCCGCCTTCTACGCCGGCATGCGGGGGCTTTCGGTGCGTATCGTCGACCCCCTCTCCGAGCCCGGCGGCCAGCTGGTGGCGCTCTACCCAGAAAAGTACATCTACGACGTGGTGGGCTTTCCCAAGATCAAGGCCGCCGACCTGGCGGCGCGGCTGATTGCCCAGGTCAAGCCCTTTAACCCGGTGTTCTCGCTGGAGGAGCGGGCCGAGGAGCTCAAGCGCGAAGAGGACGCCTTCTACCTCACCACCGACAAGGGCCATACCTACCGGGCCAAGGCGGTCTTGATCGCCGCCGGGCTGGGCGTCTTCGAGCCTCGGCGGGTGGGGGCGGAGAACGAGCGCGAGCTCGAGGGCAAGGGGCTCTTTTACGCCGTCAAGCACCCCGAGGAGTTCAAGAACAAGCGGGTCTTGATCGTCGGCGGCGGGGACAGCGCCGTGGACTGGGCCCTGATGCTCAAGGACCTGGCCCAGGTCACCCTCATCCACCGGCGGCACACCTTCCGCGCCCACGAGCGCTCGGTACAGCAGCTCATGGCCGCGGCCGAAAGCGGCCAGCTGGAGGTCAAGACCCCCTACCGCCTGACCCGCGTCGAGGGGGACGACTGGGTCCACGAGGCCAGGATCGAGGACGTCGAGAGCGGCGAGACCGAGCGCCTGCCCGTGGACGCGGTACTGGTGCTCGCCGGCTTCCTCTCCAAGCCCGGGCCCCTGGCGCGCTGGGGCCTCGCGCTGGAAAAGGGCAGGATCAAGGTCAACTGCAAGATGGAGACCAACCTCGAAGGGGTCTATGCCGCCGGCGACGCGGTCACCTACCCGGGCAAGCTCAAGCTTATCCAGGTGAATTTTGGTGAGGCCGCCACCGCCGCCAACCACGCCGCCGCCTACGTCACCGGGGCCAAGGTCCAGCCCGGGCACTCCTCCGACCGGCCCGACCCCGCCGAGAAAAAATCGCCCTAGAATGGGATCGGAGGTGTGGCTAGGTATGAAACGATTAACCGCGGTCCTGATCGGTCTCTTGCTGGGCGCCCTGGCGCTGGCCGGGCAGTTCTCCATCATCCACTTCAACGACGTCTACGAGATCCAGCCTGTCAAGCGTGGCAAGTATGGCGGCGCCGCCCGGGTGGCGACCCTGATCAAGGAGCTCGGCGGCCAGGAGAACATGATCCTCTTCTCCGGCGACGCCTTCAGCCCCTCGATCATGTCCAGCGTCTTTAAGGGCAAGCAGATGGTGGACGTCTTCAACCACCTGGGGCTGGACTACGCCACCTTTGGCAACCACGAGTTCGACTTCGGGCCCGAGGTGGCCGCCCAGCGGGTCAAGGAGTCCAAGTTCCCCTGGATCGCCACCAACCTCGTCGACAAGCGCACCGGCGAGCCCTACGTGGGCGCCATCCGCTGGGCGCTGGTGGACTGGAACGGGGTCAAGGTCGGCCTCTTGGGGCTGATTGATAACTGGCTCGAGCTCACCAGCCCGGGCCCCAACGCCCAATACCTCGACTTCGTCGCCGAGGGCAAGAAGTACGCCAAACTCCTCAAGGAAAAGGGCGCCGAGGTGGTGATCGCCCTCACCCACATGGACATGGCCGACGACGAGAAGCTCGCCGCCCAGGTGCCACAGATCGACCTCATCCTCGGCGGCCACGACCACGCCCCCATGTGGAAGGTGGTCAACGGCACCCTGATCTGGAAGACCGGCTCCGACTGGATCCACCTCGGCCACCTCAGGGTCTTCACCGTCCCCGGCCTGAAGCCGGTGGTGATCCCCACCGAGTACACGGTGGACAGCAAGATCCCCGAGGATCCGGCAATGAAGGCCCTGGTCGAGAAGTACGTCGCCGCCCTCGACAAGGCGCTGAACGAGGTGATCGGCGAGACCAAGGTGCCCCTGGACGCCCGCCGCAAGGTGGTGCGCAGCCAGGAGTCCAACCTCGGCAACCTGATCACCGACGCCATCCGCGACTACGCCAAGTCCGACGCCGCGATCCAAAACGGCGGCGGCATCCGCACCGACCAGATCTATGGCCCTGGCCCCCTCACCAAGAAGGACATCTTCGCCATTCTTCCCTTCGGCAACGTGGTGATCAGCGTCAAGGTGGACGGCAAGACCCTGAAGGCGGCGCTGGAGAACGGCGTCTCCAAGTGGGAGCACCTGGCCGGCCGCTTCCCCCAGGTCTCGGGGATCAAGTACGTCTTCGACCCCAGCCGTCCGGCGGGCCAGCGCATCCTCTCGGTCGAGGTCAACGGCCAGCCGCTGGATCCCAACAAGACCTACACCGTGGCCATCAACGACTACATGGGCCGCGGCGGCGACGGCTACGTGATGTTCAAGAACGCCCCGCGGGTGATCGACGAGCGCAACGGCAAGCTCCTCGCCCAGGTGGTGATCGACTACATCAAGGCGCACTCCCCGGTCGCGCCCAAGGTCGAGGGCCGGATCATCATCAAGAAGTAACCGGGCTAAATAAAAGGGGCCGCCCTAAATGGGGCGGCCCCTTTCGTCTGCGGCCTAGAGGTCGTAATACATGTAGTACTCGACCGGGGTGGTGCGCAGCCGCACCTCGTCGGCCTCGGCCTTCTTCATCGCGATCCACTCTTCCAGGATGCTCTCGGTGAAGACGCCGCCCTCGAGCAGGAACTCGTGGTCCTTCTCCAGCGCCACGATGGCCTCGTCCAGGCTCTTGGGAAGGGTCTTGATCCGCCGCGCCTCACGCGGGGAGAGGGCGTAGAGGTTCTTGTCCACGGGCTTGGGGGGCGTAAGCTCGCGGCGAATGCCGTCCAGCCCCGCCATCAGCATGGCGGCGAAGGTGAGGTAGGGGTTGCCCGAGGGGTCCGGGGCGCGATACTCGATGCGCTTGGACTTTTTGTACTTGGGGCCGGAGAAGTACATCGGCACCCGGATCACCGCCGAGCGGTTGCGCTTGGAGATGATCAGGTTAACCGGGGCCTCGTACCCGGGCACCAGCCGCCGGTAGGAGTTCACCGTGGGGTTGGTGATCGCCGCCAGGGCCGGGCCGTGGGCGAGGAGGCCGGCGACGTAGTGCATGGCCAGCTTGCTGAGCTCGGCGTAGCCCTTCTCATCGTAGAAGAGGGGCTCACCGTTCTTCCAGAGCGACTGGTGGGTGTGCATTCCCGATCCGTTGTCCCCGAAGATCGGCTTGGGCATGAAGGTGACCGTCTTCCCCACCTCGGCGGCGGTGGAGCGGACCGCGTACTTGTACTTAAAGACGTTGTCCCCGGTCCGGGTCAGGGTGTCGAAGCGGATGTCGATCTCCGCCTGTCCGGCGGTGGCCACCTCGTGGTGATGCAGCTCCACCTGGACCCCGATCGACTCCAGGTTCTTCACCATCTCGCTGCGAAGATCCTGGTACTTGTCCACCGGGGGCGCCGGGAAGTAGCCCTCCTTGGGTCGGATCCAAAGGCCGTCGCCGCCCTCGTAGCTGTGCCAGTGGCCCTCGATGGAGTCCACCCAAAACCCGGAGTTGTGGGGCTCGATGGAAAAGCCCACCTCGTCAAAAATGAAGAACTCGATCTCCGGCCCCCAGAAGCTGGTGTCGGCGACGCCGCTCGCCTTCAGGTAGGCCTCGGCCCTCTTCGCCACCCCGCGGGGATCCTTGTCATAGAACTTCTGCTCCACCGGGTCGAAGACGTCGGCGATCACCACCAGCGTGGGGTGCTCGGCAAAGGGGTCCACGAAGGCGGTGGAAACGTCGGGGATGAGCAGCATGTCGGACTCGTTGATCGCCTGGAACCCCTGGATCGAGGAACCGTCAAACCCCGAGCCCTGGCTGAAAAAGTCCTCGTCGGCCTCGTGAGCGGGCACGGTGAAGTGCTGCCAGCGCCCGGGCAGGTCGGCAAAGCGTAGGTCGACGTACTCGATCCCCTTTTCCTTTACGAACTTGGCCGCTTCTTTTGCATTTTTAAACACCGCTCGCACCTCCTCGCGAATAGACGTACAGCGCCAGCCTAGCCCCGGGCGCCCCGGGGTGTCAACCGTTCGGCGGACAGATGTGCAGGCCTCGCGGTACGTCATTGCGGTTAATGCGCACTTAACACTAGCTTTTCCCTGAAATGGTGTGCATGCGTTCGCCTTTTTCTGGACAATCCGATCCAGCGTCTGGCGCCCGGGCGCCCCACGGCCTAGACTTGGGGCATGGCCAGGACCAAGACCGAGATCCTCGCGGCGCTGAGGGAACAGGGCGTCCGCTTTCTGCGGCTGCAGTTCACCGACATCCTGGGGATCAACAAGAACGTCGAGGTGCCCGAGCGCCAGTTCGAGAAGGCGCTGGACGGCGCCATCACCTTCGACGGCTCCTCGATCGAGGGCTTCGCCCGCGCCGAGGAGGAGGCGGACATGCTCCTCGTCCCCGACCTCGACACCTTCCTGATCTTTCCCGACGCCATCGAGGACCCCACCCGCGGCCGGGTGGCGCGGCTCATCGCCGACGTCCATCACCCCGACGGCCGGCCCTTCGAGGGCGACCCGCGCGGGGCCTTGAAGCGTCAGGTGGCCCGGCTAAGCAAGCTCGGCTTCGAACGCTTGAACGTAGGGCCGGAGCCCGAGTTTTTCCTCTTCTTGCTGGACGAGAACGGGGTGCCCACCACCGTCACCCACGACCAGGCCGGCTACTTCGACCTCGCCCCCGTCGATCGCGGCGAGGAGGCCCGCCGGGACATGGTCAACGCCCTGGTGGAGATGGGCTTCGAGATCGAGGCCGCCCACCACGAGGTGGCCCCGGGCCAGCACGAGATCGACTTCAAGTACGCCGACGCGCTAAAGACCGCCGACAACATCGCCACCTTCAAGTTCGTGGTCAAGCGCATCGCCCTGAAGCACGGCCTGCATGCTACCTTCATGCCGAAGCCCGTCCAGGGGCTGCACGGCTCCGGGCTGCACATGCACCTCTCCCTCACCCGCAACGGGAAGAACGCCTTCTATAACCCCGAGGGCCCCCACGAGCTCTCCCCGGTGGCGCTGGGCTTCATCGCCGGCCTCCTTAGCCATGCCGGGGGACTCTTGGCGCTGACCAACCCCACGGTCAACTCCTATAAACGCCTCACCCCCGGCTTCGAGGCCCCCACCAACGTCGCCTGGTCGGCCTCCAACCGCACCGCCATGGTGCGCATCCCGGCCAAGCGGGGCGAGAGCACCCGGGCCGAGCTGCGCACCCCGGACCCCAGCGCCAACCCCTACCTGGCGCTATCCGGGATCCTGGGCGCCGGGCTCGACGGCGTGGAGCAGGGCCTCGTCCCACCGCCCCCGATCCAACGCGACATCGCCGAGATGAGCGTGCGCGACCGCCGCCGGCACAAGATCAAGGCCCTCCCCCTGACGCTGCGCGAGGCCCTCGACGCCCTGGAAAAGGACGAGGTGTTGGAAGCGGCGCTCGGGCGACATATTTACAAGCACTTCCTCAAGGCCAAGCGTCACGAGTGGCAGGACTACCGCATTGCCGTCCACAACTGGGAGATCGAGCGCTACCTGACCCAGTACTAAGCAGCCCCGCTTGACAATGCGCTTGCATTTTTTTGTAGGATGGGGTCGGCGAGACCATCCATCTCGCACAGGAAAGGAGGGGTATATGAGGAAAACCATCCTGATTACCCTATTCGCGGCAATCGGAGCTTTGGCACTGGCCCAATCGAACAACGTTATCAAGATCGCTACCGTCTCCCCGCTCTCGGGCGAGCAGGCGGCGCTGGGTGAGATGATCAAGCTCGGCGCCCAGCTGGCCATCGAGGAGGCGCAGCCCGAGTTTGAGAAGCTGGGCTTCAAGCTGGAGCTCTCGCCCCAGGACGACCAGGCCAACCCCGACGTCGGCGTGGCCGTGGCCCGCCGTCTGGTCACCGATCCCGACGTGCTGGCGGTGGTCGGCCACCTGAACACCGGCGTGGCCATCCCCTCGTCGGAGGTCTACAAGGACTACCAGCTCCCCATGGTCTCCCCGGCCAACACCGGCCCGGCGGTAACCGACCGCTGCTACCTCAACATCGACCGCCTGGTCGGCCGTGACGACGTGCAGGGCCCGGCGGGCGCCGAGTTCGCGGTGAAGGAGCTGGGGGCCAAGCGGATCTTCATCGTTCACGACAAGACCACCTACGGTCAGGGGATCGCCGAGCAGTTCAAGAAGAAGGCCGAGGAGCTTGGCGCCAAGGTCGTGGGCTTCGTGGGCACCGAGGAGAAGTCCAACTTCCAGGCCTTGATCCTGCAGATGAAGGCCAAGAAGCCCGACTTCGTCTACTTCGGCGGCATCTACAACCAGGGCGCGGTGCTCCTCAAGCAGATGCGCGAGCGCGGCATCAAAGCCACCTTCATGGGCCCCGACGGCCTTGACTCCTCGAAGTTCGTGGAGATCGCCGGTGAGGCCGCCAAGGGCGCCTACTACACCACCGTCGCCGGTCCGCCCGACCGCTACCCCAAGGCCGCGGCGATGGTGAAGAAGTTCAAGGAGCGCTTTGGCAAGACCCCCGAGTCCTTCGCCATCTACGGCTACGACTCGGCCAAGGTCGTGATCAAGGCCCTCAAGGACTTCATCAGCTTCGCCCACCGCAAGCCCACCCGGGCCGAGCTCTCGATGCTGATCCGCCAGACCACCATGGAGGGCGTCACCGGGAGCATCGCCTTCGACTACAAGGGCGACCGGAAGAAGGCCGACTACTTCGTCGTCCACCTCAAGGAGGCCAAGTACCCCGGCGAGGTCGTGAAGGTGATCTCCTTCCCGGCGCCGGCTTCGGTGTGCAAGGCGATCAGGTAAACCCTGCCCTTGTCGAGAAGGGGGGCTTTTTACGCCCCCCTTCTTATTGGCCCCACATGTGATAAGTTATTCGGCGTGATGCGAGAATATAGCCCTCCGGGAGGTGTGCCTTGCTCGACGTCCTGATCCAGCTCTTACCCAGCGTGCTGCTTGAAGGGCTGATCCTGGGGTTCGTCTACGCCATGATCGCCCTCGGCTACACCATGGTCTACGGCGTCTTGGAGCTCATTAACTTTGCCCACTCGGAAATCTTTATGGCCGGCGCCATCGCCGGGGCCGAGACCTTTATTCTCTTGAAAAGCGTGGTGCCGAACGCCTTCGTGTTGCTGACGCTGGCGGTGCTGATCGGCGGCGGCGTGGCCGCCCTGGTGGCCATCCTGGTCGAGCGGCTGGCCTACCGCCCCTTGCGCAAGCGGGGCACCACCAACCGGCTGGTGCCGCTGATCACCGCCATCGGCGTCTCCTTCTTTTTGCAGGACCTCGCCCGTCTGATCGAGGGCCTCTGGCACAACGCCTTCTACCGCCGCTATCCCACCTTTAGCGTCTTTGAGAAAAGCTATACCATCCCCAACCTGATCGGCTACCTGGTGATCGCGATCACCCTATTGGTCTTCTTCTGGGTGCTGATCTACTTCTTCGACTGGCTGTACAAGACCCTCGCCAAGGGCAAGGCGGGGCTCGGCCCCCGCACCCGCTGGTACGCGGCGGCGGCGCTCACCCTGCTCTTCCTGGTGCTCTACCGCGCGATCATTTTCGCTGACCTCGGCATGACCATCCAGATGAAGTCCATCCTGGTCATCGTCGTGAGCCTGGCCATGCTCTACGGGCTCAACTGGCTGGTGCACAAGACCAAGCTGGGCATCGCCATCCGCGCCGTGGCCCAGGACATGCAGACGGCAGCGCTGATGGGCATCGACCCCGACACCATCATCTCCCGCACCTTTTTGATCGGCGGCTTTCTCGGCGGGGTAGCGGGGGTGCTGTTTGGCCTGCTCTACACCCTGGTCCACCCCTACGTGGGCTTCATCCCCGGCATCAAGGCCTTCACCGCCGCGGTGCTCGGGGGCATCGGCAACATCACCGGCGCCGCCGTCGGCGGGCTGGTGCTGGGCATGCTGGAGATGCTCGGCGGCACCTACCTGACCTTCTTGACCGACGGGGCCATGGGCACCGAGTACAAGGACATCCTGGCCTTCGCCATCCTGATCTTCATCCTGCTCTTCAGGCCCCAGGGGATCATCGGCCAACAGCTGGGAGAGAAGGTATGAAGAAGCTACGCGAAAACCCTGCCCTTTTAAGCCTCATCATCGCCGTAAGCGCCGTGGCGTTCGGCTACTGGCTCTTGAAGAACCCCTCGAGCACGCTGGCCTTCCTGCTCACGCTGGGCACCCTGCTGGCGGCGTTCTTGCAGCCCATCCCGCGCTGGCTCAAGGTGCTGGTCGGCGGGGCCATCCTGCTCCTCATCCTGCCCATCGCCGGATTTAAGAACTCTTTCCTCTTCGAGCTAGGTATCCAGACCGGCATCTACGCGGCGATGGCGCTGGGGCTGAACGTGGTGGTGGGCCTGGCCGGCCTTCTCGACCTCGGCTACGCCGCCTTCTTCGCCGTGGGCGCCTACACCTGGGCGATCTTCGGCTCCTCCCAGGCCAACAACTTCATGCCCTGGAAGATCTTTCCCCTGCCCGGCGCCTACTTTTACCTCTTCATGCTGGTGGCGGTGGTGATGGCGGCGATCACCGGCGTGATCATCGGCTCGCCGGCGCTGAGGCTGAAGGGCGACTACCTGGCGATCGTCACCCTGGGGCTCGGTGAGATGGTGCGGGTGCTGGCCAACAACCTCGACCACCCGATCAACATCACCAACGGCCCCCAGGGCATCACCCCCATCCAACGGCCGCCGATCGACTGGTTCATCGCCCTCTTTGACAAGTTCGGGGTCCACATGAGCCGGGCGGAGGCCTACCCGCTCTTCTTCTACCTGCTCGTGCTGATCATCATTGGGATCGTCACCCTGGTCAACGTCAACCTCGACCGCTCCCGCTTCGGCCGCGCCTGGATCGCCATCCGCGAGGACGAGATCGCCGCCCGGGCGATGGGCATCCCCCTATTGCCCACGAAGCTTTTGGCCTTCGCCACCGGGGCCAGCTTCTCGGGGGCGATGGGGGCGCTGTTTGCCGCCAAACAGCTCTACGTCAGCCCCGAGTCCTTCACCTTGATCCAGTCGATCATGATCCTGGTGATGGTGATCCTGGGCGGGATGGGCTCGATCCCCGGGGCCATCCTGGGGGCGGCGACGGTGACCATCCTCAACGTCGACCTCTTGAAGGCCGCCTCCGACTACCTCAACGACCTGCGCAACGCCGGCTTCACGCTCGACCTGGGCTTTTTTAAGTACAACTTCGCCAACCTCCCCAACCAGCTCGAGCCCGCCAAGTATGAGCGCATGGTCTTCGGCCTGATCCTGATCCTGATGATGATCTACCGGCCCGAGGGCATCCTGCCCGAACGCCGCCACGTCATGGAGATGAAGGAGGAGGCATGAGCAACGCCATCCTCGAGGTCGATCACGTCACCAAGACCTTTGGCGGCCTGGTGGCGGTGAACGACGTCAGCATGACCATCAAGAAGCGGGAGATCTTCGCCGTGATCGGCCCCAACGGCGCCGGCAAGACCACCTTCTTCAACCTGGTCACCGGCATCTACAAGCCCGACAGCGGGCACATCATCTTCGACGGCGAGGAGATCACCGGCCGCGACCCCGCCTGGATCGCCGCCCGGGGCATGGCCCGCACCTTCCAGAACATCCGCCTCTTCGGCTCCATGACGGCGCTGGAGAACGTCATGGTGGCGCGGCACGTGCACACCAAGACGAGCTACGCCGACGCCCTCTTGCACACCCCCCGCTACCGCCGGGAGGAACAGAAGGCGCTCGAGCGCGCGATGGAGCTTTTGGCCTACATGCAGCTCGACCACCGCGCCCAGGAGCTGGCCAAGAACCTCCCCTACGGCGAGCAGCGCCGGCTGGAGATCGCCCGGGCGCTGGCGCTCGAGCCCAAGCTCCTCCTCCTGGACGAGCCCGCCGCCGGCATGAACCCCCAGGAGACCGAGGACCTGCAAAACCGCATCAAGGGGATCCGCGACGACCTCGGCATCACCATCGTGCTCATCGAGCACGACATGAAGCTGGTGATGAGCATCTCCGAGCGCATTGCCGTGCTCGACTACGGCAAGAAGATTCTCGAGGGCACCCCCGAAGAGGTA
>Ga0256832_1001285_pt1 | contig 16839 bp, 12 predicted proteins | sample 134614metaG_FD_190534 | JGI IMG/M metagenome (GOLD analysis project Ga0256832, IMG submission 190534) | Hydrothermal vent microbial communities from Lau Basin, Pacific Ocean - 134-614 | ecosystem: Environmental > Aquatic > Marine > Hydrothermal vents | place: Pacific Ocean: Lau Basin | collected...
TACGCCTTTCAAGGCTCATGCTTGCCACTTTTGTGGGCATCTCCCTTTCAACATCAGGCGTAGTCTTTCAGGCCCTTTTGAGAAATCCCCTTGCCGACCCCTTCACCCTGGGTGTTTCCACAGGGGCGGCCTTTGGCGCAACGGTTGCCATGATATTCGGCCTGGGTGTGGGCTGGAGCCTAGGCGGCCTTGGCCTTCTGCCCGTTGTATGCATGGCAGGGGCACTCCTTGCCCTGCTCGTGGTGATCCGCCTTTCAAGGACCGACGGAATGCTCATGCCAGCCCAGATGATACTTGCAGGCATAGTGGTCAGCACCTTTCTTTCCGCGCTCATAAGCCTTTTAAAGAGCCTTGATGAGGAGAGCCTTTCCGCCATTGTCTTCTGGATGCTCGGGAGCTTTTCAGGAAGGGGCTGGGTGCACGTTGCCTTTTCCGCGCCCTACGTCCTCATTGGCCTTGTGGTTTTCATGCGCTTTTCCAGGGAGCTTGACATAATGACCCTGGGAGACAGCGAGGCCTTTCATCTCGGGGTTGACGTTTCCAGGACGAGGATGGCGCTCCTTGTTGTGGCGTGTCTTTCAACTGCTGCGGCAGTGGCAGTAAGCGGTGTCATAGGCTTTATCGGCCTTGTGGTTCCGCATCTTGTAAGGATGCTCCAGGGGCCAAATCACAGGCGACTTCTCGTGGGCTCTGCCATCCTTGGCGCCCTACTCATGGTCCTTTCAGACCTTGCCGCGCAGAATCTCCTTCCAGGAGGAGAAGAGCTTCCCGTGGGCGTCATCACAACCCTCATTGGAGGGCCATTTTTCTGCTACATACTCTCCATAAAAAAGAGGGAGTTTCCCGTATAACCTTGAATGAATCCGTTTCCTTGAGAAGAAGACAGCACCCAGCCTATTTACGTCCGTTGCTAACTTGTTACTACCTGCCCAATGATTGGAGAAGCTCATTGACACCTTGGATATCATAGGCTGCTGGATCGAATTCTCCCCCTATCCAATCCTTGTACTCCGGGTGTTCGGGATGCTTTTTGTCTGATATTGCTTCCAGGAAGTTGTAGTATCCCCAGATTCCACCCACGTTCTCAGGCGGGCATGCACCCTTGGCCTTTATGCATATCGGTAGGGCCGTATTGGGATCATAGGGCAGTATCTTTTCAAGAATGCCAAGATAAGGCTTTCAAGGTTTTTCCCCAGTTTCTTTTGTTTTTAAGAAAAAGATGTTAAAAGAAAACATTCAATGTAATTGCGAGATGGTACCCAGAATACATTCATATTATCACGTAAATATATGAAAACTTCCAATTTCATTGTTGGGAAATACCGTTTTACCTTTGAAGCCACCGAACAAATAAAGCTCCCTGCATTCAAGGGAGGACTGTTTCATGGGGCATTGGGCCACGGTCTCATGAAGATTTCTCCCTACTGGAATGAATACTTCACTTCCGGCCAGGAAAGCGGGCTCCCAAGGGCCTATGTGCTCCTTCCTCCCCTTGATAACGTGACCAGTTACCTGCCAGGTTACCAATTTTCCTGCGAGATGACCCTTTTTGGCAAGGCTGCCATGTACTGGCCGGTATGCCACTGCGCCCTTGAGTTCGCAGCCGGGAATCTCGGCCTTGGAAAGACAAGGGGCAAGGCCCGGGCTGTTGGCATTGAAAGCGCCGTACCTGGGGCTGCTGGAGAAAAAAAACTGCCTGTTGTGACATGGCAAGACATCCTGGAAAGCAGGCTTCCCAGCCTGCCTTCAAAACGGCTCACCGTGAAGTTCATCACGAGGCTTCGGCTAAAAGACCAAAACCGCCTAGTGAGAAGGCCTCCTGTATTTTCCACTTTTTTCAGCCGGCTCCTTGGAAGGCTCAAATCCCTTGTTAGTTTCTACGGAGAAGGCATGGAGTGCTGGATAACCAGAGAGGAGGAACAACGGCTCCAGGAACTTTCAAAAAAGGTGAAAATCCTTTCCCACAGCCTGGTATGGGACGACTGGAGCAGGTACTCGTCAAGGCAGAAAAGTTGGATGAAGTTTGGAGGGCTTCATGGCTCCATCACTTTCGAGGGGGACCTTGAGCCTTTTCTGCCCTTTCTTGCCCTGGGTGAGTGGACCCACCTGGGCGGAAAGACCACCTTTGGCCTTGGCAAATATATATTGGAGGGAACGAGGGATGGGGAACAAGAAATTTCTGCATCTAAAATGCGGAAACCCTGAAGACAAACTCGAAGACAAAAAAGGCAAAAAAGAAGCCTCAAGAAAGCCGGCCACCTTTTCCCGCTTTGTACTTCCTTTTGCCTACAAAAAGGAGAGAATATCCAGCACAGCCAGCATACCCCTCTGGTTTGAAGAGGAGGAAAAACATTTTGATGATTTTGAAAGGGAGCTCCTTCTTCAAAGGAAGAAATACTTCACATCTGAAACAAGGCGCGTAATCTACCAGGATGCCCTCTGGCTGCGGATTCCAAAGGACAAGTGGGATGAGAGCACGTGGTCCCAGGGAGTGTGTTTCACCAACTCTAAAAGCTCCTTGAAAAAATCCTTTTGCATACGCATGGCACCGCCCCGCATGGTGCTTTTCAACTGGGCAGGAAAAGGAGACGACCCCGGGCTCCTTGGCACGGGTTTTCTCATGTTGGATATATGGTTTGATGAAAAGCAAAGGGTAATCCTCGACGATCTCCTTTGTCTAAATGACCTTTTCAGGTGTTTTGATTATCCGGGCTACAGTGACCACTGGGACGACTACCAAAGAGCCTTACATGACATACCCCTTAACTACTGGAAAGAAAAGGGCACTGTTAAGCGAATAGGCTCAGTAAACGAGGCAGACAAGTACCAGGCCTACATAGAAAGATGGACAAGGCTAATGGAGCTTCCGGTAAGGGCAGGGGATGACAATTACAGGCTTGTGCCCGGTGGCTTTACACAAGATGCGGTCAAGTGGCTGGAAAAGCTTGAATCATCCGGAACTGGCAAGTCCGAAGGTGGAAACCAGGCCTCAAATTTCCTCATTTACAACGACTTCCGGGCCTACGTTTGGAGTGCGGCAGTTCTGAAAAAAGGGGGTAGGTCCATTTCCGATTTTTGCCATAGCGGCCAGTCCGCACCCTGGGAGTTTGGCCACTGGATAAAGTTTCTCAACGTGGATCCCCCTTCCAAAACCCCATCAGAAGCTGCCAGGGCAGTAACCCGCTTTGAAAAGGATTGGGCGAAAAAACGCACCTACAAGAGGTGGCTTCATTATGGCACCTGGTACGGCTTCAACTACCATGCAGGCGTTACCATCCAGGCGCCGGGCATCTTTGTAACTCATTTCAGGGAGCTCTATTTCGACGTTGTGCTTCTGCTATTTTTCATAAGGGTGACCCTATTCAGGTTCAGTAACCATCTTTCCCGAATATGTTCCAATTCTCCTGACCTCATCCTGGAAAGGGAAGAATTCAGGAAGCTAAGGAACGAGTTCTCACGCTTCACCATACTCTGCCAGTTCCCTCTCCTTTCCAACCAGCAGCAGGCCATAGAGATGTACGAGATGGCAAGGGACTACTTTGATATCAAAGAGTTCTACAAAGAGGTCAAGGACAAGATAGACAATACCCATGATTACCTTGAGATGGTAAAGGCCAACAATTTGGCCAGATTTGCCAACCGGATTGCAACGATTGGATTCCCCTTGGGGGTTGCCGCCCTTGTTGCAGGGCTTTTCGGCATGAACAACCTGCACCTGGCAGAATCCATAGTAAAGGGCCATTTTGGCAATTTTGACCCGGAATTTTGGATACTTTTTTTCATAGTCCTTATTACAGGAATGATTTCCTACCCCTGCATTAAAAGAATCCTGGAAGACAAAGGAGGTGGAGAGAAAAAACATGAGTGCCAATGAAAGGTTCTATTTAAAGGTAGAAGCAGTAAATCTTTCAAACTTCGTTTACGACACGGACAACCTGAGCACCATAAGGGGAGGGGGTCTTATGCTCCTTGAGATTCCTGACAAGGTGCGCGAAATGCTCCATGGGGAAGAAGGCATAAATGACCTTGAGACCATCTCCCAGGGGGCCTCATGGGGGCTTTTCAGCTTCAGGCTGAAGGATCCCAACAATTCCCGCCTTCCCTCTATAGTAGCAGTACGGATCAGGGAAAACCTCAACAAGGACCTTAAAATCTACACAGAAGAGATTAGCAAGGAATTCTTCACTGGAGACGGGTCAAAAGAAAAACGTAAGCTATCCTGCCAACTTGCTCCGAAACATGCCACTGTAATGGTGGAGGTGACGGGCCCCTGTGAAGACAAGGACTTTGAGAAGGCGAAAAAGGAGCTTGATGCCATGGTGCGCTGGCAACAGATGCGCTCTCCAGGGATTGCCTGTCCCTCTGTGGAGGAGAAAGCGGTAACTGTGGAAAATGACGGGGAGCAGAAATCCGTGCGGGTCTGCGAGCTTGACCACGTAAGGCCTGCTGCCAAAGCCAGCCCTCACAGGATAAACGGCAGGAAAAGGGGCGTTTCTGAATCTTGTTACAGCCGATACAAGTACGGGGTCTGGGGTAAAAGTGATGCCTGGTACGATAAAACTACTGGCCTTGACATTCCCTATCTCTTCACCCACGAATTCAATGAAATCACCTCAAATGGCCCGCAAGAGGTGGAAAATCTCCACAACAAGATGGCAGTCATCTATTTTGACGGAAACAGCTTTGGAAAGCTCCTTGACGAGCTTTGCACCAGCCCTGAACGCCAGAGAAAATTTGACGAGACCCTGAGAGGATACCAGAGACGCGCCCTTGGGGCCATTCTTCAAATGATACAGCAGGATGAGGACGGCTGGATAAACCAGGAGTGCAACCATCCTGAAAAGGATGAAAAAGTCCCAAAGATACGCCTTGAAACCCTTTTATGGGGAGGAGACGAGGTGATATGGGTGGCCCCTGCCTGGAGGGGCTGGTGGCTCCTTGGGGAGTATTTCAGGCTTGTTGAAGGCGGCCTTGACGGATCTCCCTGGGCCTTTGAGGGCAGGCGTCTCACCTTTGCGGCAGGGATGGTCTTTTGCCATCACAAGGCCCCCATCTACCGCATAAAGCAGATGGCAGAGGGGCTTGTTTACGAGGTCAAGTCCTGCAACCGCACAAGGAACATGGCGGCCTACGAGGTGATGGAGTCCTTTGACTTTGCAGGCCCGGACCTTTACCGCCACAGGGAGCACAGGAGGCCGCGCTCCATCCACAAGGAATCAATGCTCATAGACGGGCCGAATATGCTGGACATTGCATGGCTTTTTTCAGCCATAAAGGAAAAGATACCAAGGCGGGCCCTTCACAGGCTGGTCATGACCCTTTACGGGGAAGAGCCTGGCAAGGCCCTTGAAAAATTCAACTTTGTCCTTGAATCGGCCCTTTCCAGTGATGACAAGGCATGTCTTGATTGCCTTAGGGCGTGCTTTCATAACAGGGAAGAGGCCATGTGGCTCCACATCCATGAACTTTGGGACTACCTGGTGTTTCCAGGGGCAGCAGGGGCTCCTGGCAAGGCAACGTCAGAGAAGGAAGGAGAAAAAGGCCATGTTCAGGGTTGATATTCCAGTAACCATACATTTAAGAGGCCCCTTTATTACCCAGTCCACCGTGCCAGGAAGCTACGGCCTGGATACGGCAGCGGCAAGGGACAGCCGGGGCAGGCTATACATCCCCGGGACCCTTGTTGCAGGAAAGCTCAGGGAGTCATGGGAAGAGCTACACTCCGTAATGGGAAATTCCATGCCTTACAGGGTCCCTGACAAGAAAATGCTCCACGAACTCCTTGGAAAGGGAAGCCAGGATGACGAAGGCTCCTTTTCGCCTTTTCCAAAGCGTCTTCATGTCTCAGATTTTGTCCTTGCATCCCTAGAACCCGCTTCATCTGTTCGTTACAGGATAGAGGTGGACCAGGCCAGGGGAGCAGTCAAAAAGGGAGCGCTCGTGGTGATAGAAAGTCCCTTTTCTCCTTCAGACAGGCCATCCTTTTCAGGAAGGGTCACATTTCTTGCAAAAAGCGAGGAATATTCTGACAAGATAAAAGGCCTCATCCAGACAGGCCTTTCATTCATTGAAGATATGGGTGCCTTTTCATCTGTAGGCTTTGGCCACGTTGAGGATGTGAAGGTGGGAAGGCCTGTTTTGCAGCCTTTAGGGCCGGAAAAGCCCCCTGTTTTTGACCTTTCTTCTGGCCTTGACCTTGCCATTTTGCCAGATGGGCCCTTTTGCATTGCAAAGCGCCACACTAGGGAAAACAACCTTTTTGTTTCAGAAGAGATAATCCCTGGAAACGTGATAATTGGCGCTATCTCGCGGATGTTACACCAGTTAGGGGAAGATGGCACAGGATCCTTTGGCAGCCTTTTCAAGAACCTTTCAAGGCTCAGGGTACTCCACGCCCTTCCTTCAAAAAACTGCTACGAGAGGCCTTCTGCCCTGCCCCTTTCTCTTGTAAAGGCTGGCAACAACCTTTTCGACGTGGCCCTCATGGAGCAGCCCTGCCTCATAGACGGCAAAGTGCCTGCCTTCCAGGTGGATTGGAAGGACAACACGGATGCCCGAAAGAACCTTGGCTGGCCTGAGCTTGAAAGGGAGCTGAGGGTGCGGACTGCCATAGACCCGGATACTGGAAGGAGCCAGGAAGAAAGGCTCTTTGCCTATGAAATGGTGGTTCCTGACCAGGAAACGGTGTGGCTCAGCCGGGTGGATGCCAACCGGATAGAAGAGCCAGAGCTGCGGGAAGAAGTCCTTAGGGAGCTTTCTGCCCTTCTCTCTGCAGGGCTTCTGGGACTTGGAAAGACAAAGGCCACGGCAAGGGTGAAGGTCCACAAAGGCGGAACGATTCAAGACACGGAAGGCACATGCAGCCAGGGACAAATCCAGGACGCCCCGGTGGTGATTACCTTAAAGAGCCCGGCCCTTCTTCTTTGCCCTGAAGGCCTTCTTGATGGGAAGGACAAGGCCCTTGACGAGACAGCCACTCACAGGGAGCTTTTTTCAGCTTACAAGAGCGCCTGGAAGGAGCTTTCAGAGGGACTTGAGCTTGATTACTTCTATGCAAGCCAGCGCCTTTCAGGTGGAAACTACCAGTACCACCGCTTCATGAAGGATGCCGGAACAGCGGAAGACAAACTCTATTATCCGTGGATACTAACTGAGGCAGGAAGTGTCTTTGTCTTTTCAATCACAAACACTGAAGAGGCAAAAGAGAAAATAGAGTCATGGCTCAAAAATGGCCTTCCCATACCAGAGACTGTAAGGGGCTTTTATGGAATTTCAAGTAAAGAGGACGAGCAGTGGAAGAGCTGCCCCTTCATTGCCCAGAGCGGCTTTGGGGAGATAGGGGTAAACATGGAGATACATTGGAGGCTTTTACCGCCTGAAGAGTGGGTTCAGCCCATCATGATGGAAATCGGGTAAAGGGAGGAAGAACATGGCAATCAACCAGAATAGTTGGAAATTCAGGCCCCGCTACGTGATAAAAGGCTTCCTTCACACAGAAAGCCCCCTTTTTACCGGCTCTGGGCTGGTTGTCCCACACCCGGAGATAAAAAGGGACGATGGGCCAGTGGAAGTCATGGCCTTTCCAAGGGCAGGGGATACACCCTACATCCCCGGCTCAACCATAAAGGGGGCCTTGAGGGATTGGGCCCACGTCCACCTTCAAGACAGGACCATTCTTGAAAAGGTGTTTGGAAAGGGCTCCAGTGAAGAGCAGCAGGGCTCAGGGGGAAGGGCCAGGTTCATGGATGCGCTCCTGGCACTTAAAAGAACTGAGCCTACTCCCCTTCCCTACTGGGATATCAAGAGGCAGACCTACGTGGAGGCCCATGTCTGCATAGAGAGGGTTACAGGCACTGCAGCAGAAAAGATGCTCTACTACCAGGAAACCGTTCCTGCCGGGGTTGGCTTCAAGGTGGAGATAAGGGGAAAGGCAGATGAAGGCTCCTTCTACCAGGAGGTGGCCTTTATACTTTCTGCCCTAAAGGGCTTCAACCACCACCAGGACCCGATACTCCTCGGGGCAGACACCCAGAGCGCAAAGGGCAAAATGTACTGGGAGTGCGAAGACATCCTGTTCTTAGATCATGACGCCTTAAAGGAGTGGCTCAAGCGGCCCTGCCCCTTACAGGATGCCTACAGGAACGCGCACCTTGAAGAATTGCACCACCTGGAAAACCTTTCAAAAAGTATTGAAACCACTTTGCCAGACCGCCCACTTACAGTTTTTGTTACCATCACCTTTGACAGCCATTTCCTGGTAAACGACCCGCCACGCCCAAGGGAGCTTCAAGAAAAGGAAAGGAACCCGGAAAGCGACCTTCCAGACATGAAGCCCCTTCTTGACGAAAAGGGCCAGCCATCCCTTCCGGGATCGGCAATAAAAGGTGCGCTAAGGAGCCAGGCTGAAAGGATACTCCGCACCCTATTCGAAGAAGGTGACCACAACAGGGCTGCCTGCCATCCTGGACAGGAGGATGCCTGCAAGCCCATACAGGATATTTCAGGGTATGAAAGACTTTGTTTAACCTGCAGGATGTTCGGCGGCCCTGGCTGGAAAAGCCCCCTTAAGATCTCGCGGTTTAAGTGCATTGACCCGGGCCGGGAGACGACCCAGGAGTTTCTTGCCATAGACCGCTTTACAGGAGGCGGGGCCCACGGTGCCAAGTTCAACATCAGGGCTTTTTACAGGCCCAAGTTCCAGGGAACCATAAGCCTTGATATCAAACGCATGAAAAAGACAGAAAAAGAACCCTCCTGGGCCCTTGGCCTTTTGGGGCTTCTGCTTCGAGACCTGAAGGAAGGCGACATAACCTTTGGCCTTGGCTCTTCAAAGGGATACGGTACGTGTACCGCCTCCATAGACTGCTGGGATAACGCAAATTTCCAGAAAGAGGTGCGAAATGGCCTTGAAAGCCTAAGAAAAGAAGCAAATAAAACGAGAAGGCCATGAGCTCTATAATAAGACAACGCTATCTAAAACTGGGAATAACAAAACCGCAAAAAGGGGAAGACGTGATGACGAAAAAAAACTCTCAAGGAACCGGTTCTGCAGAAAACGCAACCTTCCATAATCCTTACCACTTCGTGCCTGTGGCCAAGCCGGACAATAAGTGGCATGAGATCGGCGTCACCAAGGAAACCAAGGCAAGAAGAAAAGAGTTCACATCCCGCCTGCCCAGGCAGTGCCGCCACGACCTGTACGTGGATAAAACAACCGGCGAAAAAGTGTATCATGGCCGGATCTGTTGCAAGCTGAGGACCGTGAGCCCTATTTTCATAGGCGCAAGGCGCATCAAGGATGGAACCGCCTACGAGCCAGCCTGCATTGCTCCCTTTGAGCTTGACGACAGGCCTGCAATACCTGCAAGCTCCTTACGGGGGCTCCTCTCCTCCGTTGCCGAGGCTGCAAGCAACTCTGCCTTGAGGGTGCTGGAAGAAAGAGTGTTGTCGCACCGCAAATCTCCACGCGAAGCCCTCTCAGCACTGGGACTGCTTATAGTTAAAGAAGAAAAAGGCAAAAAAATATATAAATTGTTTCCACTTACCTTGCCAATAATGAGAACAAGAGAACAGATGGTATCATACAGGAACAGGCAAGTTGAATACAACAAGCTTGAAAAAAACAGAGTTTTTCATCTTGATGATCGATTCGAGAAGATATTTAAGAACAATTCGGTGCCATTGAAAATATGCTTCAAAGATGAAAAAGATTCAGAAGGAAAAAAGCTTATAACATATTCTGACAAAAACAAACAATATTATTATATGAATATAAGAGCAAAGTATCTTAACGAAGAGTTGAAAACAGACGATAATAGCCTAAGATATAGAAATGTACCTGACTATAACAAGAAAAAGAATAGAAAAGTTCCTGTTTCTTCTCTTTTGTTATATCAAAAAGGTTTTGGAAAAAAAATTTTAAAAGCAAAAACTTATGAAAATAATAGTCATGCTGGTAAATGGACTAAAGGAATAGTTCGTATTTTTAAATATGGACGCAGAAAATATCAATATTTTATTCCATTTGACGAAATAAAAGATGATAACCTTCTTGGTGTTCCGGATAAGGTGGTTGAAAAATTTCACTTATTGGCCAAGGAACGAAACGAGAGCACCAAAAAGGAAAAAGATAAAGAAAATATTCTTCCGTATCTTCCCGAATATGTGCCTAGAAATACCTCTGATGATCCACAAAACAGAGATGTTGAGTTAAAAAATCATGATATAGTTTTTTTTAATGTTGATGACAATGGCAACGTAAATGAAATTTCCTTTTCGGCTATTTGGCGCGAAAAAAGCGGCGGCTCGGTGCATGAATATTTCGGCGATATCCACAAGGAGCTTCTGCCCTTCAACCCGGATCGGAAAAAGGTCAGTCCTGCGGAGCTTCTTTTCGGCTTTACCGAAGACTGGAAAGGCCGTAAAAAAGATAAAGCTGATGCAGCTCTTGCTTATAGAGGCCGGGTGCGCTTTTCTCATGCCCTGCTGGAAGATGAAGGTGAAGAGGACCCCTACCTTGAGAAAGTCATCCTGAAAATCCTCGACAAGCCAAAGCCTCCAAGTCCGGCCCTATATTTCACTAAAATCGGTCAACCTTGTGAATTCATTGAAAAATACGAACTCAAACGCAACAATGGATATGCCCCCAAGGGACGTAAATTTTATCTTCACTACAGAGAAGAACGTGAAATAAGGGAACATGAAGGGCGCATACTGCATCCATGGGAGACGCACCCGGATTTAACAAGGCCTGGTGTCAAACAATCAAGACTCAAACAGAAGGTTGAAATCAGACCAGTGAAAAAAGAGCGAACCTTTTCATTCCATGTTGATTTCGAGAATCTCGATCAATGGGAACTAGGCATGCTCTGTTATTCCCTTAAACCAGCCGAGAATTTTCTGCACAAGATCGGCATGGGCAAGCCCATAGGCCTTGGTTCCGTGGAAATACAGGTGGAAAAAATCGAATATATCAACAGGCTTAAGCGTTACTCTGAAGACGACCTGTTCAACAGTGATCATCGTTATCATACCGAAAATGATCCGAATTTCGAAACGCTTCGTAACGCTTTCAAAACATGGGCCCAAGAAAAAATTCCCGATATTATCCATGCCTTAGAATTGTTGGGCAACAGGGATGCTGTTAAGTATAGGGTGCATACGCCGTTGACAATGGATCAGCGAGGCGCCGCAGAAGAAAAAGAAACTTTCAAATGGTTTGTTAATAACGAAAAAAATGATAAGAATCAAGGCGGCAAGCAACAACTGAAATCTATTACACCACAAGATTCAGAAATCCCGACATTAAACCGGAACCGAGGCTGAGACAGACATGACTGATCAGAGCAGTACACTTGATGACGCCTATTTCGACCGCAACCAGGCTGTATTAGCCCTTGCGAAACTGGCTTTGCGGTTAGGCTATAAAGTGGGTCTGAAAAATGACCCGAACGAACCGGACTGGCCGGTCATAATGATCGACCTGCCTACGGGCCAGGTGGGGTGGCATCTGCCCAGGGATGAGATTGTAGGTAAATGGCCTGAGTATGATGGTGAGTGGGACGGACATTCCCTTGAAGAAAAAAGGGACAGGATCAGGAAGTTCCTGGAAAACACGGATTTGGAATGAAAAGGGCCACTGGTGAATTTGTCAATAATTTCATGTAGTTCGGCCTTGTTCTTGTGTCAGGGCCTGTGCAGTGATTTTTGCTGTTTTATCAATAAGTTATGTTTTTATGGGGAATTTGGGGGCAGTTACTTGATTTTTTTATAAAAAAACCTCAAAATGGGAACAGGTTTCCAGGCAGTCCGTCAAACAAAGGCCCAAGGGCCGGAAACGTGCCAAATTTTTGTGGAATATTAATGGCATATAAGGATATAGGACGGCAGACCGGATACTTCAGAACGGGATGGAAACGGATGTGCACGAAATTATGGGGATTTTGCTGTTAAGGACGGCAGACCGGATACTTCAGAACGGGATGGAAACTAAAAATCCTGCTAGTGCTTGCCTTAAATCTGAAAGGACGGCAGACCGGATACTTCAGAACGGGATGGAAACTAAATAACTTCCAACAACACCAAGAACATCTGTTAAGGACGGCAGACCGGATACTTCAGAACGGGATGGAAACCCAAGAAATGCCTGTACTGCCAAAGCGATGCCTCGGACGGCAGACCGGATACTTCAGAACGGGATGGAAACTTCTATTATAATCAGCCTTTTGATTGTTTGGTTCCGGACGGCAGACCGGATACTTCAGAACGGGATGGAAACTGACATCTATCCGGGCCGGACCAGAGGTTGTTACTTGGGACGGCAGACCGGATACTTCAGAACGGGATGGAAACTTTCTTCAGAGGATTTTCAGTCTCGTCCCCGCCGGCAGGACGGCAGACCGGATACTTCAGAACGGGATGGAAACTTTTCTGATACATATATTTATCCTTAAGTTTTAAGGACGGCAGACCGGATACTTCAGAACGGGATGGAATAAAAAGAGGGAAAGCAATATTGGCTCTGGAAACCTGACCCAGGGGGGGACATGCTCCATCCAACCATTCACCATGTCCTAGAGCACGCCAACCTGATTTCCGCATGGGAAAAGGTGCGCGCAAACAAGGGGTGTGCGGGTACAGACGGGATCACCATTGAAGAGTTTGGAGCGAGGCTCGAAGACAATCTGAATCAGCTTAAAAGGGAGGTGTTGGACAGGAGCTACCGTCCCAGGCCCTTGCTTCGAATAGACATTCCCAAGAAAGATGGAAAATTCAGGAGCCTTTCAATACCAACGGTTCGGGACAGGGTGCTGCAGACGGCAGTTGCCAAGGTGCTTGAGCCAGTGTTTGAGGAAGAATTTGAAGACTGTTCATTTGCCTACAGGCGTGGCCGTTCCGTGGACATGGCAGTCCAGAGGGTGATTGCCCTCAGAGAGATGGGGTATAACTGGGTGGTTGACATTGACATCCACGCCTTTTTTGACCAGATAGACCACGGTATTTTGCTTCAGGAGGTGGAGAGGCTTGTAAAGGACCGGGAGATTCTTGATCTCATCAGGATGTGGATACAGGCCCAGGTTCAGGAAGGGGAAAGGGTCTTCAGGCTTGAAAAAGGGGTGCCCCAGGGCTCGCCCATCTCGCCACTTCTGGCCAACCTTTACCTGGACCGCCTTGACGAGGAACTCCTTGATGAAAATCTCAAGATAGTAAGGTTTGCAGATGACTTTCTGGTTCTATGCAAAAAGCGGGAAAGGGCCCAGGACGCCATGGAGCTTACCCAGGATGTCCTAAATGCCCTGAAGCTCACGGTAAACCGTGAAAAGTCTGCCGTTACCACCTTTGATGTTGGTTTCCGCTTTCTTGGCGTGCAGTTCATAAGGGGCCTTGCCTTCAGGATAAAGAATGACAAAAAGGGGAAAGGGGCCGGGCAGGAGATTTCCGGAGCACCGCAGGTGAAACAGGCATGTTCTGCCCCGTGTCGTAATGCCACAGAGATAGCGCCAAGGCCGGAAGGAGCGGGTCCACGCCTTGAGCCCCCAACCTATGAGCCTGTTCCCGCTGGCCACGACCCCAGGCTTCGCACCCTCTACATAATGAAGCACGGGTGCGTGCTTGGCAAGGAATCTGAAAGGTTCACTGTGAGGGAAAAAGCCAAGGTGCTCGTTGAGGTTCCTGCAATAAAGGTTGACCAGATCATGGTGTATGGAAACGCCCAGATTACCACCCAGGCCATGCACTTTTGCCTCATGGAGAAGATTCCCGTGTTCCTTTTATCCAGCAAGGGCAGGTATTACGGCGTGGTTGACTCCCTGGATACTGACCCTGTATTTCTCCACAAGGCCCAGTTTGAGCGGGCAGACGACAAGACATTCTGCCTTGAGCTGGCCAGGGCCTTTATTCATGGAAAGATTGCAAATTCCCGGGTGGTGCTCCACCGTTTTTCAAGGAAAAGAAATGCCCCTGTGCTCAGGGAGGCCTTTGAGAAGCTAAGGTCAAGCATAAGGAGGCTCAAGCAGGCTGCGAGCCTCGAAGAGATTTACGGCATAGAGGGAAGCGCGGCACGCATTTACTTTGGCTCCATAGCCAGGACCCTTGCCCCTGAGTGGGGTTTTGAGAAAAGGCGAAAGCGCCCTTCAAAGGACCCTGTCAATTCCCTGCTTTCCTACGGCTACACCCTGCTGTTTTACAACATTTACAGCATTGCAAGGGCAAGGGGCCTCAACCCCCATGTGGGTTATCTCCATCCCATTCGTTCAGGGCATCCCGCCCTTGTCTCTGACATCATAGAGGAATTCAGGGCCATCACGGTTGATTCGGTGGTGCTTGCTCTTCTTCTAAACAGGAGGTTGTCTCCAGTTGGATTCAGCAAGGATTCCACGGGCAGATGCATCATTGGCCAAAAGGCAAGGGACCTTTTTCTGAGGGCCTTTGAAAACAAGATGAATTCAGCCATTACCCATCCGTCCACTGGTCTCAAGCTGGATTACAGGAGATGTATTGAGCATCAGGTGAATCTCCTGGCAAGGGTAATAAGGGGCGTTGAAGAAAGGTATGTGCCAATGGTGGTGAGATGAGCAGGCTCTGGGTGGTTTGCTACGACATATCAGACAACAGGATACGGAACAAGGTGTGCGACCTGCTTAAAAACCACGGGGAACGGGTCCAGTACAGCGTTTTCGAATGTCACCTGGGGGACAAAGAGCTTTCAGGGTTGAGGCAGGAGGTGGCAGGCCTTCTTGAACAGGACGACCAGGTCCGCTGGTACCCCCTGTGTGACTGGTGCAAAGACAAGACCTCCTGGGACGGCCCTGGCATGCCGCCAGATGATCCCTATTTCAGGATAGTGTAGCATGGCCGATTTCTATGTAATCTGCTTTGACATACGGGATGAGACCAGGCTCACAAGGGTGGCAGACACCCTTGAAAACTTTGGTGTCAGGGTTCAGAGGAGTGTCTTCGAGTGCTATTTGTCTCAAAGGGAGGTGGCCATGCTCAGAAAAAGGCTTTGCCAGGTTGCTGACCTTGCCGAGGACCAGATACGCTACTACCAGTTATGCCCAAGAGACATGAAAAGGATAGCCATTGACGGGCCTGGAGAGGTAACGGTTGAACGGGATTTTTTTCTGGTCTAAAAAACTTATGATTTCCTGTAGAGTCAAAGACAATTCGTTGATTTTAAAGGAAAAATCATTTTATCCTTTAAGCTGCCAAAGGAATCTTTGTCTTTATCTCTTATCTATTTCCCCCGCCTTTTCCTGAAAAAATCCCTCAAAATATCTCCGCACTCCCTCTCCATTATTCCGCCTATCACCTCTATCCGGTGGTTGAGACCAGGCACACCGTTTATGTCCAAAACAGAGCCAAAGGCCCCGGATTTTGGATCAGGGGCACCGAAAACAACCCGTTTGACCCTGGCCCAAATAAGGGCGCCTGCGCACATGATGCATGGCTCAAGAGTGACAATCATGGTGGTGCCGGTAAGACGGTAGTTCCCTGTCTTTTTGGCAGCCTTTCTCAAGGCGTTTATCTCCGCATGGGCAGTTGGGTCCATGGCGCCTATGGGGCAGTTGTGGGCCTTTGAAATAACCTCCCAGTCCTTTGAGATAAGCACAGCCCCAACCGGGACTTCTCCCTGCCCTTGCGCCTTTTTGGCCTCATTCAGGGCCATTTCCATGAAGGATTTTAGTCTTTCAAAAGGGATTTCGTTCTCAGGCATGACTCAGGAAATTTCCCCCTTGAGCCTTTCAAGGAGCCCGGACTCGGAAAAACTAAAGTAGTTCGACGGGCCGGCCACGATTATGTGATCAAGGAGCCTTAGACCCAGCAGGGAGCAGGCCCTGATGAAGGAGCGTGTCAGCTCCTCATCTGCCCTTGACGGCTCTGTTGATCCAGATGGGTGGTTGTGCACAAGGATCAGGCCGCTTGCGTTTCTTAAAAGGGCCTGCCTCAGAACCTCCCTTGGATAGACTGCTGAAGAGTCGGCAGTACCGCTAAAAAGCTTTTCAATGTCAATTACGCCGTTTTTTACATCAAGATAGATTGCTGCAAAGTACTCCCTGTCCCTGAAAGAGAGCCAGTGACACAGGTAGTCCACAACATCCCTTGCGCAGCTTACCTTTTGCTTTTCCTTGAGCTGCTGCCTCAGGAAGCGGCGCGCCACCTGATGGATGAACTTAAGGGCAAAGAGGTTGTTTGGGCCTATTCCCTTTATCTTTTTAAGTTCTTCAGGCTCTGCCTCAAGTACCCTGGCAAGGGAGCCAAACTGTTTACATGCCTGTCTTGCAGGGAGCTTGCAGTCCTTTCTTGGGGTGCCAAGGGCAAGGAGAAGTTCCACGATCTCCTCATCGGTAAAGGAATCGAGGCCATATTTAAGGAACCTGTCCCTTAGCCTCTGCCTGTGACCTTCCGCCATGGTAATGTTTGTTTTATTTTGGGATTCCCACGCTTGCCATGTAGATGACGGTTTCTTCCTGCCCGTCAAGACCTAGAAGGCCGTTTACCTCGTCATCGAAAAAGGCGCCTATGGGGCAGGCACCAAGCCCGAGCGCCTCGGCTGCAAGAAGGACGTTCTGGCAGATGTGGGCCACGTCCATGAAGATGTACCTTATGCCCCTTGAGCCGTACTTTGCCATGGTCCTTCTAGGTATTGCCGACCAGATGAAGACCACCTGGGCACGCCAGCACATGGGCTGGCCCATTGCCCTCTCCCCAAGCTCCCTTCTGTATTCGCCCTTTGAGAGGAGGGCAAGGTGCGAGAATGGGACGTTGTAATGAAAGAGCCCCTGGGGAAGCCCTTTAACGTGGTTTACGCAGATGTAGGTTTCCACGGGATAGAGGGCC
>Ga0256832_1001286_pt1 | contig 16832 bp, 13 predicted proteins | sample 134614metaG_FD_190534 | JGI IMG/M metagenome (GOLD analysis project Ga0256832, IMG submission 190534) | Hydrothermal vent microbial communities from Lau Basin, Pacific Ocean - 134-614 | ecosystem: Environmental > Aquatic > Marine > Hydrothermal vents | place: Pacific Ocean: Lau Basin | collected...
GCCAGCACGACGAAAGGCTTCGAAGCGGGCTTCACATCAAATGTTACGGCGTCTTTCTGATCCTGCCAGACAGCCGTCAAGGTCCATTTGCCAGGTTTGGCGTCAGCGCCAATGGTCACGGGCAGCACAGCAATGGCCGCGGTTCCCTGTTCTGTGCTGGGAATCTGATAAGTCTGTTCCTGATTATCGGGCGATTTCAGGGTGAAGATGACAGTCTCACCGGCGGGAGCGCCCGTTGCACAGAAAACATGCGTCATGCCCGGTTCCAGGCCCTCATCGGGCAGGGGGGCGCTGACCAGGGCGAATTTCCCTGCATCCTGCAAACAGGCGGGATCGATGGCCGGGCGCAGAGTGGTTTTGATCATCAAAGTGGCGGGCGCAGACGTGGCGGGCGCGGGCATTGCGCCGTCGCTCTGAGCCACGGTTGCCAGAGGCGTCACATCGGGCGATGCCTGCTCAGAAGATTTTTGACATCCCGCTAACATCGCCAAAAGCAACAGGCTGCCGAAAAGAATAAGAAGGTGGGGGAAATGTTTTTTGCGCATGGGAGCCTCCGGGGGAGAGGATTAGAGAGTGACGGTAATCAGGTATTCCGGCAAAGCTGAAGAAATAGTAACGATACAGGTAACCCACACAACGCTTTGCCACGAAGGCCCGAAGCTTTTCGAAGACACGAAGAAAACCTTCTTTTTCCCTTCGTGTCTTTGCGCCTTCGCGTCTTCGTGGTTTTTGCCTTGCTATGAAAGGGCAGGTGTATGGTTACAAGAAATATCCAAAAAGGAAGCAAGGTGCAGAGATGGATCGCCGACCGTGGGGTGGAAAACGCTTCGCGTTCTTTCCGATGTCTGGCGCTCAGTAATCGTCTAAAAATTAGTTCCCGTTTTGTGCTCACCGACTGAAGTCGGACTCTTCAGGCCTGCGGCCACAAAGGCGGCCTTCGCCGCCTGTTTGAACTCCGTTGTGGGGTCGCCGCAGGGCGACCTTGCGGCGCAATCTAACTCAGCTTCCTTATCTCCTTCCCCGCCCGTCCCGGAGCGGGGGAGGAAGCAAAGGAGGGAGCCTGCGCCTAAAGAGCCCGAGTTTACTCGGCTAGTGTTGCAGCGAAAAGGGGAAGTTATTTCTGGATGCTCACTCAGCCATTGGCGATATCGATCTTTTCCTGAATCTCCGAAATGATGGGCTGTAAGTCGGGACGACGGGCGGCAAGTTCCTGCAAATCATAATAAGCAACGCCAAAGTAGGTGCTGCGCACCAGCGCATCATCATACTGCAACGTCAACTGAATGGCCTCATCATAAGCCTGACGCGCTTCATCATAACGCCCGGCGGCCAATAAATGCAAGGCTTTGTTGAAGGCTAAATCGGGCCGATTGGGCGCCAGCTCCGCAGCCTTGCTGCTGGCCTCCACCGCCGTTTCATAATCGCCCAGCAGATAGGCGGTCCAGCCCAGGTTGCTGAGCAGATAAACATCATTGCGTCCCAGCGCCAGCGCCTGCTGATAATCGGCCAGGGCCTGAGTCAAATCATTTTGCTGGTAATAATAGTAGCCGCGGTTGAAGTAGACATCGGCCAGGGCCTGCTGATCGACGGGCCGGTTCGTGACCGAAAGAAGCCCGATAGCCTGCTCATACAAAGCCAGCGCCTCATCTCGCTTGCCCTGCTGGGCCTTGATTTCGGCCAGGGCAAAATAAATCTGCCAGGCATTGGGATGCTCCCGCAATGCCGCTTGCAGGATATCAACGGCCCGATCCGGCTCATTGAGCTGAGCCAGCGAGGCGGCCAGTCCCAAAACCGCTGCCAGAGAATGCGGGTCCAGCGTCACGGAGCGATAGAAGAAATCCCGGGCAGCGGGCCAATCCGCCTGGACAGGGCCGGTAATGTAGCCCTGGGCCCACAACAGCGACGAAACAAAGCGATCCATCTCTGTCCGCCGATCCACCGGCGTCACGGTGGGCAACAGGCGTTGCGATAACTCGAATGCGCTCAGCGCCTCATCATACTCGCCCCGCCAAAAATGCGTCTGGCCGATAATCCAGTATTGCAGATATTGCAGGGGATGCCCCAGGCCGCGCGGCGCATAAATATGATAGCGAACGGGCGCAAAATCAGAAATGAGCAACGACCGCCCCTCGCTATCCGATGCCAGAGGCGGCAATGCGTCGGGCGGAATGAAGTAGACCCAGGCGTCGATATTCCTCTCATCATACACGCCGGTGACAATGACCCGGGCGCGATAGGTCTGGGCCAGTTTGGGAATATCCTTCTCCGGCGGGGCGTAGTCCAGATTTTCCACGCGATAAGCGCCCTGATAATGAGACGTCTGGCGCAAATCGTTGGCTAATTCGGCGCCGAAATCATATTGCTCGCCTCCCTCATGCCGGAAGGGAGCGACCAGGATCAGAAATTCATCCGGCCCCGCGGGGGTGATGTCTCTAGCCTTCGTCACGGGTGAAAAAGCAGCCCGGATAAGCAAGACGCCCGCCACCAGCAGGGCAATGCTGATCACCGCTCCGCCAAAAATAACGCCCAGGCGCAACTTATCATTTCCGTGCAATGATACTTGAAAATCTCTCAAAATGGGTTGCTGCAATCAGCGAAAAAGAGTCATGACGAAAGTTGTCTCCGCTTGAACAAACCTGCCAGGTTGACAACAAGATGTCATACATTAGCAATTACAAAAAGAAAAACAACATATGCAAGACATAATTGTAGCAGTGATAGTGTGTGAAGACAACAAAAGCCCCCGATTGGAACCTGGCGCTACGGCAGCAGCCCTGGCAACAACGTCACCCGCATCACGCCCTTTTCCACATCCACCTCCTGCACCACCTCGGCAATGGCGGGAAGCAGCGCCTCGCCCCGGGGGCCCTGCACGACATACACCTCGTTGGCTCCGGTCCAGATCACCTCGGTCAATTCGCCCAGAAATTCGCCAGCCAGCGTTTCCACGCGCAGTCCCACCAACTCATCCTCATAATACTCATTTTCGCCCAGGACCATGGCGTCTTCCCGGGCGACAAAAAGATATTTTCCCCGCAGCGGCTCCACAGCATTTCGATCATCCAGACCCGAGAATTTGACGAGCAAACCGCCTTTATGAGGCCGCGATGAAACGACTTCCCGCTGAAAGGACTCGCCTTCGACGAAAAGAAGGGAGCCCGAAGCAAAACGCTCGGGAAAATCGGTAAGTTGTTTGACTCTGATTTCGCCGCGAACGCCGTGGGCGCTGATAATGCGACCCACTGCCAGATAAGCCTCTCGCATGCTCATCGTCCCGCCTGTCTCAAGCCGACATCAGTCGATATCGACAACAATGCGCATCCCCTGGCGGGTGGCAGCGGCTTTGGCCACCAGCCTGATAGACTGAGCGGTGCGGCCTTTCCGGCCAATCAGACGTCCCACATCGCCCGGGGCGGCAGTGACATCCACATAAAGGGTGTTTCCCACGCGATGGGAGTCCACCTCCACCTGTTCCGGATTTTCGACCAGCGATTGGGCGATATATTCAATCACGTTCTGCATAGTTTCCTCAGAGGGAAGAAGCGCCGCCCCATCGCTCGGGGCGGCGTTCATGAAACTGGAATTTCAGTGAAATGCGCCGGGAATCAAGCAGCTTCCGAAGTGGCTTCTGCAGCTTCGGCAAGCTCTGCTTTCTTCAGCAGACGCGCCACGGCTTCGCTGGGCTGGGCGCCCTGGCTCAACCAATAACGAGCGCGTTCGTTGTTGACCTCGAAACTGGGGGGATTGGTGCGGGGATTATACCATCCCAGGATCTCGATGAATTTGCCATCACGGGGCGAGCGCTGATCGGCCACCACGATACGATAGGAAGCCTGTTTCTTCGCTCCTGTGCGGCGTAGTCTGATTCGTACCATTGCTAGAGTCTACTCCTGAATTTATTGGCTCAGAGCCTTGATGATAAGGTTGAGGGCTGAATTGAGTAATAAGCCACTGACCGATGGTCATTGTGGCGGGATAACATGAAAAGAGTGGGGCGGGCGCTCACAGGCCCATGCCGCCGAAGAGTCCGCCCAAACCGCCGCGTTTGCCCGATTGCAGTTGCTTCATCAGGCGCTGCATCTGGCGGAATTGAGAAAGCAATTCGTTGACTTCCTGCACGGTGACGCCGGAGCCCCTGGCCACGCGACGTTTGCGGCTGGCATTGATGATGCGAGGGTTGCGGCGTTCTTCCAGGGTCATGGAGCTGATGATGGCCTCGATATGGCGCAGTTGTTTGTCGGTGGCTTCGTGGTCGATTTCCTTGGCCATCTTGCCCATGCCGGGAATCATGCCCAGCAGGCTGGAAAGCGGTCCCATTTTGCGCACCTGGCGCATCTGTTTGAGAAAATCATCCAGATCGAATTCGCCTTTTCGCAGCTTTTTCTCCATCTTGGCTGCGTCTTCCTTATCCATCACTTCTTCGGCTTTTTCGATCATGGTGAGAACATCACCCATGCCGAGGATGCGGGAGGCCATCCGATCAGGATAGAAGGGTTCCAGGCCATCCAGTTTTTCGCTGACGCCAACGAATTTGATGGGCACGCCGGTGACCGCACGCATGGAGATGGCTGCGCCGCCGCGGGCGTCGCCATCCACCTTGGTCAAGATCAACCCGGTGAGACCCACCTGCTTGTGGAAATCGGTGGCCACGCGCACCGCTTCCTGACCGGTCATGGAATCAGCCACCAGCAGCACTTCGTTGGGATTGGAAAGCGCTTTGATCTTGACCAGCTCATCCATCATCTGCTCGTCGATGGTAAGTCGGCCGGCGGTGTCGATGATGACGACGGTGCGGGCTTCCTGCCGGGCCCGGCGCAGCGCCCGATTGACAATCTCGGGCGGAGGCGGCTCGATGCCCTCGCTGTGCACAGGAATATCAAGCTGTTCGCCCAGGACTTCGAGCTGCTTGACCGCAGCCGGACGGTAGGTGTCGGCTGCCACCAGCAACGGGCGTTGTCCCTGTTTGCGCAGACGCCGGGCCAATTTGGCGGCGGTGGTCGTTTTACCGGAGCCTTGCAAGCCCACCAGCATGATCACATGCGGCGGATTGCCGGAGAGATTCAACGGCTCGGCCTCGCCCAGCGTCTCGATCAACTCCTCATGCACGATCTTGATCACCTGCTGAGCAGGCGAAAGGCTGTGCGTGACATCTGCGCCGATCGCGCGCGTTTTCACCCGGGCGATGAAGTCCTTCACCACCTTATAGTTGACGTCAGCTTCCAGCAACGCCAGGCGAACCTGCCGCATTGCCTTGTCGACATCAGCCTCGGTGAGACGGCCTTTCTTGCCCAGGTTTTCAAAGACATCCTGGAGTTTATCGGAAAGATTATCAAACACGGCGTTAAATCATCATAACTGAATGACGGGCGCGGGGATGCGCCAAATAGTAATTGTAATAGCTGGCTCTATTTTGGTCAAATCTGGGCCACTTCCAATCTCCTCATTCCTTGCCGAAGAGGACCTTCCCAAAAGTGATGAAAGGCGTCCCAAATGAGTTGAAAAATGCCAAATGGCGTTGCTGGCGCACAGGCATGTTTGCCAGCGCCGCCATAGACGACTGACGTTGTCAGGCAACGCCCGCTGGAAGCGGACCGCCCCTCCCCGTTTGCAGGGCATCGCTTTGTAGCCCGATGGCTTCAGTCTCAGGCATTGCGGCAAGCATGCCGCCCCAACATAAGACACGTCTGCGTGATAAAAAAGGCTAGAGTCTGTTATGAACTTCTCGCCAATTTCCAAGCGTTTTCGTATCGATTACCTTTCGATTCGCCGCGGATGACACTGAAAAATCGGATTAGCGCTGACTTTCGCAGAAAAATCCTTCTACAATCCGAAAAATCCGCGGGAATCTGTCGCATCCGCGTTGTCAGCGGCGAATTCCACGGACAAATGACGTGAAAATTCGATTTGACGAGGCCAAAGTGCATAACAGCTTCTAGCCTGCCGGCGCAGCCGTAGAACGGCGCACCGGCGTGCTAACAGGCTTGGGCTTTGCTGTCGGCTTGGGCGTTCGGGATGGCTTGACGGCGGGTTTGGTGGCGCGGGGTTTCGGTGTTGGCGATTTGCCAGCAGGCTTCGATTTGCTCGCGCCCTGAACGAGGACCTCCACTGCATACCGTCGTCTTTTTTTCGTATAATATTTGACGATCGCTTTTTTCCGGGATACGATTTTGCCTTTCACGGTGGTATTTTTGGTCATGCGGATATACCGACCGTTCAGATAAAATCCGACTATCCGGCCTCTGACTTTTCGCACTCTGCCGATGGCCCCGGCTAGAGTCTGATACTCGCGTCCGGCCCCAGACCTGGCAGCGCCTGTGACGACAACGCTCGCGGCATAGTGTCGTTTTTTCTTCGTATAATAGCTGACAGCCGCTTTCCCGCCAGCCACTATCTCACCTTGAACCACCGTCGTTTTCGTAATCCGGATATAGCGCCGGTTGATATAAAACCCGACGACTTTGCCATTTTTCCGTCTGACTCGATAGATGACGCCAAAAGCAGATTTAAGTTTGACCGTTGCGGTAGGCGTGGCAGTGCGAGCAACAGGCGCGCTACTGCTCTGCGTCTGCACCGTGGAGGCAACCGGACGCGGCGTAGCGGTCGCGGTCAGCTCAGGTTCCACCGACGGTTTATGAGTCGGTTTGGGCGTGGCGGTGGGCGCAACCGTTCTGGAGGGTTTACGCGTGGCGACAGACGTCACGGTGGCGAAAAATCCAGGACTGGATGTGACTGTGGGCGTATGGGTGGGCGCCACTGTCGGGCTGTTTGTCGCCGCAGGCATTGGCGTGGCTTCCGGAGAGGGCGTCGCAGTTGTGACAGGCAATGGCGTATTCGTCAGCGCTGGTGAATCAGTGACAGCCATTGTGGCGGTCGACACAGGAGTCACTGTTCTTGAAATGACCGCGGCGCCCGCCACACCAATCACCGGTGATTTCACTGTGGCGGTCATGATGGCGGGGGGAACAGCCGTGACCGTCAGGGGCGCCATCCCTCCAGTGGCGATATTGATTGCGGGCGATGTTGGAGCAGGCGTCACGTCATTCTTTGCAACAACCGTTGCGGGTGCGACAGTCACCACAACCTGGGTAGCGCGGGCGCCAGGCGTCACAACACGCCGAGTGGGAGACTGGACGGGCGTTGAGACGGACGTTGCAATCTCTTTCTGCGGCGGAGGCTGTTGCTCTCCCCCACCGGATGAAGGCCCTCCCGGAACAGCATTGACGGGCGTTTGCGTCATCATGGTTGGCTGCTGCACCGGCGATGCTTTGACCGCCGGCGTGACATCCGTATTCTGTTCATGCGCCTGCCCGGGCGACTGTACAGTGGGTGATTCCTGGACAATCTGCACAATGATCGTCTGCCCGCCATCCGGTTCAGAAGGCGTAAGGCGCTGCATCATTTCATCAGCCACTATCTTGACACGATAAAACGGGCTGCCGGGGCGGGCGTTATCTGCTGCAAAAATCATCAACCCCAAAACCAGGGCAATGGTCAGAGCGGCGATGAGGGGCGTTGGCGACCATTCCATGGCTGCTTCCAGAGCCAGGCGCCAGCGCTGCCAGAATGGCGGCTGTACGGGCGGCAGGGCGAAGCCCCGGTCAGGAACAGCGGCGGGGATGGATTGCAAAACGCGTTCCCGGGCCCGGGCCAGCGCAGCGTCAGCATCGGGCATCTGGCGCTGTCCCAAATCCTGTAATTGCTGCGTCAGGAACAACATCTCATTCAATTCGTCCGGCGCTTCAGGACGCGCACCAGCAGCCCCGGCGCTCTCGCCCGGGGTCTCCAGCAGCTCCTGAAAGAGCTCTTGCCAGTGACGATCTTCTGCACTCATAAGGTTTGTTGCTCCAGAATACGGCGAAGCGTCGCCATGCCGCGGAATTGCAACGCCTTGACAGCGCCTTCGGTCTTATTCATTATTTCAGCCACTTCGGAGATGTTGTAGCCTTCTAAAAACCGCAAGGTGATAACCTGCGCCTGTTCATCGGTCAATTGATTGATGGCGCGCAAAAGCGCATCGCTCTCAAGTTTTGCTGCGGTTGCCTTATAGGGATCGCCATTGCCAGCAGGAATATGAGGCGTGTCCTCGATATTTGTATAGGTGGCCTGACTGCGCTTGCGATAGTAATCTACCACAAGATTATGGGCGATTCGATAAATCCAGCCGGAAAACGATGTGCGCCAACCCTTTCCACCCTTCATCGCCTCCAGCATTCGCAAAAACACCTGCCCGGTCAGATCCTCAGTCACCATAGGATCGCTGGTGCGGTGATAAATGAAACTCTGAATTTTGGGCGCGTAGAGATGATAGAGTTTGGCGATGGCCTCGGGATCACGTGCTGCTGCCCGTTCCACCAGCGCCGCCTCAGTAGTGGAAAACGTTGGCGGTAATACGCTTTCGTGTGTCAAGACGGGGGACGTGGGGAAAAGTTACGGGGGAAGTTATAAAAAGCAAGAATCTCTTGCCAATTTCCCTGTCGGGATATCAAAAGACACCCCGATTTCTCTATTCGCGCCAGAAAACAGCTATATCATAGCCAATAAAAAGATTTTATGCAAACTCTGATAAATGGTGAGTCTGTGCGGCGCGCACAGTCGCCCCACAGCCATGATTCTCGCCAGCGACACTTCCCCCGAGGCTTCTCAAGTCAACCCGTGCGTCACTTTATAAACCACCCACATCCGCTGGAAAACCGTAATGCCGGCCAGAATGACAATCAGCGACAAGGCGATGAGCAACAGGTTTTCATACAAACCACTGAACAGCAATGCCACGGCCATAATGATAAACCGCTCGACCCGGGTCCCCACGCCGACTTTGACGTCAATGCCAATCCCTTCTCCCCGCGAGCGGGTGTAACTCACCAGAAAACTGGCGATCAGAGCCAGAAAAGCAACCATCACAGCCCAGACCTGACCCGCCACCGCAAAACGATAGGTCAGCGCCATGATGATGATAGATTCGCTGAGACGATCCAGCGTGCTGTCCCAAAAAGCGCCGAATTTGTTACGAATGCCGATCTGCCGGGCCAGCGTGCCATCGATGGCGTCTGCGCCGGCAGCGACGAGGAAAACAATGCCCGCCCAGAAAATCTGATCGATGACAATCAGATAGGCCGCCACCACATTCAACAAAAAACCAAGCAGTGTGATGACATTGGGGGTGATGTGCAAAGCGCGAAAAACGCCGGCAATCGGTTCCAGGATGACCTTGAGGTTGCGTCGTCCCCATTCGGTAATCATTACGTAACGATCCTCTGTGATTGATGGCCTTCCCGAAATCCCCGCCATACAAAACGGCGGTCTCCGGGAAAATCAGAATTTGGATGCAAAAGTAGTATAATAAAAACAAGTGCTCCAAAGTGTACACTAGCACTCTTCACTTCTTCAAATTCTGATCCGGTCGATTCCCTTTTTCACATCACCTGTGTTACGTCGTTCCAAAACCTCTGCCACCCTGACTGAGTCCCTGAACCAGGCGCTGGCGTTATTGAAAAATGCCCGCAGCGTTGTTGTGTTGACAGGGGCAGGCATTTCTACGCCATCGGGCATTCCAGATTTTCGCTCGGATAAAACAGGATTGTGGCGTTTCACAAACCCGTTCGAGGTCGCCACGCTCTGGGCCTTTCGCGATCATCCAAAGCGCTTTTACAACTGGATGCGCCCTCTGGCGAAGGATATCCTCACGGCCAGGCCCAATCCCGCCCATTTTGCGCTGACGCAGATGGAGCGCATGGGCAAAGTAACGGCCATCGTCACGCAGAATATCGACGGTCTACACCAAAAAGCAGAAGCCAACAAGGTGATGGAAATTCACGGGCATTTGCGTTCGATGAGTTGTCTGGACTGCGGTTATCATGATGAAAGCGCCCCCTATCTGGATGACTTCTTGCAAACAGGCGAGCCGCCCCGCTGTCCGCGTTGTGGCAGCGTCATGAAACCAGACATCATCCTTTTTGGCGAGGCGTTGCCCCATGAAACGGTGGTGGCGGCCCAGGAAGCTACGCTTCATAGCGATTTGATGCTGGTGGCAGGCTCCTCGCTGGAAGTGATGCCCGCCGCCGATCTGCCGGCATTGGCCGTTCGCAGCGGCTCCAAGCTCATCATCGCCACATTGGGCATGACGCCTTTAGATCACCTGGCCGATGTCATTATTCGCGGAGATGTGGCTGAGACGATGCCATGGCTGGCGGAGCACCTGGAGAAAAGTTAATCCTCGTATTGCCCGACAAAATAAAACGCCCTCCGTCAAAAATGGCGGAGGGCGTTTTTTGTGCGGAGAAATGACAATCTAATCCTGAATGACAACGGGCAGCCACACTGCGCCATCCCGGGCGGAAACGATGATGCGGACATCGACGCCCTGGAAACGATGCAGCACGCCCGGTCCGCCATCCACCAGGATCGTGACGCGGCTTTCGCCCACAGGCGCCTGGTTCATATCCAGAGCCACCTGCATGACACGCGGTGTAATGCCGTGATCAGGCAACAGTTTCACCCAGGGGATGTATTGCAACAGGCGCTCCTGACCGTCAGGCCCAACGAACACGAGGCCGGCGTCGGTGCGGCGGGCAGTGAGCTTGCCGCTGTGGTACAGAGGCGCTACATCGTCCCACCAATCACCCGAAGGCACCACGTAGGCATACCAGGAAATGGCGCTACTGCTGCCCGGCGCCTGATCGATGTTTATCTCTTTCAACGGCGTAGGCTGTCCTTTATGAGCCAAAATGAAGAGACTATCGGGGCTAACCTGCAACTCGGGCATAACGGCGCGAATAGTGAGATGGACCGCGACCGTCTGCACGCCATTTGTCACATCGCCGCTGGGCGACGCGCCTGTTACGGTAATGGTGGCGTTATACACGCCCGGATCCATACTTGAAACTGCATTTTTCATCTTCACCGTGAAGGTGGCCGGGGCGGAAGCGTTGGCGGGGGTCACTTCCAGCCAATCGCCGCCATCCTGAGTCTGGACACTGACGCTGATATTAAGGAGGCCGCCTCCGAGATTGCTTACTTCAAAAGTCTGGGCAGGCGGCGCGCTCTCGGCATGGGTCATTTCAAAGTCAAGCGAGGTGGGCGCGACCTGCATCTCGGGCGGCTCGGCGGAAACGCCCGTGCCGTCATAATTGCCCAATGCAATCACAACAGGTTGTCGCAAACTGACGGCGATGTCATTGCTGTGATTATAGTTAATGTCCGGATCCCAATAGATGCGATAGGAGCCGGATTGGGCCACAACAATCTCCGCCTTGCCATCGCCATCCACATCCCCCATGCGAATGGTCTGAAGATCGCGTCCCAGGGCCAACTTCCAGCCATCGGGCATGGGATCGTTCCCCCAGTTAAAGCCCAACAATGAAACGCCGCCGGCCACTTCGGGGTCGCGAATTACAAAGACTTCATCATCGCCGCTGGCGTTGATATCCCCGACAGCGATATCCTGCCAATAAGGGTAGTACTTGCCGCCGCCATCGGGCGCTGGGGTGAGATTGTAATTATAGTATTGGAAAACGACGAAGGAATCACGCTGCCCCAGAACACCGCCACGCGTGGTGACGATCTCGTCGATATCACCATTGTTGAGATGCGTATTGCCGGTAGCCAGGCCAATCCAGGGAAAGTTATAGGCATGGCTATACAGCGTCAGCCAGGGGCCGTTGGGATCGTTGGGAGCGTATTTCTTGATCATGATGCGCTTATCGCGATTCGTGTCTGTGCCATTCCGCATCATAACCAGCTCATCGCCTTCCAGACCGTCCACATCGCCCGGCTCCATATGAATCCACTCGGCGCCAAAGGTTTCATCAAAAACCAGATGCCAGGAGACGCCATCGGCGTTGCCATCATAGATCTGAACGCTGTATTTGGAGTTGTTCCGATTATCAGTGCGTTGGACAAGAATCTCATCCCGGCCGCCATCTCCGGGAATAAAGTCGCCAGCATTCACCGAAATATAGGCAAAACCGGGAGAGAGCGTCTGGCTGAACTGGGGCTGGACGCCGCCCGTATTGAAGGGCGTCAGAAGCTGCACCTTTGCGCCGGCGATCGCGATAATCTCATCCACGCCGTCGGCATTGCTGTCAATAGTCGCCATACCGGTGTACCCGCCGGTCGGGGAGCGCCAGGTGAAGGGGGCGGAGCCCGCAGGGGTGACGGGATCAACGATATTGATGTAGCCGGTGGCGTCGATGTACGCCAATTCGTCATCATCCACGACGGCCGATTCGGCTTTGGAAACAACGCTATCGCCCATGACGCCCCACAGGGCGATGCCAAGCACGAGTATTCCGAGAAGAATCATGGTTATTTTATATTTTCGCATGGGTGTCATTACTCCTTTACAGAAAGTGAAAGGTGAGGGTCATTCAGACGAGAGGGATGATGCGGATATCCTCCGGCGAGAGAAGATGCGACGACGCATCATAGCGATGATGATTATAGCATCAGACTGAGACGTTTTGAGAATTATACAGAAGAACCTTGAGGCTTTCGCGTTGTCGGGCCATTTCGAAGGCTTCTTCCGCCCGAGACAGGGGAAAACGGGCGGTAATCAGAGGCCGGGGATCGATAACGCCTCGGGCCAATGCCTGAATAGCCTGTGGAAATGGCCCGCAGCGAGAGCCGATGATACGCAACTCATTGACCACCACCGGACTGAAATCCAGTTCGGATTTGCTGGCGCTGGTGGTTTTCAGAATAAGGGCGCCGCGAGGCCGCAGCACGCCGAAAATCTGCTGAATGGCCTGAGCATTGCCGGTCACATCGATGGCAATATCATATTCCCGGCCAGACGGCGGAGCAAGAGCCACATCGACGCCCGCCTGCGCCGCGAGCGCCAACTTCTTAGTATGACGTCCTATCAGCAACGGATGATACCCTTCGGCCTGGAAAACCCGGGCGATAAGCTGGCCCAGACGACCATCGCCAAAGATGATGACCCGATCGCCTATGCCCTCGGGGACATCGCGCAGAGCGGCGTAGGCCGCGGCCAGAGGCTCTGCGAACACCGCCATCTCATCGGGCGCGTTATCGGGCACGGGATGCAAAAGATAGATGGGGCTGACGAGATACTCGGCAAAAGCGCCATCCCAGTTGATGATGCCCAGCACCCGGCGGTTCTGGCAATGGGTGGTCAATCCCCGGCGGCAATGATCGCATTCGCCGCAGATGGTGTTGATTTCACCCACTACGCGGCGTCCCACCCAGTCCTCGTTGCCGGGCGCTGCGACCACCTCGGCCACATATTCATGTCCCAGCACGCCGCTGAATCCCCCCTTGTAGCCCGCGGTCAACGCCAGATCGGTGCCACAGATGCCCGCGTAGCGCATGCGCAGCAGCGCCTCGCCCGGACCTGGCGTCGGACGAAGGAGGTCTTGACGCAGAGAGAGTTCGCCATTTTGTAATGTGAGTGCAAGCATCATGATCTCTGGATAACAAAAAACCGGGCATGAGAGCCCGGTCTTTGTCTTGTGAGTGGCGTATTATGCGGTTGCTGTCTTTTTCGCCTGCTTTTTCTTACCACGATGGAACCATCCGAAAAGGCCCTCGTGGTTATGCCAGGAGACCAGTAGCGGTGTGGCAATGAAGATAGAGGAGTATGTACCGCTCAGCATACCGATGAACATGGTGGCAATGAACTGGCGAATCGTGACGCCGCCGAAGAGCAGCAAGGCGATCATTACAAACATGGCGTTGATCTGCGTGGCGATGGACCGCTGCATGGTTTCCAGCAGAGATCGATTGGCGATAACCTCGAAGGATTCCCCCTTGCGCCGACGGCTGTTTTCACGGATGCGATCGAACACCACGATGGTGTCCTGCACCGAGAAGCCGATGACGGTCAGCAATGCTGTCAGGAACAGCGCATCCACCTCCCAGCCGGCGATGAAGCCCATCAGCGAGAAAAAGGCCGAAGCCACCAACACGTCGTGGATCATGGCGATAATCGCGGAAACGCCGTAACGAACAGGGTGATCCACCTGGCGAAACGCCCAGATGATGAAACCCAGGATGACCAGCGAAGCCATGATCACTGCGATGAACGCGGTGCGGGTCACTTCCTTGCCCACTGTCGGGCCTACGGCCCGGAACTGGAGCTCTTCCGGTTTCTCGCCAAATTGTTTTTCCATGGCCGCCATCAAATTAAGCTTTTCATCCGGCCCGATCTGCTTGGTGCGAATCACCAGGGTGTTTTCATCACCAATTGTGTGGACATTGGCGTCGCTGATTCCCTGGCTATGAAAAAACTCGACCATATCACCGGGAGCGATGGGTTGGGAGAAACGCAGCTCCCACATGGTGCCGCCGGTAAAATCAATCGAAAGCCGAAACGGCGTGCCAATGGTGAGCATGGAATAGAGCATGATCAAAATGCCGGGGACAATGATCACGGTCGAGAAAATATAATACCAACGTCGATGTTTAATAATGTCATACATAAGCCAATACCAGGTGCGAAAAGTGCGGGAATGAGATCAAACGCTGAACCAGGACAATTTGTTCTTGAGGGAGTCAGCGAAATACTGGATGATAAAGCGCATGAAGGTGCGGGTGGCAAATACGGCCGTGAACATAGAAACCAGCACACCGATGATCAGGGTGATAGCAAAGCCCTGCACCACCGAAGCGCCAAAATTCGAGCCAAAGTAGAGCAGGATAAGGCCGGTGAGGATCGTGGAGAGATTGGAATCCAGGATGGATGTCCAGGCTCGGGAGAAACCCGCTTCGATGGCGCTGGGCAACGAGCGTCCCGCCCGGAGCTCTTCCCGCATACGCTCAAAAATCAGGATATTTGCGTCCACTGCTGTGCCTGTTGTCAATAGCAAACCGGCGATGCCGGGCAGGGTCAGCACGACGGGAATAATTTTATAAAGTGAGATATTGAAGGAGACAAAACTCAGCAATGCCAGATCGGCCAGGAAACCGGGCAGCCGATAGAAGGCCAACATGAACAGCAGCACGACGATGACGCCGATGGTTCCTGCCAGCAAACTGCGCCGCACGGAATCTTCACCCAATGACGGCCCAACGGTGCGAACGTCCACCACATCCAAAGGCACTGGCAAGGCGCCATACTTCATCTGAATCGCCAGATTCTGGGCCTCGTCCACGGTAAAATCGCCCTCGATGATGCCGGCGTCTGTGATCTTGGCCCGGATAACCGGCGCAGAGAGGATGGTCTTATCCATCACGATGGCCAGATAATTGCCGATGTTATCGCCAGAATACTTGCCAAAAATCTTAGATCCCTCTTTGGTGAGCTCAAAAGCAATGTAGGGTTTCTGGGTATTGGGATCGCGACGCACATCCACGTTTTTCAGTTTGTCACCGGTCATGATGGTCGGATACACCTTGTCACTGGCCGCGCCTTCGGCCGGGCCATTGGTGGTGTTAATCTTCATGCCGGCAGTCAACCCCTCAGGGTTCGACCCCAAATCGACGAATTCGAGCTGACCGGTGCCGCGCAGAGTCTCGATGGCGGCGTCCGGGTCATCCACGCCCGGCAACGCTACGATAATGCGATCTTTACCCGCCTGCACCAACGACTCGCTAACGCCCAGGCCGTTGACGCGACGTTCGATAATCGCGCGGGCCAGTTCCAATTGTTCATCAGTAGCCGTCTGACCTTCTGGCAGATCAGGCTGTAGCTGAATCTGCGTTCCGCCCTGCAAATCCAGACCCAGCCGCAACGTCAATGCTTGAGGCCCTTCTTGATGAGGAGCCACCAGTTTCTTGAACCAGTCTGGATGATCAATGGGCAAGGCAATGTAAGTTGCCAGCGCCACCAGGATGATAAGAATGATGAGAATGAGATTGTTCCGTGACTGCATAGCGATTCCTTGAACTGTATTTAGGATTAGCGGCCCCAACGGGTCGCAGATAATAACAACACGAGCAAACCAAGTGATTATAGGTCGGGTGGGTGACAGTGTCAAGTATCAATCGCTTTTTGATCGGGTAGGTGAGGTAAAAGATGAATAGACATTATCGGAAATAACTCACTGTGAGGTGGACTCTCCGATTTTGCTCAATCATGCCCGGATCGATGATTAATGATTGATGATCAAAGTGAAAAACACGCTGATTTAGCCTTTAATCATTGGCTTCACTGAAAAAAGGTTATTTCACCACGGAGACACGGAGGACACGGAGAAAATAGTAGCAGTTCATAGAGAAATTCCTCTCCAAACCTCGCCTTTTTCTTCCTCCGTGCACTCTGTGCCTCCGTGTTGAAGGTTTTTTCAGTATAGCCAATCATTGTTCATTAATCTTTTGAGCTTTGTCAGCAGCAGCATAATGCCAAGCGTGAGCAGAGACTTTCTTATTTCCGATAATGTCTAATTATGATTTCTTTGCTCCCGCCTGATTGCTTATGCTAAACTAAATGGTTGCATCAACAACTTCTCTAATTCTGCACCCCACAGGCAAACGCTATGCGCTTTCAGCGATTTTTCATTTTGCCACTCCTGGCAATCTTCCTCGCGCTCGGTATTCAGACCGTCAGCGCTCAATCGGGCATCACCTACCCGCCCGAGACCGAGGTGTTGCGCGGCTCGGTCCAGATTAAGGGCGCCGCGGTGCATCAGGATTTTTGGAAATATGAGCTCGCGGCTGCTCCCCAGGGCACGCAGAACTGGTTCAACATCGCCGGCAGCGAAACGCCCGTACAAAATGGCGTCCTGGGCATATGGGACACCCGCACCGTGCCCGACGGCGCTTACACTATTCGTCTGCGAGTCGTGCGCCGTGACGGCAATTACGATGAATACTTCGTACAAAAAATCATCGTAGCCAACACCACCCCCGTAGAAACGCCCACGCCCGAGACCACG
>Ga0256832_1001287_pt1 | contig 16830 bp, 9 predicted proteins | sample 134614metaG_FD_190534 | JGI IMG/M metagenome (GOLD analysis project Ga0256832, IMG submission 190534) | Hydrothermal vent microbial communities from Lau Basin, Pacific Ocean - 134-614 | ecosystem: Environmental > Aquatic > Marine > Hydrothermal vents | place: Pacific Ocean: Lau Basin | collected...
TATATTGAGGTATAAAAAAAAACAATAAGATTTTGAATATGTTATGTGTTTTTTAAGATATTTTTTGAAAATAATATACTATCAAATAGATAAAATCATATTTTTTTCGTTAGTTATATCAAATTCACTTTTATGGTGATTAATTTTTATGTAGGTTTGCACAAATTTAAAAATAAAACATGAGAAATATAATTTTAGTTTTTATTATTTTGGTTTTTGGTTTTTCTAATTCATTTGCACAAGAATTTCATTTTGGAATTAGGGGAGGCACAAATTTTGGAAAAATACAAGGACCAAGCGAAGAAGAAGTAGAAGAGGGGCATTCTTTTGGAAATGGATTCCATTTTGGTGTAGAAGCATTGTATTCTTTTAATGATTATTTGTCCATAGGTACAGAATTAAGTTATAACCAAATAGGATCAAAATACCATTATAAAGGTAAATCCTACCATATCTTTTTTGCTGAAGACAAAATATTGTACAATGATGATGTTGAATACAATTTGAATATTTCCAATTCTTATATAAATATCCCTGTTAATGTTTATATAAAACCTTTGAGAAAACTTGAATTTAAACTGGGTGGGTACATTGGATTTTTAATCAATCCTACCGCTTCGGGAAAAATGAGATTCGGAACAAAGTTTAATCAGGTCCTTAATTACAATTACTATACAGATGCAAAACCAAATCCGTATAGATACAGAGGTGGATTGTTATATATCAAAAACCCTGAAGCACCGGATGATCCTACAAAAAACCTATCAACAAGAAAGATTGCAACTGCATATTATCAATATCCTTCAGAAGATTATAAAAATGAGAGGTATTACAATGTTTTGGATTTAGGATTAAATGCCGGTATCAATTATTATATAAATTCCAGTCTTTATTTGGGACTTAATCTGCAATACGGAATGTATGATATTACCAATGATAAATTGGATAGGTCTTTAAAAAGCTTGGGCGGCAATGGAGATTCTACATATGATGATGCTGATTACTTGATATATAGAAAGGACAAAGACACTAATCTAAATTTACAAATATCTTTGGGTTTTAGATTTTAAAAGAGTTTATTTATTTCTTGTTATATTTTTCAATGCTTATAGGTTTCAAAGACCTATAAGTTTTAGGTATATATTGGCTACACGAAATATCTATACCTTAGGAATCGTTTTAATAGTAGCACTTCATTTTCTACTACCGTTGCACAAATGTAAAAGTTAATGTAAAAAGGAGGGAATTTTTAAAACAAAAACTCACGCATGAAAAATCACAATTACATTCTAAAACTACATCTAATATTTATTTTGATAGTAATGTCTTTTGTTAAGATAGGTTTTGGGCAAAAAAATGGACATAATAATAAGGATAAATCAACCAAAGTAAAACTTGAAAAATCAGGAAAACCTAAAACCGTTATTCCTTATAATCAATGGGTATTGCTAAATCCTGAAATCAAAACTTGGAATTTTAAATATGGTACATACAAGGATGATTCTGTTGAATATAATGTGGGAATATTTGATCAAAATAAGAACGGTTCATTCACCGATATAGACGAAGATATTTTGTTTGTAGGAAGTAAAACAGATTCTTCATTCGAATATATCGATCATGTTTCTTCACGAGTAACATCACTGAAAAAAGACAATTACCTCAATTATGATGATTTGTACACATATAAAATTTCTCTAGACAAGGAAAATATATTAGTTATCGAAAAAATAAGCAGAAAAGACTATACTGCCGATTTAGTATATTTTGATAAATTACCTGATGAGAACCTAAAGTTCTTATACGAAAATAAAACAATTAATCTCAGATCTATTGTGAATGGGAAACCAACAAAATTAATTTTTTGGGCAACTTATTGTAATCCTTGTTTTAAAGAAATGGATAAGATAAAAGAGAATAAATTGTATGAATCTTATAATATAGTATCATTATTTGGTGACGGTGATATAACGGAGGCGCGCGCGATGATAAAAGAGAGAAAATATCCTTGGCTTTTTCTCCAAAGCAACAAAAAAATCAGAAAAATACTTAGTCAAAACGGCTTTCCATATATTGTTGATTTTAATGAAGAAGGAAATATGATTAAATAGTGTGCTTGCAGGATAAAATGAATTACACACGTAAAAATGAATACACTTTTGTTATATTTGTAAAATATAATGGAGATCTTTCCGTAAGACTCCTTTACAAATAGAATTATATGTCAAAAAACAAAACACTTTATTTGGTTGATGGTCATGCATTGGTGTATAGGTCACATTACGCCTTTATCAATAGACCACTGATTAATAGCAAAGGAATAAATACTTCTGCTATTTCGGGTTTTATTCGGGCTATCTGGGAAATTATTAAGGATAAAAATCCGGATTATTTGGCGGTTGTATTTGATCCTGCCGGGCCAACATTCAGGCATGAAGAATATGAACCGTATAAAGCAAATAGGGATAAACAACCGGAGGATATTCAAGTAGCAGTACCGATAATTAAAGAATTGCTAAAAGCTTTTAATATTCCTGTATTGACTATAGACAGGTACGAAGCTGATGATGTAATCGGTACTTTGGCAAAAAGGGCTGCTAAAGAAGGATTTGTTACCTATATGGTCACTCCTGATAAAGATTACGCCCAATTGGTCGAAGATAATATTTTTATGTACAAACCGCTTGGTAGAGGAGATGGATATTCAGTTCTGGGAGTCGATGAGGTAAAAGAAGGTTGGGGGATTAGCAGTCCTCATCAAGTAATAGATTTTTTAGCGATTCAAGGGGATTCTTCTGATAATATTCCCGGAGTAAAAGGAATTGGACCCAAAGGCGCTAAGACCTTGCTAAAAAAATATGGAAGCCTGGAAGGAATCTATGAAAATATCGATAAGATAACCGGAAGAACCAAAACCCTACTGGAGGAATCAAAAGACAATGCATTTCTGTCTAAATATCTTGCGACAATTAAATTGGATGTCCCTGTTGATTTTTCAACGGAGCAGTTTGCGAGAAAACCTATGAATAAAGAAAAACTATCTGAATTATTCAAGGAACTCGAATTTAGAACTCTGGCAAGAAGCATTCTTGGTGAAAAGAAAAAACAAATCGTACAAGGTTCACTATTTGGAAATATCCAAACACCAAAACAAGAATCTTTGGCAACAGAAAAAGAGAAAACCGGTTATGAAATAGTAAAAAATAGTTTTAAAAATACTAAAAAAGAGTATATACTTGCACGTAGCAAAAAGGAAATTGATGAATTGATTTCATTATTGAAAAAGCAAAAAGAATTTGCATTTGATACAGAAACTTCCGAACTAAACCCTAATATGGCCGATCTTGTAGGTATGTCTTTTGCTTTTGAAAAAGATAAAGCATATTATGTTCCCGTAGATGTCAAATCAGGAGATTTTGAGGATATAATCCATAAATTCAAAGCTATATTGGAAGATGAAAGTATTGTAAAAATAGGTCAAAATATCAAATATGACAGTTTGGTTATGAAATGGCATGGTATTGATTTGAAAGGCGATGTTTTTGATACAATGATTGCTCATTATCTTATCGAGCCGGATATGCGCCATAAACTGGATTATTTGTCAGAATCTTATCTCGAATACAAAATGGAGCCTATCGAAAATCTAATCGGAAGAAAAGGTAAGGGGCAATTGAGTATGAGAGATATTGATGTTGACAAAGTGAAAGACTATGCAGCTGAAGACGCCGATATTACATATCAACTAAAAGAAATTTTTGCTAAAGAATTGGATAAAGAAAAACTGGATAAAGTATTTTATAATATCGAAATGCCCTTGATAGATGTATTAAAAGAAATGGAATACAATGGTGTTTTTGTTGATAAGGAATTTTTGAATAATTATGCAGTTGTTCTCCAAAAACATATAGATGAAATCGAAAAGAAAATTTATGATAAAGCAGGTGTTAGATTCAATATTTCATCCCCAAAACAAGTGGGAGAGGTTCTTTTTGAAAAGCTGAAAATTCCATATAGATGGCGTAAAACATCGAGTGGACAATTTTCAACCAGTGAAGAAAAATTAAGTGAATTGGCTATAAAGCACAAAATAGTTCAAGATATTTTGGACTATAGGAAGTTGAGAAAGCTAAAAAATACTTACGTTGATGCCTTACCGAAATTGATAAATCCAAAAACAGGAAGAATTCACACATCTTTTAATCAGGCAAGAGCAGCGACAGGAAGACTTAGTTCAGAAAATCCCAATGTCCAAAATATACCTATTCGTGATCAAGCCGGAAGAGAGATAAGAAAGGCTTTTAAAGCTAGAAGTGATGAATTTTTGCTATTGGCAGCCGATTATTCTCAAATAGAATTGAGGTTAATAGCTGAAATGAGTGGGGAAAAAGCTATGCTTGACGCATTCAATAAGGGATTGGATATACATAAAGCGACAGCCGCAAAAGTATTCAATATACCTATCGAAGAAGTGACTCCCGATCAAAGAAGACAAGCAAAAACTATTAATTTTAGTATAATATACGGTGCCGGAGCCACAAATCTATCAAGACAATTGGATATCTCGAGAAAGGAGGCATCCAAACTGATAGAAAGTTATTTTAAAGAATATAGCGGGCTCAAAAAATTCTTTGACGATACCGTTCAATTTGCCAGAGAGAACGGATATGTATTGACCAAACTCGGTAGAAAACGAAAATTAAGAGATATAAATTCAAGAAACGGACTTGCACGGTCAAATGCCGAAAGAATGGCAATCAATACCCCTGTTCAAGGTACAGCTGCCGACATGATAAAAATCGCGATGATCAATATTCATAAAGCAATGCAAAAAGAGAAAATGAAATCTAAAATGCTATTGCAAGTTCACGATGAATTGATATTTGATATGCATAAAAGCGAAGAAGATAAGCTGAAAAATATGGTGATTGATAAAATGATTAATGCTATACCGGATTTGAATGTTGCCATCAAGGTTGATACGGGTATAGGCGAGAATTGGTTAGAAGCTCATTGATATAAATACATAAAAATGCAATACAAATCAATATTCTATTATCTGGTAATTTTATTTATCACAATGCCGGTCGTTTCTTATAGTCAATTCGGTGGGGCAAATAACGGAAATCCACCTAATATCAAATGGAAAGAATTATCAAATGAATCGGCAAGAATCATTTTTCCCGAAGGTCTCGTTTCAAAAGCTGCCAGGGTTGCTGATGTGATAGATTATCTAAATAAAAATAACAGGACTTCGATTGGAAAAGCCAAAGGAAGGATAGATATAATTCTTCAAAACCAGTTGACAGAAGCCAATGGTTTTGTTACAGCAGCCCCATTTCGTTCAGAATTTTTTACTACAGCTCCACAAAGAAGTTTTCTCGGTACTCAAGATTGGTTGGATATGCTATCAATTCACGAATACAGACATGTAATGCAATTGCAATTTGCCAAGCAAGGAATTACCAAAGCCGGCTCAATACTCTTAGGGGAAACAGCGTGGATAGCAATGGCATTTATGGCTATACCTTTTTGGTTTACCGAAGGTGATGCAGTAACCCAGGAAACTCTTTTGTCTGAAGGAGGACGTGGTAGATCGGGAAGCTTTATGGCTGAATACAGGGCAATGCATGAGGCAGGAATAAATTATCCATATGAAAAAATCAGAAATCAATCCTATAAAAGCATTTTGCCTGGTAGATATCGTATGGGATACCTCTTTTCAATATATGGTAGAAATAAATACGGAGATGATTTTTGGAAAAAAGTATCAAAAGATGCCGTAAGATACAAGAGAGTAGTTTGGCCTTTTTCTCAAAGTTTGCGTAAAAAAACCGGCAAAAATGTTCATAGGTTTTATAAAATGATGATGGATTCTGTTTATAATCAATGGGACAAGGATAATCAAGTATTAAATTGGAGAAATGAAAACGAGATTTTGGTCAATAAGCCCATTCCAAAAAATAAAATCTCTTATTATCTCAATCCTAAATTTGTGAATGAAAATATTATTGTTTTGCATTCCGGCAGAGATAGAATTCCGGGATTTTATATATTGGATAAGCAAGGAAATGAAAAAAAATTGTTTGATCTGGGATATCACGACTCTTATTTTAATTACAATAAGGGCAAAATGGTTTGGACTCAATCCAAAACGGATATTCGTTGGAAAAACAAGACGTTTTCAGAGCTATATATTTACGATTTCAAGACCAAATCCAAGAAGAAACTTACTTCAAAAACAAAATATTTCTCTCCTGATATCAATTCTGAAGGAACAAAAATATTGCTTGTAAATTCTGATGAACTAATGCGGTATTCTATTGAAATTTTGGATTCTAAAACAGGAAAAATCATTAAGAGTATTCCAAATCCGGACAATATCTTTCTCTCTTCCCCCAAATGGTTGAGTGATGACGAGATTATTGCTATTGCACAGCACAATCAAAAGAATGCGTTAATGAGAATAGAGATACAAACAGGAAAAATGAATCCGGTGATTGATTACACTCAAAATCTTATTCTCAGACCTGTTGTAAACAAAAATTATGTGTTTTTTAGCGGTGATTTTACTGATGTGAGAAATATTTTTGCCGTAGATTTAAGCACAAAAAACATTTTTCAGGTAACAAATTCCAGAGTATTGGCTAGTCACCCGGACGTGTCAAAAGACGGCAAATATCTCCTATATGTTGAACAACAGATAAGAGGTTATGATATAAAAAAAATAGAATTAAACAAAGAAAATTGGCGTCCGGTTACAGTTGAAGAACCTATCGACAGGTACAAGGGATTAGCTAAACTAATCAATGCAGAAGGGGGAAATATTTTGAATAAAATACCTAAGCATAATTATACGGTTAAAGATTATTCACATATCAAGGATGCTATAAATTTTCATAGCTGGTTTCCTACTGTAAAAAGCTTGAATAATGATTCCGGATACGGAATTTCTTTTCATTCTACCAATTTATTATCTACTTTGGATTTATCGATTACTCCTGCTATAAACGTAAATGGTGATAAAAAAATAGGAACGCGTATAACTTGGAATAAATATTTTCCAAAACTACATTTGGGATATGATATTGCTTCAATACAATATGAAAAAGACAGAAAATATATACAATTATTACAAAATTACTATTTTACCGGTATTGAAATTCCACTCAATTTCTCCAAAGATGCTATTAATAGAGGCTTGAATTTCGGGATAAATGCCGGTTTTCAAAAGTATAATTCTCTTGAAAAAGCTAATATTATGAAACCGGAGAATAATTTTGTAGTATCAAGTACTATTAATTTTTTCAACGAAAGAGCGAAAGCTTATAAGCAATTGAATCCAAGGTTTGGTCAGGAGCTGAGCATACAATTCAAAGGGAAAAATAATGAAATAAGCCTGAATAATAATTATTCAGTTAGTCTGGATGGCAAATTCTTTTTTCCGGGTATTTCCAGAACACACACTCTGGTTTTAAGCGGACATATTCACAATGACAACAGTAAATTTTATTCGATTTATTCCGGCAATTGGATAAGGGGAGTAACTAATTTGGATTATAAAACTAACCGGGTAATGAGGGTGGAGTACGGTTTTCCAATTACCTATCCTGATATTGCAATAGGACCACTTGCCTTTATCAAACGAATAAGAGCAAATATGTTTTTTGATTATGGATTTGAAGACCGGAGGATAAATGCGATATCTTCATTAGGTGTCGATTTGGTATCTGATACGGGAATTTTCAACTTTGGTAGCGTCTTTACATTGCCTTTGGGCGTCAGACTTAGTTATATCAATAGAGGAGTTAACAAAGAATTTAATATTCAATTATTGCTATTTCAAACTGCATTGTAACAAAACTCAAATATTTACGTCATAATACTATATCAAATTGACAAAATTATGAAATCTTTAATTTATTTTCTTTTGCTGAACAGTTTAATGCTTATTCAATCTTGTGATGATACCTCTTGTCCCCCCGATAAGAAAGTAGGAAGTATAAATATAAGTGACACCAGTTTAATGTTTTTTCCTTATGATAATGATTTAACTTTGGTATTCAAAGACAATACAGGAGAAGAAGTAAGTTTTAAATCTAATATGGGTGTAAAAATAGAGGAGCTGAAATTGGCTGTAAAATATACTTGTAGTGAATTAAAATATGATGGTAGAACCTCTTTTGAGTACTTAGAAGGGCAGTATAAATCTGTATTGTTTTCTACCGTTCCGGAAAAATTTTCTTTTACGATTAGTTTATTTACCGAGGTTTTGGATAGAGAAAAACGATTATTCTATGATAAATTGGTTATAGACCTAAGTTCAACGGGTTATATCGGACGAGGCGAGATAGTAACGGATTACAGGGGAAATGATTCATTTAAGGACAAAGTGATGATTGATTATCCTATGGAGATTATGGATTCTATTGTATTGAACAATAAGGTTTACCGGGATATATACGCTACAGAATTATTTGACGGAGAACAATTCAATAGACAAGTCTATTTTAATAAAGAAAAGGGTTTGGTTGGATTTAAACTTGATTCGACAATATATAATCTTGATAGGATAGAGTAGTGGTACAGCATGTAGCTGGTTGTACGTAGCTCATGCTCATCCATAGGAGAGCTATCATCATTCGTAAAAATATTTTTGTTTTTTTCATAGTTATTATTTTTGCTATGCTCACCTCCCAGCCTCCTAAAGGAGGTGCATCAACCCGCACTATCAATGTCATAAAATTGCGGGTTGATTTTCCCCTTCAGGGGTTAGGGGCGTGTAGTGCAATTTTTGCAATGTTGTCTTTTTTTTGCGCTGTTGCCCTCCCGTAGAAACCTTTACAGGTTTTACGGGACAGGTCTAACTCCCTAAAGGGAGAACCCCCACCCGCAAGTCTCCCTCTTAAAAAGAGACTGTACTCCTTCTTTGCACCGCTGCCTCCCAGCCTCCTAAAGGAGGTGCATCAACCCGCACTATCAATGTCATAAAATTGCGTGCGGATTTCCCCTTCAGGGGTTAGGGGCGAGTAGTGCAATTTTTGCAATGTTGTCTTTTTTTTGCGCTGTTGCCCTCCCGTAGAAACCTTTACAGGTTTTACGGGACAGGTCTAACTCCCTAAAGGGAGAACCGCCACCCGTGAATCTTCCTCTTTAAAAGAGCCTGTACTCTTTCTTTGCACCGCTGCCTCCCAGCCTCCTAAAGGAGGTGCATCAACCCCGCACTATCAATGTCTTAAAATTGCGGGTTGATTTCCCCTTCAGGGGTTAGGGGCGAGTAGTGCAAAATTCAACACAAAAATAAAATGTACAATTAAATAATAAAGGATATTTATGTTACTTTTTCTCCAACATCAGACAGAAAGGTCTCTACATCAGACGAAATATTTTAAAAGGTTAAAAATTGTGATGGGAAATTGACTTTTTAGGATAAATAATCAAATAAATTATTTTGTAATCGATATGGCTTAATTCCTGAAATATCTCAAAGACGATAAGTCCACAGTAAAATATTTCGCTTCAGATACAGATTGTGAACATCCTACAAAAATTATTCCATGAAGTATAGTGGATAGTAGAACCTCTCCTCACGAATGTCATATGTCAAACTGTCAAACGGCTAATAACAATACCACTATCAAATGTGATATGTTGTGTAATACTTGGGATTATGATCTAAGTGGCAATTTGATTGTTAATAACTGTCCGGATATAGGAACACCGGAGCGAAACCGAATAGCCAATCGTATCGTGAAGTTTGGAGCACCGTGGGTAACCCCTCCTCCTGATTGAAAAAATGATGAATCTACCCAGCATATTAAAGATGCGTTTGTGAGATTAGATAATAACTGGATAGATGGGGCAAATGTCTTACTACAAGAAGCGACAGGGAATGACCCGTGAACACGTCTTAATTTACAATCTTGAGATGGTATCTGGATGGACGATAATCAACGAAGGATAGGAACCCAGACCAGTAGCAGACAATCCACCCTCTATACTGATGCGGCAGTCTTGATAGAAGCCAATCCGGTCATCCGGACCAGCTTGCCAACGGGAGCAAAAGACCTGCTTGAGAAAGTCGTAAAAGTAGAAAGGCAATAAGTCTCTTTTACTTATTGAACCATTTATAAAAATAAAAAAAATGCTCTACGGATATTCCGTAGAGCATTTGCCATTGGGTAACTTTTTGCATTTAATAATTAATTAAAATCTATAAGTAAGTAATATGTCTCACCAGCTGTGAGATTCTCATACACAGGAAAACCAAAGCCAGCTGAGACACTATTACACTGTATTTCAGTCAAACTCCCACAAGTCCCTGAATATAGGGTTAAGTTTTCATCCCATACATTCTGATTGGCACAGTATTCGAAGACCATGACATCGTCGATAGCGACGAATTTGTACCAGACATCTTCTTGATTAAAAGCACAGCTTCCCATAGCACCATCTGTTGCATTATCTACATCGTACTGGATGCATGTATATGTACCGACCGTAGAGCCGAGATCTATAGCTCCTGCACAGTTATCGTTATCTGGTGCTTGTGCGTAGCTTATGCTCATCCAGAGCATAGCTATCATCATTAGTAAAAATATTTTTGTTTTTTTCATAAGTATTGTTTTTGCTATACTCGCCTCCCAGCCTCCTAAAGGAGGTGCATCAACCCGCACTATCAATGTCTTAAAATTGCGTGCGGATTTCCCCTTCAGGGGTTAGGGGCGAGTAGTGCATTTTTTTGCGCTGCTGCCCTCTAACTCCCTAAAGGGAGAACCGCCACCCGCAAGTCTCCCTCTTAAAAAGAGATTGGACATTTTCATAACCCTGCCGTTGCGGGTTGATTTCCCCTTCAGGGGTTAGGGGCGAGTAGTGCATTTTTTGCACAGCTGCCCTCTAACTCCCTAAAGGGAGAACCGCCTCCCGCAAGTCTCCCTCTTAAAAAGAGACTGTACTCCTTTTTTTAACCCTGCCGTTGCGGGTTGATTTCCCCTTTAGGGGTTAGGGGCGAGTAGTGCATTTTTTGCACCGCTGCCCTTTTCTTTGCACCGCTGCCTCCCAGCCTCCTAAAGGAGGTGCATCAACCCGCACTATCAATGTCTTAAAATTGCGGGTTGGTTTCCCCTTCAGGGGTTAGGGGCGAGTAGTGCATTTTTTGCGCTGTTGCCCTCTGACTCCCTAAAGGGAGAACCCCCACCCGCATATCTCTCCCTTAAAAAGAGATTGGACATTTTCATAACCCTGCCGTTGCGGGTTGATTTCCCCTTCAGGGGTTAGGGGCGAGTAGTGCATTTTTTGCACAGCTGCCCTCCCGTAGAAACCTTTACAGGTTTTACGGGACAGGTCTAACTCCCTAAAGGGAGAACCGCCCCCCGCAAGTCTCCCTCTTAAAAAGAGACTGTACTCCTTTTTTTAACCCTGCCGTTGCGGGTTGATTTCCCCTTCAGGGGTTAGGGGCGAGTAGTGCAAAATTCAACACAAAAATAAAACGTACAATTAAATAATAAAGGAGATTTATGTTACTTTTTCTCCAACATCAGACAGAAAGGTCTCTACATCAGACGAAATATTTTAAAAGGTTAAAAATTGTGATAGGAAATTGACTTTTTAGGATAAATAATCAAATAAATTATTTTGTAATCGATATGGCTTAATTCCTGAAATATCTCAAAGACGATAAGTCCACAGTAAAATATTTCGCTTCAGATACGGCATGTGAACATCCTACAAAAATTATTCCATGAAGTATAGAGGATAGATCAGATTCTCCTCATCACTGTCATATGTCAAACTGTCAAACGGCTAATGATAATACTACCGTCAAATGTGATATGTTGTGTAATACTTGGGATTATGATCCAAATGGCAATTTGATTGTTAATAACTGTCCGGATATAGGAACACCGGAGCGAAACCGGATAGCCAATCGTATCGTGAAGTTTGGAGCACCGTGGGTAACCCCTCTTCCTAACTGAAAAAATGATGAACCTACCCAGCATATCAAAGATGCGTTTGTGAGACTTCAAAGAAGTTGACCAAATGGGGCAGATACCTTACTACAAGGAGCGACACGAGGTGTTCTTCACTTACGATCTTGAGATGGTATTTGGATGGGCGATAATCAATGAAAGATCGGCACCCAGACCAGTAGCAGACAATCCACCATCTATACGGATGCGGCGGTACTCATCGAAGCCAATCCGGTCATCCGGACCAGCTTACCACCGGGGGCAAAAGACCTGCTCGAGAAAGTCGTCAAAGTAGAAAGGCAATAAGTCTCTTTTTACTTATTGAACCATTTATAAAAATAAAAAAAACGCTCTATGGATATTCCGTAAAGCGTTTTGCTATATGAGCAATTAGTTGTTATTTTTAATCGAAATCCATTAACAGATAATAGATTTCTCCTGCGGTAAGTCCAGTGTAGGTATAGCTTCCTCCAAAATCTGGACTAACTGCATCACATTGTATTTCAGTCAAACTCCCACAAGTTCCCGAGTAGAGTGTTAAGCGTTCGCTCCATACATTCTGCTTGGCACAGTATTCGAAGACCATGACATCGTCAATGGCTACGAATTTATACCAGACATCTTCTTGATTATTAAACGCACAGCTTCCCATAGTCCCATCTGTTGCATTATCTACATCGTACTGGATGCAGGTATAAGTACCGACCGTAGAGCCGAGATCTATGGCTCCGGCACAGTCATCGTTATCTGGTGTTTGTGCGTAGCTTACGTTCATCCATAGGAGAGCTACCATCATTAGTAAAAATATTTTTGTTGTTTTCATAGTTATTATTTTTAGCGCCCTCCTCTCCAGAGAGAAGAGGGGCTGGTGATAGAATTATTATTTTATTAGTAAGACTTGGAAGACTTTGCTTCCTTTCTGCGTGATAATCTGTAGTAGATACAGACCTTCAGTTTGCGTCGATAGATCAATATGATCAATCTCTCTAGTACTAAGCACCACAGCTCCTGTTGGCGTATAGATGCGTACGAGCTCTATGGAAACATTGTCTCCATTATCTATCTGTACCTTTCCACTGGTTGGATTGGGATAGACTTGGATATTCAGCTTCGGGTTGATATCAGCTATTGCTGTAATCATTACCGAGTCCATAGCTTCACAGTAGTTGGCATCAGTTACCTGTGCATATCGCCAATTTCCTTCATTATAGATCATCGTATCGTAGGGCATCGTGCCTCCTGTGATGACCACCGTAGAATCCATCATAAGCTCTATCTGTAGCTCTTGGGGTTCGACTAGCGTCGTATCCCATATCAGCTGACAGTTATTAGCATCGGTGATAGTCACAGTATAATTTCCTACACAGAGGTCAGTAATGCTTGCCATAGTATCTCCCGTATTCCAAGTATAGGTGTACGGGGCAGTTCCTCCGGTGATGAGGTCCAGTGAAATGTTGCCATTACACTCACCAAAACATAAAGGGTTCATACTACTACTCACTACATCTATATCTCCACATCCTCCAGCGTTTATAACCACAGATCCTTCGGCAGTACAGCCTAGGGCATCGGTCATCGTTACACTATACGTTGCAGGAGTTAGATTTGTAATGAGAGAATCAGTAGCTCCGGTATTCCATACAAAAGTATAGGGAGCGGTACCTCCTGTCACGACCATCCACGCCGTACCGTCGCTCATCCCGATATTCGTCTCGTCGGTTTTACCCATAGACGAGGTGATTTCCGGATTAACGGTCACGATCACTTCATCCGTTGATGAGCAGTTGTTTTTGCTCACCGTTACCAAATAGCTTGTGGTCATCGTAGGATTTACCGTAATACATCTACTCGCATCCCCTGTGCTCCAGAGATAACTTGCATCTGCGATTTCTACAGCACACAGTTCTAGAGAAGCACCAAAACATATCGTCTCATCACTTCCTGCATCAGCAGTAGGTGAGGCATTGACGATGAGCGTATAGCTCTCACTGGCCGCCACACAAGGAGATCCCAAAGGGTTGTCCGTTGTCACGGTAATCATGATAGTTTCTCCTATATCAGCAACACTTGGTGTATAACTAAAAGTAAAAGGAGAACTATTGCTCGTGAGTGGACTAAGTGTCCCGCTTCCATCAGTACTTAGGCTCACCATAGTCGCCGAACCACCAAAGGTGTTTCCATCTATAGTTATCGGCTCTTGATCGCAAGTCTGTCCTGAAAGCTCGCTCAGACTAACCGTAGGTCCGTTCGTACAGCCACAGTTCACAGAAAATGAATTTCCTGTTGTTGTACAGCCGGTATTCACATTGCGTACGGTAATGTTGTATGCTCCGTTCTCCAGATGTTCAAATACATTTGAACTTTGAAACGCACCACCACTCAAGGAATATTCGTATTCGGCACCTGTCGGGCTGGTGACAGTCACTATAGCTTCTCCAAATCCTCCACTGCAGTCTATAGACTGTGTCGGAGCAGTAGGTAAAGCATTAACTATCACTTGTTGCTCACAAGTAGCCGTATTGTTTGCATCATCAGTGACAGTCCACGTGATGATCTTTGTACCGACAGGGTAGTTCCCATCATCATCGTTGGTCGTACCGGCAACAGAACAATTATCATCCGTTGTAGGACTACCAAGATTTACATTTTCCCCTTCACAGATAGTAACATCAGTAGGACAAGTAATCGTAGGATCTTCGTTGTCTTCTACGGTTACTGTTTGTGTACAGGTAGCCGTATTATCGGCATCATCAGTCACCGTCCAAGTTATTGTGGTGTTTCCTGATGAGTAGGGTTCTACGCCATCATTAGTAACACTAGCGACATTGCAGTTATCACTGGTAGTAGGAGAACCTAAGTTCACCCCAGAAGCAGAACAAAGCCCTGCATCAGTGCTAACCGTAATATCATCAGGACAGGTGATTGTAGGATCTTCTGTATCTTCAACGGTAACGGTAACTTCGTCTGTATCGGTACAGCCGTTTCCGTCGGTCACTTCAACTGTATAGATTGTTGTACTAGATGGAGTAGCGACAGGGTCAGCGATATTTGGATCACTAAGACCTGTAGTCGGCGTCCATGAGTAACTTGTACCACCACTAGCTCCTAGCTGTGTAGAACCGGAAGGACATATTGTCACATCAGATCCTGCATCAGCAGTAGGTGAAGGGTTGACGGTTACGGTGACAGCATCACTTGCTGTACAGCCGTTACCATCGGTCACCTCAACTGTATAGACCGTTGTAGTCGATGGAGTAGCGACAGGATCAGCGATATTTGGATCACTCAGTCCTGTAGTCGGTGTCCAACTATAACTATACGGACTTGCACCTCCACTAGGTACAGCATCCAAGTTGCTTGACAATCCTTGGCAAATACCTGTTGGATCTGCGCTTGCAACAACACTAAGCCCACTACAATCTATCAGTTCTACTGTTACACTACCTGCTTCTGTAGCATCGTGTCCGATACCTACTTGGTAGGTATTTCCACTGCTCAGTCCCGAGAGCGTAAAGCTTACTGCATCCGTGAAATTGTTTACGGTACTCATACTTCCACAGTTTCCGGAGATGTATTCCCCGCTAAGACCACTAACCTTGATTTTTTGAGAACTTCCTGTAGCAGTAAATTCTACCCAAGTGTCCGTATTTCCCAGCGACCAGTCATCAACTGTTCTAGTTGATTTGTCTACCGAGTAGGTCACACTACTGCCCGTAGCAATGAAAGTAGGGGTGCTACATTCATTGTTGACTGGAGCTGTAGCTTCACTATGGATAGCAAGATCCATAGTTACTTGCCCGAAGGCAGCACTACTCATGATGCCGAAGCATAAGAGCAGTAAAAAAGTTTTTAATTTTTTCATAATTTTTAGTTTTTAATTTTTATATAAACCTATTTCAGGACGAGACACTTTCTTAACCCTGCCGTTGCGGGTTGATTTCCCCTTTAGGGGTTAGGGGCGAGTAGTGCATTCTTTTGCATCGCTGCCCTTTTTTTGCATCGCTGCCCTCTGACTTCCTAAAGGGAGAACCCCCACCCGCGAATCTCCCTTTAAAAAGAGATTGGACATTTTCATAACCCTGCCATTGTGGGTTGATTTCCCCTTTAGGGGTTAGGGGCGAGTAGTGCAATTTTTGCATCGCTGCCCTCTGACTCCCTAAAGGGAGAACCGCCACCCGCAAATCCCCCTTTAAAAAGAGATTGGACATTTTCTTAACCCTGCCATTGCGGGTTGATTTCCCCTTCAGGGGTTAGGGGCGAGTCGTGCAATTTTTGCACAGCTGCCCTCTGACTCCCTAAAGGGAGAACCCCCACCCGTAAATCCCCCTTTAAAAAGAGATTGGACATTTTCTTAACCCTGCCATTGCGGGTTGATTTCCCCTTCAGGGGTTAGGGGCGAGTGTTGCAATTTTTGCACAGCTGCCCTCTAACTCCCTAAAGGGAGAACCGCAACCCGCAAGTCTCCCTCTTAAAAAGAGACTGTACTCCTTTTTTTAACCCTGCCATTGCGGGTTGATTTCCCCTTTAGGGGTTAGGGGCGAGTGTTGCAAAAAACCATCTTCTCATTCATCCCTTTCTTTTAATTTATTTAATATCCTTTTTTTTACGGTAGATAAATTATTTTTAATTTCATCGTTATGAAATCTGATTATTTCGATATTATATTTATTTATATTTTCTGTTCTATCTTGGTCATAAAATTTTTGTCCTTTTGAATTATGTATATCTCCATCTAATTCTACTCCTAATTTCACCTTATGGCAATAAAAATCCAATATATATTTTAAAATCGGGTGTTGTCTTCTAAATTTGTATCCTCCCAATTTTTTATTTTTAAGTTCATTCCATAATATTTCCTCAG
>Ga0256832_1001288_pt1 | contig 16823 bp, 13 predicted proteins | sample 134614metaG_FD_190534 | JGI IMG/M metagenome (GOLD analysis project Ga0256832, IMG submission 190534) | Hydrothermal vent microbial communities from Lau Basin, Pacific Ocean - 134-614 | ecosystem: Environmental > Aquatic > Marine > Hydrothermal vents | place: Pacific Ocean: Lau Basin | collected...
TTAAATACGCCATTTGAAGGGGGACGCCATGAACGTCGAGTCCGGAAAATTCCGGTTTAGGTGTTATTTGGGCGAACACAAGGTTTGCTGTTACTTGGGTGAACACAAGGTTCGCTGTTACTTGGGCGAACACAAGGTTCGCTGTTACTTGGGCGAACACAAGGTTCGCTGTTACTTGGGTGAACACAAGGTTCGCTGTTACTTGGGCGAACACAAGGTTCGCTGTTACTTGGGCGAACACAAGGTTCGCCCCTACGTGCATATACCGCCATACCCTTTAGGTGCGATATTGCTCAATTACCTTGATGATTTCCCCATCTTGGGCTAAATTTGGAATAAACTCGAAAAGTAGTGAGTGCGCCTTAAAATCAATGGTAAGCGCTTCGGCAAGCCAGTATTTGGCTTCTTCCCGTTTGCCGGTTTGGATTAAAAAGGCAATTTTGTAGTAAATGTACTGGTCGATGTTGAAAAATGACGAGAGCTCTTCTAGGCTATCTTCTAGCTGCTCAAATTGCTCCGTAACAAAAAGAAATTTGATGAAGGGATACCAAGTTTCCATTAAGTCGGGGGCGATGATGATGGATTCTTGATAGTATTCAAGTGCTTTTTCGTTATCTCCAAGAAGGAAGTAGGCATTGGCTAATTCGATAACAAAGATTTCATTATTGGGGTTTAGGACAACAGCTTTGTGAAGATTTTTTAATGCGGATTTAGGATTGTAAGACAGGAGTGCGACGCCTAATAAATGATAGGCTTCCTCTAGTTCCGGGGATGTGTCAATGGTCTGCTGTAGAAGCGCAATGGCTTGTTGGTTCTGGTTGGTTTTAATGTAGCAATGGCTAAGTCTGATTATGGCGTCAGGGTCACGATAATTGATGTTATTTAGATATTCGAGGTAATAATTAATGGCTTTGTCATACTCGTCGATACTCTCTAGGCATTCAGCTGTTTGGAAATAGGCTGATTTGTTGGTAGGGTCAATGGCAATGGCATACTCAAAGGCGTCGGTCGCTTCAAAGCATTCTCCAAGTGTTTTGTGAGCGGTGCCCAAGTTACCCCAAGCGGTGGATGAGAAGGGGTAAATGTCAATTACTTTGTTGAGGAAAGAGATGGCATCGGAATGATTGGAAGTGATTTCCGTAAAAAACAAATGCCTGTCTAGGAGTTCTTCGATTTGTTCTTTAGGGGCGCTAAAAATCTGACTCTTGGTTACTTGGTATAGGTTTTCAAACTGCTGCATCTTTTCAAAAATAGAGGCTTGGAGCTGATACACACTAAAATCATTTTTTTTCTCATTATCTAATTGTCCTAGCAGATCCAATGCTTCTTTATTTTGTCCGGTCGCACTGAGTGCTTTCGCACGGAGCAACTGGGCTGTTCGTGACAGGCTGGCCAAATGGTCAATATCGCTGAGCACGGAAAGAGCTTGTTGTGGTTTGTTGAGTAAAAGCAGTATCTCAGATTTTTTTACTAAAAAATCAGGCGTAAAAGGATAAATTTGGATTGCGGAGTCAACGACTTCAAGTCCAAGCGAATATTTTTTCAAATAAATACAAAAATCAGCCAATTCTTGATAGACCGTTTTCTCAAGGTTTGGAACGCTTTCGCTTTGTGACAGTGCCGTGTACTCAAAAAGTAGTTTTTCTAGGCGATTGAAATGCTTCATATTTTATTACATTGTTTGTGTAGTGCGGCGTAAATATACAGTAAATAATAGCAGATTAAGGTAGTTTTTGGAGATATTTTTTTACATATTTTTTTTTATAAACTAAAGAATGCGTTTTATAACTTTCACTTTATTAGGTAGTTATGGCGATTTTGTTAAATTTGTAGTTTGTATGCTTTTTAATAAGCTATTGTTCAAGGGGTTTTAGATTTTATTTATCTCCATTTATTTTTATTACTTATTTTAAAAAAATATAGGTGTTACTTTCTTAAAAAAAGTGCCTAATATGTGACATTTTTTTATTTGTAGATTTTGGGGCAATTTTATTTTTTGCTGACTAAGTAAACCCCTAAAAATATTAAAAGAAAAAGAAAACTATCCCGCAAATCCAAGTGATCTTTTCCCAATAAGGTGGCAATAACAGTGGCTAAAACCGGCTGTAAATAGATATAAAAACTTACAGTCGAAGCAGGGACGACCCGTAGGGCACTAACATTTAAGTAGTAGGTCAGAAAGGTCGCAAAGAATAGTACATATCCCGTTGCCAGCCATATTTTTAGTGGAAACGTACTCCATGAGACATGAAGCAGTGACGGCAGCCCAAAAGGCAAGACAAAGATAAACCCAAATAAAAAGACCCACCTTAGTACAACTAATGGCGGATATTTTTTGAGCAAATCTTTGATGATGATGAGATAGATGGCATAGCTGGCGGCATTCAGAAATACCATTAAGTCGCCATTCGCATGTGAAGGCGTAAAGTCCGGTGGCTTACCCCCGGTGATAATCAAAACCGCACCGGTCATTCCCAGCCCGATGCCTAGTAGTTTTTTTAGGCTGATGGCTTCCATACGGAGCAAAAGGGCAATCACCAAGACTAAAATTGGTGTGGTGGTCATGATTAAGGCCGCATGGATGGGCGTAGTGTATTTTAGCCCATAAAAGAAAAGGAGCATGTTGGCGGCAGCTCCAAAAAGTCCGGAAAGGACGAGTCTGAGCCAATCTTTTTTGCTAATTGTTATTCTCGCCTTCCGGCTGAAAATAAAAAACAGAATGACCGCACAAGAAATCCGCAAAACAATAAATCCGCTTGGGGAAATATAGTTGTCATCCAAGACTTCCTTGGCGATGGAAAAGGTTGCGCCATAAATTAGGGCAACCAAAAATAAAAGTAGATGGGCAATAGGTTGACTGAGCTTCAATTTTTTCTTGCAAAAGAAGGGAGAATTTGAGACTTTTGTTGCACTTTATTTTTTGCGAGCCTAAGGAATGATAAAAAAAGCAGTAGGGTAACACCGTGGCATCTCCCTACTGCTATATTGTATGCTAGCCTTAGCCTTTACAAATTATCCGGTCATTAGACAGCGAAACTGTAACTTAATCTCTTGGATGTCTCGGGTGGTCAGGTCTGTTCTTTCTACCTTTACCGGCTGGAGACATTTTCCTACGTTTATGGTTTTTCAATTTCTTGATTAGCTCTCTTTTAAAATGTCTTTGGGTGAGTTGAAGTTTGACGATTTTTCGTAGGGGCAAGACGCCTTCCAAGTCCTTCGCCAATTTTCGCTGTAAGTTGATTTCTTGTTCTTGGTGACTAAAGAATCCATTCAAAAGGTTTTGTAGCTCGGCATCACTCATGAATTCGATTTGTTCCTTTTTAGGACGATTCTTGCGCAATGCTTTTAAGTCATTTTCATATTGGTTGTAGATGGGCCAGAATTTTTCGGCTTCGGCCGGTGTTAGGGCTAATTGCTCGGTGAAAAAACCGACCTTAAAGGCCTTTATACGAGCTTTTTTGTTTGGCGGCTGGGCAAAGGTAACCGTCGTGGCTAAAAGCAAGAAAAAAATACCAAAATGCTTTATTAATTTCATATCAGAAAAATTTTTGTGGTGTGATTAAAGTTGTATTTCAATGTACTCTTCTAAGAGCTCTTCATTGATGTCGTTAATGTCAATTTCGTCAAGCAGGTCATTGTCTGTCGGAGTTGTTACAAGGTCAGCATCGTCCAAAAGATTGATTAATTCATCTTCCGTAATATTATCAATATTGTCTTCCATGTAGGCAAGTATTTCTTCTTGCTCAATGGTGTCTTGACTCGTCGGTGTAGGGCTTTCAAAGAAGGGCTTTATAATCCAAGTCATGCCTAAAATGATGATGCCTATTGCGGCTATTTTTGCCAAATAAATAAGCTTTACTCTTTTAGTCTTAACCGGCTCATTTTTAATGTTTTGTGCGATTATTTTTTGATTTAGTTGTTCAAAATAATCATCCGGCAAGCCCTGTTGTCGCTGCTGCTTAATCGAATCCAAAAGAGGAGATAAATGCTCCAGTTCTTTTTTGATTTCAGGATCTTTCATGTCAGAGAATATTGTTAATTTTTAAGTAGTTTTCCAGTTTTTTGATTGCGTGGTGATAGCTGGCCTTGAGCGCCCCCGTGGACGTGCCGGTTATCTGTGCAATGTCTTGATAGGTCATCTCATCAAAATATCGAAGATGGAAGACCAACCTTTGTTTTTCAGGTAACAACGCAATGGCTTGTTCGAGTCTTTTTAGGGTGTTTTGTTCATCATGATACGCAGGCGATTTTTGTTGGACAACGTGCTCGCTGTCTAGGGGGTGAGTCTCTTTCTGCTTGCGCAAAAAAGTGAGAGCTTCGTTGGTGGCAATCCGATAAAGCCAAGTGTAAAGTTTGGCTTCAGACTTGAATCCATTAATCCCCTTGAAAATCTTCAAGAAAGTATTTTGAACGACGTCGTCGGCATCCTCATGCGATTTGACGATGCTTCGAATGTGCCAATATAGCCGCCGGCTGTAGTGTTCAACCAGCAGTTTAAAGCCTTGTTCGATGGTCGCATGATTTTGCAACAGCTTCACTATCCTGTCATCACTGTCATCTTTTTTGTGCATTCAAACTGCGTATTTGTTGAGTAAGACTAACGCTGATGGGAAAGGTTTAATTGGGGCTTATTTTTTTGTAGATTTGCGCAGATTTAATTTCCCGCTCCCGTACAGCTGTCGGGATTCGCAGATTGCTCACTGCTCACAACTCACCACTCACTACTCACCACTCACTACTCACTACTCCTTATTCAGATTTCTATCTCAGCGGTATAGTATTCCAAGAGTGCTTTCATTTCTACGTTACTTTCATGGTGATTGATTCTCTTTTGGTAGGTGGCGGAGATGATGATGGGAGGTGTTAGGCCGGAGTCTGCTAGGTTGATTTTGATGGGCATTTTGACTTGGCCTTTATATTCTTTGGATACGCTTTTGCCTTTGCTTCCGCTCAAAACGATGATAATGTGGTCATTATTTTCTAATTTGGATTGGGAGTTGATGAAGACTAGGTTGCCTTCCTTCCTTGCGGAAAACTGTTTAAGCATCGGGGTATTGACTGAAAAATGAAGTAAATCCTTGATTTGAAGGTCAATTTTTTGAGGAAATACATCCTTAGTCTTTGCGGTGTATTTTGAGGGAAATTTGGGGGAGGGGTGCTTGGCTTCCATTTGGATTCCATTGTAGATGACTTCTGAGTCGAATTGGCAAGATTCGGCATTTTTCCAAGACGAGCCCTTTGTTGCTACCAATTCCGCTAAGCTTTCTTGCGTATCCACGATGTATCTAAAATAAAAGGCAAGAAAGTACTTTCCCGAAGTATTATTATCCTTGTTTGATGCTTGATGGCTATTTGGATGCGTTGTCTCTGCTGTTTTTGAAGGAGTTTTATCCGGCTTTGATGTTTTTGAGCGATCATTTTGGCAGGCTGTGCCAACGAGTGCGACAAGTAATGCAAGGGTGACTATTTTTTTCATAGATATTGAGTTTGGGTGTGTTTTTCCGCAAGGAGAAAACAAAAAATGTGGTAATATTGCGCAAAATTAGTGCAAATGAAGTCTAAAAAAGAAAATCAAAGGGTTTATATAACGGATGATGTCCACCCCTTGTTGATTGAGGGGCTGAAAGAATTGGGCTATGAAATTGACTATGAGCCCAAAGTGCCTTTGATTCAAGTCAGAAAAAAAATTGGAAATTACGATGGGATTGTCATCAATAGTAAGGTGTTGATGGATCAAGCGATGTTGGATGCGGCACCAAAATTAAAATTTATCGCAAGATTAGGCTCGGGTTTGGAGATTATAGATTTGGCTTACGCAAAAAAGAAGGGGGTGAAGGTGTTTCGGGCTCCGGCCGGCAATAGCAATGCGGTAGGAGAGCATGCGCTGGGCATGTTGTTAGCACTCGCCAATAACCTAGTCAAGGCGAATGCAGAGGTAAAGTCCATGGTTTGGGACAGGGAGGGAAATCGTGGATTTGAATTAAAGGGAAAAACCATAGGAATCATTGGGTTTGGGCATACGGGCAGTCAATTTGCTCGAAAGCTAAAAGGGTTTCAAACAAAAATATTAGTATTTGACAAATATAAGCAGCGTTTTGCAGATGAGTTTCGTTATGTGACCATCGTTAAGAAATTAGAGACCCTTTTGGCGAAAGCAGATGTACTCAGTTTTCATCTGCCTTTAACAGAAGAAACGATGGGTTTTTTTGACGAAAGTCGGATGAATACCTGTAAAAAAGGGGTTATCTTGGTGAATACGTCCCGAGGAAAAGTCATCCCGACAGAGATTTTGTTAAAAGGATTGAAAAGTGGGCAAATTGGCGGTGCTTGCTTAGACGTATTTGAGAATGAAAAGCCAAAAACCTATTCTACTAAGGAGCAAAAAGACTATCAGACTTTATTTGGGATGTCCAATGTTATCGTGACCCCTCACGTGGCAGGCTGGACAAAAGAGTCAAAAATTAAGCTGTCTGAAATACTGCTTCGCCAAATAAAAAGGCTGTGAGAAAATAAGCAAAAGCACTAAAAAGGTCTTTTTTAGGTCTTTTTTAACTTTTTTTTAACTATTTTCTTTGGATTGTTTGAAAATTGGAGGACAATTAATTAACATTGTGCCTTCAAAATTTGGAGAAATAATTTGTAATCAATAAAAATAGGACGATATGACACGATCACTACTCCTCATCTTTATGTTTTTAACCATAGGGTTAACGTTATCTGCCCAAACAATATTGCGTGGTACGGTAACGGATACCAATGGTGACCCCCTCTCTTTTGCCAGTGTAACTTATGAAAAAGGAGGTAATCTAGCCGGCGTGACGACGGATTTAGATGGAAATTATTCTGTCCAGTTGGATCCGGGGACTTATTTGGTCACTTTTTCTACTTTGGGATATGAAACGCGCGCTGTAGAAGGGGTGCTGGTCAAAAGGGGGAAAGCGACTAAGTTAGATATGGTTTTGGCTGAGGAAAGTATCCAGATAAAGACGGTGGTGGTCAAAACCACTCGCTATCAGGCTCCTTTGATTGATAAAGAAGGTCAAGATGGTCAGACCTTTACACCGGAACAAATCAAAAAGCTACCGGCTAAAAATATCTCCGGAATCGTAAATACGGTGCCGGGTGTAAACACCATTGATGGTGGTGGTGGGGTAAACGTAAAAGGCGCACGTGCCAATTCTACGGTTTATTATTTAGATGATGTGCGGATTCGGGGCACTTTGCCGCCTACTTCGGAGATTGAGCAGCTGGAAGTGATGATTGGGGGGATTGAGGCCAAGTATGGGGATACCGGTGGGGGTATTATTTCTGTGATTTCAAAAGGACCTTCTAGGAACTTTGCTGCTAACTTGGAAGCAGAAACTTCAGAGCCCTTTAATCCTTATGGTTATAATTTGGTTTCTGTCAATGCTTCCGGTCCGATTTTATCCAAGAAGGAAGATGGTATCAAAAAGACCATCTTGGGTTTTCGGGTATCCGGTCAAGGGCTTTTGCAAAAGGATGATCGGCCTATTATTTTGCCGGTATATGTGGCTAGTGATAAATCTAAGGCCGCCTCTCAACTACATCCTACCACGATGATGAATGGCTCTATAATCTCTACCGGAGAGACCTATACTTCAGTCGGTAAAGAAGGCGATCCGGATGTAGATGTTTGGAAAATGAATTATCGACCTAATGAAGAGTCTAAGGCGATTGATTTGACAGCTAAGTTGGATGCCAAAATTACGGATAATTTTCAAATGACTTTATCCGGTACTTTTAACAATACAAAGGATCGGTTTACTCCGGGTGGGTGGAGATTCATGAATTCAGATAATAATCCAACATTTAATAGTACTCGCTATAGAGGGATATTCAGAATTCGTCACCGCTTAGGAAACTGGGGCGCCAAAAATGCAGAAGAAGCTTCGGGCATTTTCAAAAACATGTCTTATACGATTTTGGGTTCTTATGAACATCGGGAATCCGGTGCAGCTGATAAAAACTTTGGAGATGAATTGTTCAAATATGGGCACGTTGGGCAGATTAGTTTTGATCGCATACCCGTGTTTGATATACAGGATGATTCTTTTCCGGGGGCCAAACAAATTGCCGGGCCGGGGGGCGGATTGGCTTGGGCTGGACAGGCCGGATATCAAAAGAAATTTGTGGGATACACTCCTAGCAAATACAATCCGGGTTTAGCCGCTTATAATGGAGACGCAGACGCAATTACCAGCTATCAAGAGCTACAAAGAGTAAATGGGATTGCCTTCAATAGTGCTACCGATAATATATGGTCTGCCTTGAGATCTTACGGTAGTCAGTTGTACAAAAATGCCAATCAGGTGTATAATGGATATAGCTTTGGAAATCAGAACTTATACTCTATACAAGCTAATTTGTCATTTGATTTGCACCCGAAGAGTAAAGGAGATGATTCGCAGGCAAAGAAAAAAGGAGTACACTCTATTAATCTAGGCTTTCAATATGAGCAGCGTTCGGACAAAAACTATGCGATTGCACCTCAAGCCTTGTGGAATATAGCCGGGAAAGTGGCTAACAGTGCGCTTCAGGCAGTAGATCCCACGAATCAGGTTGGGTCTATTGATACTATAATTTTTGGGTCTAAAGAGACACTACCGATATATGGAGCGGCATTAGATCCTAATTATGCAGATAATAAGAACTTTTTTAAGGCTATCCGTGAGAAGGCCGGAGTCGATAAGTCTGCTTATATGAATATTGATTCTTTGGATCCAAGCTTTTTTACATTGGATATGTTTGCCGGTGCTGAGTTAGTGGATGCACATGAAGGCAATAGTCGGGTGTTGGATTATTATGGCTATGATTATTTAGGTAATCCGGTAGATAAAACAACTACTTTTAAGGACTTTTTTAGCTCTAAGGATGCTAATGGAAACAAAAACTATCCGGTGGCACCGGCACAGCCTATATTTATGGGTGGGTATATTCAGGACAAATTCATTTACGAGGATATGGTGTTTAAGCTAGGAGTCCGGGTGGATAGATATGATGCCAATACCCAAGTACTAAAAGATAAGTATTCGATATATGAGATTGAAGGGGCTAATGCCTTTTATAATAATCCGGATCATCCGGATAGAGGCACCAAGCCCGCCAATATAGGCGATGATTATAAGGTTTATTTGGAAGGAGCTAACTCTGAAAGAGTAAAGGCCTTCCGGAATGGTGATCAGTGGTATTACGCTAATGGATCGGAGGCGGCAGACGGCAGCTTAATCTTTGGAGGAGAAGTGGTGTATCCGGCTTATGTTGGGGGGGATTATACGCGGATGACTGATGAAAATTTTGACCCTAGTACTTCATTTAAAGATTACGAACCCCAGTGGGATATTTCTCCGCGGTTGTCATTTTCTTTTCCTATTTCTGATGAAGCCAACTTTTTTGCACATTATGATATTTTGTCACAGCGTCCTACATCCAATACGGTCATGACGCCATTGGATTATTATAATTTCTTCTTGGATTCAGGTACCAAAAACAATCCTGATTTGAAAACGCAAAAAGCAATTGATTATGCGGTAGGATTTCAGCAGAAGGTATCTAAGACATCTTCTATTAAGCTAACTGCCTTTTATCAAGAAATGAGAAATTTGATTCAGAGTAGAACGATATTGTATGTACCTATTGTGGGTAGATACACGACCTATGACAATATTGATTTCTCCACAACAAAGGGTTTTACTTTTGAGTACGACTTGAGAAGGACGAGTAACGCCTCCTTGTATTTGACTTATTCATTGCAATTTGTCAATGGTACAGGGTCTAGTGCCAACTCCGCCCGCGGTTTGGCGACACGGGGCTTAATTCGGACGACATCTCCGTTGAGCTTTGACCAACGTCACACCATTGCGGCCATTGTGGATTATCGTTATAAAGAAAAAGAAGGGCCTAGATTATTTGGAAGCTATATATTCCAAAATGCAGGTGCTAATTTGTCTTTTAGAACCTATTCCGGCCGGCCTTATACCGCCAAGGCTATCCCAACGATGTTTGGCGGTAGCGTGACTAAAGGTGCCTTGAATGGAGCCAGAAAACCATGGTCTTTTACAGTGGGGCTTCGTGTCGATAAGGACTTTAGATTGACTAAAGTAGATGCTAAGCATCCCTTATTCATGAATGTTTACTTTAGAGCGGAGAATTTGCTGAATACGAAGAATGTTATTAATGTCTATCCGGCAACAGGTTCTCCTACGGATGATGGGTATTTAGCCACGACTTTGGGACAAGGACGGTTGGAATCTATTAGAAATGCCGGACAAAATGTGGATTCGTTTTTAGGGTATTACAAATGGGCACTAGAAAATCCGGGAAATTTTGTGCTTCCTAGAAGAATGTATCTAGGGGTGATTTTTGACTTTTAATTAAATTTTTGAACGAAGACGTTCACACACAGAAAAAAATAGCCATTATGAAGAAGATTTTATTTTTCATTCTCTTGTTTGGGGCACTGCAAGTTGGTCTGGCGAGGGAGCCGTTGAATAGACACCGGCCGACTACGAAGACCAATAAAGTAGATTTTAGAGCAGATTGTCAATTGGGTACTTCTGCTGTTGACTTGAATGTCAATAATGTACGGGCACGTTTGTTGTCTCGAGGAGATTTTTGGTGGGATTATAAGGAAGCTAAATACATCGTTCCGAATGTTGCTCCGGGTGAAGATGAGATTTCATCTATCTTTTCCGGTGGTGTATGGATGGGGGGATATGACGGTGCCGGTAATCTAAAATTGGCAGCTGTTGATTATGCCCAAGATGGGTCAGATTATTATCCGGGGCCATTGGATTCTTTAACGGGTACTACCGATGCGGCAACTTGTGCCTTATGGGATCGTCACTTTGAAGTCATTGGGGCACACATCAAAAAATTTAAGGATGCTTATAAAAAATCGATATCGACAGGGATTCCTTTGACGGATTCTGATATTCCGGATGATATGAAGAGCTATCCGGCTCGTGGGAATGCATATTTTATTAATACGCCAAATGGTTTTATCTTGCCGGATCAAGATTTGGGAAGTTTCTATGATCATAATGAAAATGGTCGATATGAGCCTAAGGATGGGGATTATCCGGTTATTGATATTAGGGGGTGTCCACCTACGAGATATCCCGACCAGATGTTTTTTCAGATTTATAACGATAACGGTGGAGCTCACTCCATCTCTTCCGGTAGCCCAATCCGTATGGAAATTCAGGTACAAGCCTTTGCCTATGCGACAAGCGATGAGTTAAATGATATGACCTTTATGCGCTATAAGCTAATCAATCGGGCGATAGATTCTATTACGGATTGTTATTTTGCCATGTGGGTGGATGCTGACTTGGGATGTGCTGATGATGATTATGTCGGCTGTGATACGACGCGTTCGATGGCTTATTATTATAATGCGGATGACATTGATGGAAATACGAACTGTACGTGCTCTTCAGGTGGCAACAAAACTTATTGCGACAGAATTCCATTATTAGGGATTGATTACTTTAGAGGTCCAATTGGAGATGATGACGTTGAATTAGGGATGTCTTCATTTACATATTATAACAATAGTACCGGCCCTGCTGGGACTCAAGACCCCAAGAGCTCCCTAGAGTTTTATAATTACCTTACGGGAAAATGGAAGGATGGAACTCCTTTTTATGGGACAGACGATGGGTATCAAGATCCACAGGCACCACTAATCAAATATGCTTTCCCGGGAACACCTGATGACCCTAACGGTTGGTCAATGGCACAAGAGGGATTGATTCCTGCAGACCGCCGGACGGTTCAGGCATCAGGTCCTTTTACGTTGATGAGAGGAGCAACAAACGAGTTAATTATTGGTTTGCCTTGGGTGCCTAATATCCCGCATCCTGCCCCGAATATTAGTGCCCTACAAGCAGCAGATGATAAAGCGCAAAATCTCTTTGATGCTTGTTTTGAAATTGTCAACGGACCGGATGCCCCGGATATGGATGTCGTGGAGTTAGATCAAGAAATTGTTTTGACCCTGAGCAATGATGAGGATATTTCTAATAATGCCTTTGAGAAATACAAAGGTAGGGATATTGCACATGAAGGGCAGTTTTACGAGTTTGAAGGTTATCAAATCTTCCAAACGATTTCTCCGAATGTGAGTTTGGCTAATTTGGATGATCCGGATAAATCTAGGATTGTGGCTCAGACGGATGTGAAAAATGGCGTCACAGATGTGTATAACTGGGAGTTGGTAGGGAAAGATCCGACGACCTTAGATCCGTTGTACAATGTGGTCAAAAAAGCAGCGGGAAAAGATGAAGGTATTAAGCATTCCTTCCGGTTTACACAAGATGCATTTGGCTCGGGTGATGCTCCGCTAATCAATCATCGTAAGTACTACTATGTAGCGATTGCTTACGCCTATAATAATTTTAAGCCATTTAATCCAAAAGAGCCATCTGTAGGGCAAAGATATACCTACTTGGCCGGACGGAAGCCGGCTTATGGCGGAAGCATTAAGCCGATTACGGTAATTCCGCGCCCATCTACTTATACAATGCTGAATGCTAAGTATGGGGATGCGCCGCAGATTACCAGACAATCCGGTAGCGGTACCGGCGGCAATTTCTTGGTAGCCACTCAAGAGAGTATTGAAAGTGCAATGGCTACGCCCGGAAGTAATCCGATGACCTACAGAGCCGGATACGGGCCGTTTAATATAAAAGTGGTCAATCCGTTAAAAGTAGTCAATGGTAAATATCGACTAACCATCACAGATGGCGTAGGTGGAGGCCATGCCATCAGAAATGCAAAGTTAAATTGGGTGTTAGATGTTTTAGCTGATGATGGAAGTGTAATCAATACCATTACTTCAGACAGAGATTTAGATTATTTGAATGAGCAAGTGCTTGCTGAATATGGATTTAGTATCGAAATGGGACAGCGCAATGAACCCGGAAATGCAGAAGATGAAGATTATGGGGCGACGGGGCAAGCGATTAGTTTTTTAGATGCTGAAAAGCCATATTGGCTTATCATGGCCAAAGATAATCAGGGATTCTATGGTGGTAGCTTTGGGCAAGCAAACATTGACTTTGTTCAAGGTACAGATGAAGAGCCGGCTAAATCTTTCGTAAATAATGTTGACTCACGGGGAGGATTCTATCCCTTCTTTTTAATCAATTCGGATGCGCAAGCAGATAATGCAGACTATGTCGTCACTCCCGGTTGGATGAATGCCAAAGCGTCATTTGCCAAAAAATTGGATAGTTTATATCACTTGAATAATGTGGACATTGTGCTGACATCGGATACTTCAAAATGGAGCAGATGTGTGGTTGTGGAAGCCGCCTCGTCAAGATATGGTGCGGCCAATGTCAGTGAAGAAAGTATTTTGCCGGAAGGTGAAAGACCACAGTTTTTACCACGTGCAGCTCCTTCTGTCGGGAAGACGGCAGGGCCTGATGGTAAACCACTGCCTGATGGTACAGGAGAAGGCATGGGCTGGTTTCCCGGATATGCTGTGGACGTAGAAACAGGCAAGCGCTTGAATATATTCTTTGCAGAAAATTCAACCTATCGTGATAATCCTGATTGGTATCCATTGACCATACCTAATGATTCTATGCCATTTGGGAAACCGGGAGCGACCGGAGCAGACATGATGTTTAATCCGTCTTATGTGCAAAGAATTGATTTTGGTACAATTCCCGGCTCTAATCCGGTGCAGCCAATGGTCAATGAAATGTTCCTTGGTGGCCAACATTTTGTTTATGTCACCTATGATGAATATGATGGGTGCGCCCAATTGAAAGCAGATTTGGATTATGCACTGGATAAATATCAACAGACTGGTAGTCTGGGTAAATTAATTGCTCCTGTAAGCCACATCCAATGGGCTGGTTTGGTAATGGCAGCCTATGAGGAGGAGTTATTACCCTATAATGAAGGATTAATCCCGAATGATGTGGTTATTTCGCTGCGTGCTCAAAATCCTTATACTACAGTGGAAAAATATATCCCCGGTAAGAAGCCGCAAGATGAACAGGTATTCTATGGAGACCTGCCGGTTTATACCTTTGAAATGCGAGGGGTAAAAGCAGAAGAATACACAGAGACAGAGGCAGTTGATAATGCATTGGATGAAATTTCCGTAGTCCCTAATCCATATTATGGATACGCCTATTACGAGCGCAATCAATTTACGGATATCGTGAAAATTACTAATCTGCCTGCTAAATGTACCGTGACTATTTATTCTTTGGACGGCAAATTTATTAGAAAGTTTGATCGGGATGAAGTGCCTGTAAAAAATACGGATACAGGATTTTCTCGTCAGATTGGACCGGATATCGAATGGGATTTGAAAAATTCCAGTGGTATTCCTGTGGCAAGCGGGGTCTATTTGATACATGTCAAAGCACCGGGTCTAGGCGAGCGGGTAGTGAAGTGGTTTGGTATGAAACGTCAGTTTGATCCATCAGGATTATAATTTAAGTAAAATACGTACTCCGGTTGCAACCGTAGCCGGAGTACATTTTAATGTCTAATAAAATCGGTGGAAAGTTATTTGACTTTAAGCCGGAATTAAATCAATACAATACCGAAAAGGTATAAAACGAAGTGATTATGACCAGAAATTTACGCTTCTTAATTTTGTTGTTATTTGTTGCTCCGAGTTTGTTTGCCGGTAACCCTGACCGCCAAGGAGAAGCAGGAGCTTATGAGCTTGTGATGAACCCTTGGGCTCGGAGTGCAGGCTTACATTCCATTAATATTGGTTCTGTGCAAGGCGTGGAAGCTATGCGTATGAACCCCGCAGGCATTAATCGCATCAGAAATACTGAAATCTTGCTTGCGCAAACTCGTTATCTGATTGGGACTGATATCAAACTCAATGCACTGGGGCTTGCGCGAAAAGTAGGCAAACACGGTGCTTTTGGGGTGAGTATAATGGCAGTGGATTTTGGAGATATCAAAGTGACAACAGATGCCTTACCGGAAGGTACAGGTGTGACCTATTCGCCGTCTTTCTTTAACTTAGGAATCGGTTATTCTCATTCTTTCGAGAAGGTGAATGTCGGTGCGCTCATCAGAGTGGTGACGGAATCTACTTCTGATATCTCTTCTTCCGGGGTGGCACTGGATGCCGGAGTTCAATATATCACCGGTGCACGGGATAATATTAAGTTTGGTATAGCCATCCGAAATATCGGGACACCCATGAAGTTTAAAGGCCCCGGCTTGGCAAAGAGTATTGTGAATCCTGATAAGGGAGGTTATAAGTTGACTTATTCAGTCCGTGGAGCTGTGTATGAATTGCCGTCTTTACTAAGTATTGGTTTGTCTGTAAAGAGCTATCTTTCTGAAAAGCATATCTTGACTTTTGATGGTGGATTTACGGCCAATTCTTTTGCACAGGATCAAGTGGGTTTGGGTGTTGAATATGCATTCAATAAAATCTTGATGGTACGGGGTGCCTATAAAGTCGAAATTTCCGACAGTAATAGTAAGATTCAGGCTTCCATTGACAACGGCCCTAGTGCCGGTATCTCTCTAGATATCCCTATGAAAAAGAAAGATGTTTCGGATATTCTTGGAGAAGAGATTGAGTCTGATATGAAGGTCGAAAAGAAAGACCCGCCAAGGTTTGGTTTGGATTATTCTTATAAGTTGACCACGACTTTCGGAGGAATTCATACTTTGGGAATTCGATTGAATTTATAGAGATTTCTTGACCTTATCGCAGAGATTACTTATCTTTGCAGTAGGAAAATAATTTTTTTTGAAACAGGAACGTTTCTTCGCACGAAGAAACGTTCCTGTTTTACATAATCAAAACCGCAACTCTATGTCTTATATTAACTACATAACTAAAGAAGATTTTGAAAAGCTACAAGCGGAAGTCCGCGAGCTAAAAACCAACGGCCGCCGGAAAGCTGCTATGGCCATTGCTGAAGCTAGAGAAAAAGGAGACCTTTCGGAAAATGCAGAATATGATGCCGCAAAAGATGCCCAAGGTATGCTTGAATTGAAAATCAATGAACTGGAATTGGCCATCGCTAAGTCCAAAATCATCGATGTCTCCGACCTTGACTTGTCCAAAGTCACCGTCTTGTCCAAAGTCACCATCAAAAACATCAAGAACGGCCAAATTATGAAAATGCACTTGGTCGCAGAATCTACTTCCGATGTTAAAAATGGCAAAATATCCGTCTCTTCTCCGGTCGGTAAAGGCTTGCTAGGCCACGAAGTCGGACAAGTAGCTAAAATTCAAACACCGGGCGGAATCTTGGAGTTTGAAATCATGGACATCTCAATCTAATACGATGGCTTCCATTTTCTCCAAAATCATTGCCGGCGATATCCCTTCCTATAAAATTGCGGAAGACGAGAACTATTACGCCTTTCTGGATATTAATCCACTCAAAAAAGGACACACCTTGGTCATTCCCAAAAAAGAAGTGGATTATATCTTTGATTTGGATGCGGAGACCTTGGCCGGGCTCCATGTCTTCGCCCAAAAAGTAGCCATCGCCATCAAAAAAGTAATCCCGTGTCAAAGAGTGGGGGTATTAGTCCTTGGGATGGAAGTTCCACATGCACACATCCATCTTATTCCTTTAGAAAAAGAAACGGATATTCTCTTGACCAATCCAAAAATGAGCCTTTCCCCCGAAGAAATGGAGGGAATTGCGGCGCGTATCCGCCTAGCTTTTAATTTATAACTTTCGTAACTATTTAGCCACCCGCTAATTTTTGCTAGAAAATGCCCTTTTTGCGCCTGTTTTTGCTAAAATTTTCTCACGTAGCCCAGCTACTCTTCAAAAATTGTA
>Ga0256832_1001289_pt1 | contig 16810 bp, 5 predicted proteins | sample 134614metaG_FD_190534 | JGI IMG/M metagenome (GOLD analysis project Ga0256832, IMG submission 190534) | Hydrothermal vent microbial communities from Lau Basin, Pacific Ocean - 134-614 | ecosystem: Environmental > Aquatic > Marine > Hydrothermal vents | place: Pacific Ocean: Lau Basin | collected...
CTTTAGCAGCTGATATTCTTAAGGCAATGAATCTTAAACCAATTAAGAACTTATCTCCTGCAAAAATATAATTGAAAGGCATATCATCCAGCTCAACCAAAATAGCAATTCAATAATAAATTTTATTAAGTAGTGGCAATTTTACATTTTTTAAAAATGCTTCTGTCTGATTGTCTGCTGATTAGAACTTTTAACTGTCAAACTCAAGAATTATAACAATACATATCCGGAATTATTCAAAGTGAAATTTACGGCAAAAAACAGTGGAAAACTATCAAGCTATATCAAATTGAGCAGTGATATAACAGCTACTGAAGCGTATGATAATAATTTGGAAGTAATGGATATGAAACTTCGATTCAGAGATAATGGTCAAGATGTTAAAGGATATGCACTTTATCAAAATGTTCCGAATCCATTCTCCAAAGAAACTACCGTAATGTTTGATTTACCTTCAAATCAAAAAGCTACCCTATCTTTCTATGATGTAACAGGAAGAAAAATAGATGAGATTTCAAAAGTATTCAACAAAGGTAGAAATTTGGTAAATGTATCATTTGACGACAAGGTATCAGGTATCATATACTATACTTTGGAAACAGATGGATTTACTCAAACAAAGAAAATGATTACATTGAAATAAAAAAAAGAACGAAATAAAGATTTCCTTCTTTCATGATCGAAAGCACCCGCTATTAGTGGGTGCTTTTTTTCTATATCTTAACTAGATCATTAAGTCGTTGATAATCTGGATATCAGAACCCATCCCCCCGATGAAATACTTTATTGATTTCACGGGGTAAACCATCCCTTCCCTTAGCAAGCTTTCGTTATGGCACATCTTTTAGCAAAACTTTTTATTTAGAACCCACCTCAATCCTCCCTTACAAGGGAGGAAGCTGCAACCCCCGGTGAAATAAATTTTCAATTTAGGTGAAGCCTATTTCACGGGGTAAACCACAAAAGCTCCACTTTTTATCCCTGAAAATAGCATTCTGGTTGAAAACAAGATAAAACGATTGTCGCTTTTCCTTACGATTAAGCACATCCACTTCTCCCTTCCCTTTGTGAGGGAATGGCCGGGGATGGGTGCTAAAATCGGAATCAATTCTCTCATGAGAAAGCTTTCGTTATTACATTTATTAAAAGATGTGTCATAACGTAAGCCTTAGCTAGGGAAGGGGGCTTACCATTTCATAATAATCCGATGTATTCCCCCAAGCTTTTACTTCTGCGATTCAAAGTTAGCTATCTTGTTTTACTTTAAAAAAGTCTAGAAATCCGAGTTATTGCTCTAAAACGCCTTTCCTTTTGGCTAAAATCGTACTTGAAACTATTCCGAATATCACAACGGAAACCGAACTTATCGGCATCAATATAGCTGCAATAAGTGGCGATAATTGACCACTTGCGGCGAAACTAACGCCAACAATATTGTAGATAAAAGCTATTATATATGCCGCATAAATCAATTTTCTCGTATCTATGATATAGTCGATATAATTGTTTATCTTATCAAACTTGTCAGCACTAACTATCACATCACTTGCAGGTGTAAAGTTATTTATATTTTCAGTGATAACAATACCCACATTGCTTTTCTGTAACGCTCCGGCATCATTCAAACCATCTCCGAAAAACAATACATTTTCTCCTTTTTCCTGAAGTCTTGATATATAATCGAGTTTATCTTTGGGTTTTTGCTCAAACAACATTTCGGTTTGTGCCGGAAAAATTTCTTCTAATTTCCTTTTTTCATTATCTGTATCGCCCGAAATCAGTGCAAGTGAAAATCTTGAACCAAAATAATCGATAAATTGATTTAGTCCTTTTCTGTAAATATTCTTAATTAAAAAATATCCTTTTACTTTTCCATCAATTGATACAAATACTCCATTTGTTTCTGATTGTTTTTTACCCGTAACAAACACTTCCGAACCGATTCTTACACTATGCCCATTGATTTTTCCTTTTATCCCCTTCCCTATTTCTTCTTCAAAAACAACAGCTTCTTCCATATTGCAATCCAAGGATTCATATATCTGTCTGCTCAGCGGATGAGAGGATTGAAATGCAAGGGTTTTAATCAAAATTTTATCAGACTCACTCAACTTTTCTCCTGTATAAGATATTTTGTTTTTAACTGCATAAGTAAGTGTACCTGTTTTATCAAATACCACAGATGTTATTTTTTGGATAGATTCGAAGACACCGGTATTTTTTAAATAAAAGTCATTTTTACCCAAAATTCTCATTGCATTTCCAAAAGTAAATGGAATTGATAATGCCACTGCACAAGGACAGGCTACAACCAAGACAGCAGCAAATGCAAAAATCGCCTTTGAGGGGTCTGTGTACAACCAATAAATCAAAGTAGAAAATGCAACAAACAAAACCACATACGTAAATGATGTGCCTATCTTATCGGCCAAATCGCTTATGGGCTTTGTGTTTTGTTTTTCAAAAGCACTATCGTTCCACAATTGGGTCAGGTAACTCTGTGATACACGTTTGGTAACCGTCATTTCTATTGATTCCCCCATTTGTTTTCCTCCTGCAAAAATCTTTTGTCCTGCTTGTAGTGGCACGGGAATGGATTCTCCTGTCACAAAACTATAGTCGATACTTGCACTTCCTTTTAGTAAAATTCCATCAGCGGGAATCAACTCGTTACTTTTTATTATTATCGTATCACCGGGCATCAATTTATCAACGACAACTGTGCCTTGCTTAGCTCCTTCTTTTTTTGTGACTGCAATAGGAAAATAGGATTTATAATCCCGGTCAAACTCGATTGAATGATATGTCTTTTGCTGAAACCATTTACCTACAAGCAAAAAGAATACTAAGCCGGTAAGACTATCAAAATAACCGTGACCTGTACCACTAACTGTTTCGTATATACTCCAAAAGAAAATTGATAGAATCCCCAAGCTAATCGGAACATCGATATTCAAATTTCTTTTTTTGATTCCCAGCCAAGCAGATCTCAAATAATCAGCCCCGCCATAAAATACTACAGGAATTGAAATAAAAAGATTGACATAGCTAAAGAATTTAAAGAAACTTTGATCCGTCTCTTTGATTAAACCCAGATATTGAGGAAAAGTAAACAGCATCACATTGCCAAAAGCAAATCCTACCAGACCTAATTTATAGTAAAGTGATCTATCAGCCACTTTCTTGGTTTTGTCTTCGAGATTGGACATATTTATCGCAGGCGCATAACCGATTGAATCCAATAGTTCTACAATCTTGCGAAGAGTGATTTCGTCATTGATGAAATTTATAAATATCTCTTTTTTTGTAAAATTTACACGAGAGACAGTTATTCCCTCATTGAATTTATAAAGATTTTCAAGCAACCATACACAGGCAGCACAATGCATTTGGGGTAAATGAAAGGTTACTTTGCTTTGCTTCCCGTCAGTAAAATCAATTATACGCTCAACAACTTCAGGATCATCCAACCAACCATATTGCTCTTGCTGTCTTCCCTTAAGACTGAATCCGGGATTTTCATCAATATCGTAATATTGGCACATGCCCGTACTATCCAGTATCTCATATACAGTTTTACATCCATTGCAACAGAAATATTTATTCCCGATATACACTTCATCATTCGGACAAATATCTCCACAATGATAGCAGATCAACTCACCTTTATCATTCCTCAATACAGTATCCTGCGAATTATCCTGATTCTGTTCTTCGTTAAGAATATTTATTTCTTTATAAAGCTCTTTTTGCTCCAAAATACATTTTGCTAATTAAACCAATTAAACTCTAAAATGACGCATATATTATATCTTAATTTTCCAATATTTTCGTTAAAAATACTCGCCGTAGCTATGCTCCCGACGTATTGCGAGACAAGCCATGCTTGTTTTTTGTCACTCAATATTGAAGAATTAATTTCGTAATATTCTTACAACATCTTAAAGTTAATCCGGTATTAAATCAATATTAATCCCGCAAATTTAAAACAATTAATAAGATTCCCTATAATTATACCAGATGAAAACCAAAATGCCCCTTAAATCATCAATAAAAAAAGAGGCAACATAAGTCGCCTCTCTTAATTATAAAACAAAAAATCTATTATCTAATCAGAGTAACATCACCCGCTACAAAATCATCTTTCCCATCACTCCATGTAAATTCAACGAGGTAAACATATACACCTTGCATTGCTTTTTTACCATTGTAATTACCATCCCAGAAGTGATTTTTCCTATCTTCAAATGAGAAGTCAGCATCGCTGTAAACCAAATTGCCCCATCTATCCCAAACCTTAAAGGTCCTGATATTGGCGACATTCTTTCCATCTTTGACAAAGAATCTATCATTCTTTCCATCTGTGTCAGGGCTGAAAACATTTGGAATATCTATCTCCTTAGTAATAGCTGTGGTAACCGTGATACAAGCTTCACCTGTACATCCGGCATTGTCTTCTACTTCTGCACAATAAACTCCTTTATCAGATACCACCAGATAATTGCTATGAACCGTATCAATAGCTTCTCCGTCTTTTGACCAATTGTACAAACGAATATCATCAACGTTTCGACCTGTCACACTAGCAAACAGAGTATCGGTGGCTCCATTTTGAAGAACTGTCTCCCCTGTTATCTCAACTATAATCTGTGGTTTGATTTCAACTATCACATCTTTCTCCGTTGAACAACCTAAGGCTGAAAATACCTTTAATACATAAGTTCCCGATTCCGATGTACTGTATTCTCTATTAGTACCTAATACATCAGTTGAACCTTTCTTAATCCATTCATACCTATCAGCTTCGTTTTTAGCAAATAAAGTTACCGGCTTGTCTTCAAAACAGACACTTACGTCACCAGCATCAGCTATAGGTGTAGGATCAATTATAACACTTACCCTTACACTCTTATCAGGGCAAGGATCTACGCCCTTCAATGAATACTCAAATACATATTCTCCAATATTCTGTCCATTAGTAGTAAATGTACCTGCGTTTGCATCGAAAGCTCCTCCTGTACTTGGATTTGAAGATACTTCTGTCCAGGTACCACCTGCATCACCACCAATCAATAGTCCACCCAGATCAAATACCTCATTTGCTCCCTCACATACATGTTGAGGTTGAGGAGTTCCCGGATTCACTGCATTTTGAACAGTAATGGTCTGACTCGCAGTATCGGTACAATAGACACCCTTATCATTGAATTTATATGTAATAGTATAAGTACCTGATTCTGCACCGGCAGCAATAAATTTATTTCCTGATAAAACTCCGGCACCTGCGGGTGTTACAGTCCATACTCCAGCCGGTACAGGCACAATTCTGTCTCCATTAGCATTGACCACATGTTCTCCGAGATTTATCTGGGCTGAATTTTCATCATTGCAGACATCTGCAAACGGGCTTAATTTCCATTGTTCACAACTACACTCTTTTACATGGACATAAATAGTATCAACGACATCCTCACAAGGAGCCTTAGCGGTTGTTGTTCTAAACACAAATCTATATGTTGTATCCACTACAACATTTGTAAAATCTACATTTGACCAGTCTGCATTATGAGTAGCATTGGAATTATCAAAATCTCTCCAATTACCAATAGTAGCATTCCCCTTGATGAAATAATCATTAAAGTTCAATACCCCGGGATTAGTAGATCCTTGACCACATACTTCAATCCGCATATGATCCAATTCAAGTTCGGGGGTATGATATCTGTTGATTGTAACCTGGTCTGAACCAAGACAACCGGAGTTTGATTTAACTTCCAACAGTACTGTTTCCACATCTTTACCCAAAGTCATTGTAAATTTAAGCGTAGCATCGGTACCCAAGACTTTTCCGGAAGAATTAGTCCATTTATAATTGTCATATGTACCGGAAACACTCAAAGTGATTTCATCATCTTCACACAAATCTTTTGCTCCCACTATTACAGGAGTAAGATTATCGGTTTTGACAACTTTGATAGTATCAAAGGCAGTACAACCAATTGCATTGCTTACAATCACTGAATATACTCCTCCTTCAGTAACTTCAATCGATTCTTCTCCATCAAAACTTGCAAGATGAACATTATCTTTTGACCAAATATAATCGGCAAATTTACCGGGGGTCAAAATCGCCTTATCATCAGCACATATCTGAACACTATCTTGTAGAGAAGGATACATCCTCGGATACGCATCTACATAAATACTATCTACCCCTTGACATCCTTCATCATCAGTGACTGTCACATAATAATTTCCTTCTCCTACACCGCTTACTATCCTGTCAAACGGACCATTGCTCCATTTATAAGACACAAAGCCATCCGGTGCTGTTAATGTTGTATCTCCGTCATAACAAATATATATTGTATCAACGTCAGGCATAATCTTAGGTTCAATTTTTGGCCTTCTTGTAATGGTAAATGTAGTATTACCCGAACAATTACCATCACTAACATAAAGGTAATATGTTCCTTCTGCAAGATATATGCTATCTTTATCAGTTTCAGGGATAACTTTTGCACCACTTGCATCATTAAATCTCCATTCATAAACTGTAAAATTACCACCCAATGCAATCATAAGTGTTTTATCATCTTCAAAACACAATGATGTATCTCCAACAACGTAAGGAGTCAACTCACTCGCTTCTGATGCTACAACAGTATCTTGAGCTGTACAACCTTCCGGACTAACTACCACGATGATATAATTACCGGATTTATCAATCACTACATCTTGAGTGGTTGAGACAGGAGTTCCTCCTGTACTATTATAATACCATTTGTATGAGCTATACCCTCCGGGAGCTGATATGGTCGTACTAAATCCTGTACAGAAAGTAGCTGTTGGAGGTATATTCGGCACTTCAGCTGTAAAAACATGCACATTGATACTACCATTGGAAACACATCCACTGGAATTGATAGCCGAAACTTCATAAGTTGTCAAATCATCCATTGGACAAACAGTTATCGATTTGGTTGTATCCGCAGGATCTCCTGTATTCCATGCATATGAATCAAAATCTCCCACTACTGTTAATGTCGTACAATCACCAATACAAATACTTGTATCACCTACTATTTCTATATCAGTAACTGCATTTGGTAAAATATCAAAATCTATGGTAGTATCACAACCAAATACATCAATAATCTGGACAAAATTACCAACCGAGGTTTCACAGAATTCATATTCAGGATTATTTGTTATATTACCATTCCAATATATTTCATAAACCTCATCAAATAACATTCCGTTATCTTCATCAAAAACAACCTCAACAGTAACACAATTTTGTCCCTCACAAATATATACCGGATTTCCCGGATTAAGAGATAAATTCATCGGCTTCCTAATCCATACATTTACACATGTGTCGTGTGTACAAACAACACCATCATCATGCTCTTCTTTTAGTTCCAAACATAACTGAAAGTCATCCGGATTCTCACTTGGCGAATAAACAGAACCGTACTCATCAGTTTCTATTATGTAAGTTTCATCGCCTCCACTATATCCATCTCCAGGATCCCAGTACCAGTTAAATTCAAAATCAGAAGATTCTCTACCAAGTAAATCTACAGTAAACTCCTTGTATTCACCCCAACACAAAGTATCACCCTGTAATTTGAATTCTACATCAGGATACACATTAAATTTAAGTTCACCTGTATTTTCACAGCCAAGTTCATCCGTAACCGTGATACTAAATGTATGCAACCCTGCTCCAAAAGATTCATCAATGACTATATTATCCCCTTCTCCTGATTTACTGCTCAAATCATCCATCCAACTAAAAGTATATGTTCCGGGGAAGCCACACTCAGCATCAATTGGAAGGTCATATGGCAAATCTGACATACATGCTCCAAATATTTCATCTTGCTCAGGGATCCGAGGTAATGGATAAACATTAACTTCTATAGTATCAGTCTTCCCTTCGCAAATCATTCCGGGTATAATAACCTGAGCATAATATGTCACCACTTCTACATCACATAAATCCGGGTCATTAATAGTAAGCACATCATCAATTGTGCCATATCCATCTGAAAAAGAATGATCATTTTCTCCATCTACATTAGGATTATCATCATAAGTAATCTCTATAAGCTCAGTACTTCCGTCCTCTGTTGTCACATCAATTCCAGCTTCAGAACCGGAACAGATATCTTGAGGTTGAGGAGTAGCTATAACACCGGGAGGTATATCACAATTAACTTTCCAAGCAGGAGAAAATTGCGGTTTATCAATCAAACATTCACCGATAGGATCATCCCAACAACCGGCTCCTCCATCTGAAAAAGTCATAAAGTTAATAAGCAAATCATCGTTTGCCATACATTCATCTTGCGTTGCAAACTCCTTAACTTTCAAATTAATAGTCCATTCAATATTAGATATAGGATTACCTATACCATATTTTCGCGATGGAGAACAATTATTTGCATCACAATCAGGTGAGGTTCCCTCTTGCACCCAAAAATAACCGCTTGGAAGTGGATCTTGCTCTATCATACCTCCTGTACATGGACAATTTTCACACAATGTATTGCACAATCTCAAATGACCTTGATCATCCGTATATGTACACAAGAAACTAAACTTTTCCATAACAAGTGGTGGACAATCACCATTCTCATCATAATAATCGGCAGCACCCATCGGTGTACCTGATGGAGGATTGCCGGCAAAGTCAAAACCTGTCATATCCCAACCATCTCCAAACTTAGGTATAAGACCAATTATCCAATCGTCTCCAGTCTGTGTCGCATCATAGGTAAATTGCATATGAACTGTAACTTCTTCACCCGGGCAAAAAGGTCCTTCATAAGGAGGACCATTAGGCTCTGCATCTGTATTTTCTCTTTCTGTAACTTCAAAAACCAATGTTTCGTCATTGCCACAACCTACATCCGGTCCAAGACAAACAACCACATTTTTGATTGTAGCGGCACAAACTTGGAAATTGGGATCATCAATCACATCTCCATCATTTGCAGAAACTGCGATATAATAGACTCCTTCTGTCACTCCGGTAATAAGTGGCGGTGCAGGAGGCGCAGCGTCCAAACTACATGGGAATGATCCTGTACCGGCAGCATTTTGCAAATCGGTACAATCATCATTAGGAGAATAAAATATTGACCATACAGGAGTCCAGCTACCACTTGTTTCAACGGAAGTATATAACTGCGCAGCATCAGCATCGGTATTTATCTGAAACCATACTGTTGGTTGAGTATTAAATCCGGCACAACCACCAGGCAGTCCGGGATCAGGACATGCCAAATCCAAACATCCTTGAGTACATACATAATTTACCTCCACATCTTCAGGAGTTACAGGATCCAATTCCTGAGCACCCGTAATATCCTCACATGCATCTGCAATATCACAATCCTTTATACTTTCTACTGTAATATCAAAAGTACCGCAATCACCATCATTGTCAGAACTTGCGACTTTAATAAATACATAATCACCATCCTCCAAACAACCTATATGCATATCGGTTACAGGCAATCCGTCACACTTTGACTTTCTGAATTCCGCAGTACCATCACATGCTGCATCAGCACCTCCTACGTAAACCTCCACACCGATACTTCCGCCTATGGTTCCTCCAGTAATATTTATATTAACACCATCAGAGGCTGGATCGTATGCGACTCTATACCATACAGCATTATCATCAGATGCTGAATTACAACTTACATTAGCTTGATCCTGACCGGGATCATCATTGGCACCAACAGCACAACATGTAGTACCCGAGTGAGAGCCACCCGTTCCTAAGTCGTAGGGAGGTCTGTCATTTGCCATACAGGGACTATCGTTTATAGGTGGTACATCGATTTTTATATGTATATCATATCCTTCTCCATTTCCTCCTGTAGGATCGGTAACCGCTATATAAAAATATGTACCTTCATCAGTAGCATCAAGAGCTATAGGGGCAGCCAGTGTCCCTCCTGACCCACACCATCCTGCTGTCAATGGGCAGGCATCCGCTTCTTTGGCTACAACCATATCAACATTCCCCGACGTTGGATTATCAACTATAACATCAATAGATGCTGCTCCAGCCGGAATCAAAACCTTGTACCATACTGTTGGCCCTTGACTTAAATCACATGCTCCAACCGTATATGGATCAGGACAAGCATCTTCATTACATTCCTTTATAAAATCAACCCATTCACACTGAGCATCTACCGTTAATTCTTCTGCATCTTCACATTTATCATTTGCATTACAACCATTGTCGGGCTTTTCAAGCATTGTCGATGTTATTTCGAATGTGCCCGAATTATCTTCTGAAGTCGAAATCTGTAATTGATATGTACCTTCATCCAGACATTTCCACTCAAATTCGGCTGTACTTATATCTTCACAATGTGCAGGTGCAGTATATGTAGTTCCGGTACAAAATTCAGTATTGACTGCTGATATCCCCGCAACCACAGTCCCTTGAATAGGCTCTGAACCGCTTTGTGTAATCTGTACATTGATTCCATAAACAGGTGCTGTGATCGTAAATGTATAAAATACCGCATTGGTCTGATCATCTCCTGAACAATCAGGAAATGATACTCCTGCACCACTACATGCATTTGTCTGCTCATCGGGTAATGTTCCTCCTCCGGTCAAATCAAAATTTGTCATATCTGCACAGGCATCATCATTTGGTGGTCCTGATGTTATCTTTATCTCTATATCAAAATCTCCTCCTGTATCTCCGGTTGAACCAACGCCTATTAGATAGGTTGTATTTGGATCTACCGTTCCAAGTCCATTTGGCCCATTACCTGTGGCACATCCTCCTCCTGCTGCAACTGTGAGTGCAGTACAATCATTGCCGTCATCAAACATTGTCGCAAACAGAGTTCCTGTACCCGTATAATTGCTAAATCTTACACTTACGGAAGAACCTGCAACTGTGGCAGGTGGAGTAGTAAATTCAAACCATACCACCTCTTCATTGGTATAATCACAGGTAGTTCCAAAATCATTGTCTTCCGAACATGCATTTATATTGCTTTCATTATTATCTGCTCCTTTCCATTTACATAAATCTATATCATCGTAAATAATCTCTTCTGCATCTGTACATAAGTCATTTGCAGGTCTTGCTACTACATTCTCGGTGACGCTTACTTCATATTCTCCAAATTCTCCGGCTGTCTCACTTGTACCTATCATTATCACTACTTTCTCTCCTTGTAGTTTACATAGCAAGGTCAATGTATTGTCTGTACAATTATCCAAGATAAAATTACTCTCATCTCCACAAGCTACATCTCCGTCATAAGTCGCTATGGTGAATGGTCCGGTAGCAGTTGTACCGTTTACCGTAATTTCCAAATCCGCATCTTGCGTCATAGTATGCTCATAAAACAATGTTTTTCCACTGGTATTATCAACATTACAACTTGTGAAATCCGGTCCGGCACAGGTATTGTCTTCTGTCAAGGTAGCGCCGTCTGCTATATCTTTTGGGGCAAAGTTTGCATCACAAGGATCATCATTAACAGGGGATTCATTGACTTTAATATCAAAATCAATCGCTCCTTCTCCTCCCGATGAACCTACAGCTATATAGTAAGTATTGCCACCTGTAATCGCAAATGGCCCAAATGGCCCTGCTCCGGTATTACAGGCAGATCCTGCTGCTGCCTCTGTTTGATTATCACAATCCAATGTCTCTTCAAATAAACCTAAAAATCCTGTTCCGGCTGTAGTGAAATTATCAAACTCCACCGATGTCGCATCGGCAGTAGCAATAAATTTCATCCACACCACTGGCTCTGTATCGTAATCGCATCCTGCCGCAGTAAAGTCTTCAAAACATGCATTTGTATTATCGGTACTTACAGATTCCCATTGGCATGCTGTATATGTAATTTCATCTGCGCCTGAACATTCATCATTGGTAACTGAACTTACATTTTCTGTCATTGATATCCCGAAGTCTCCTTCTTGTGTATCTTCACTTCCAAATACCAATATTATAGTCTCTCCATCTTCTATACACTCAATTGTAAACTGTGTACCAAGAGTAGCACAAAATGTATTATTTGGAGCATTGTACAATGTACCGTCACAGGCATCAGTCATAATAGCTACATCCAATCCTGTAGCAGCTGTTCCGGTAGTATTAGTATTACCGGTCACAGTCACATCCAAATCAACATTTGCTCCGTTGTTATTAGTGTATTTATAATAGACCTCATGAGTTGTTCCGGTTACTTGCGCACAATAGTCATATTCTGCATCTGCACAGGCATTGGTTCCATCCAATCCATCTGCTAAATCTATCGCATCCGCACAAAGATTATTGTCAGGTATATTTTTAACCGTAATTCCTATATTGAATGATCCTTCAGTAGTATTTGATCCAATCAAAATATAATATGTAGTATTTGGCAAGACCGGAAGGTTATCCAATGTTCCATCACTAGTACAGGAACTTGCTTCATAAGTAAGATTATCACAATCCGGTCCTGTATATAATGAAAAGAATGCATCTGTCAAATCTGTTTCTATATCAACAAACTTTGCATTGGCATCTGTACTAAAGCTGTACCAAACACTCTTCATTGTATTAGGTGTAAAAGCACAACCTCCATCATTGAAGTTATCCGAACACGCTCCAGTATTGTCAGCCGGATTATCAACTTTTGTACAACTGGAAGCTATTTCTCCAAAATCTCCTGCTCCTGCACATACATCGTTTGCAGGGTGTCCGGCTGTATTTTCAGTAATAGTTATCTTGAAATCCCCTTCGGAGCCTTCTTCACTACCAACTGCTAAAATCAAAGTTTCTCCCGGATCTATACAAGCTATATTAAATGATTGATCCAAGGTATTACATTCGGGTCCTTGATTATTAAATGCAGCTCCGGTACAAGCATCTGTTAAAATAGCAACATCGACAGCTGCTGCTGCTGTTGTTCCATTTGTTGCCGTACTTCCCTCCACTAAAACATCTATATCAACAGTATTACCCGTATTATTAGTATATGAGTAATATACTTCATGTGAACTGGCATCAAGAGCACAATAAGCCCAAGTATGAGTAGCACAAAAAGTTGATCCTTCTACAGTTGTTCCTGACACTAAAGCCACAGCATCTGCACATAAATCATTAGCCGGAACACTCGCGTCTGAAGTAGCGGTAAAACTACCACTTCCATATACCATTACCCAATATATGGTCGTAGGATCTGCCAATACATCAGTCAATGCTGCATCTCCGGCACATCCCAAATCAGTCAGATTCGCACAATCAGGACCTGTCCATACTCTAAATTCAGACCCTGTAAAATCAAAGGTATTAACGGCTGAGGATGCTACAAAATGATACCATACTCCATCAACATCATTGGGTGTACAATCTTGTTCTCCTCCACAGGCATTAGCATCTGCTGCACCTGTGACTGTCGCTGAACAAGTCAATGTTCCTCTATCCTCTGCATCTACACAGTCATCGTTAGCTACATCTAAAACCCCTTGGTCAATATGTACTGTATAATCACCGTAAGCAGGTGAGCTATTTCCTGATTCTATATATAAAACATCCCCCTCATTAAGGCATGTCGCATTTGCAGTAACATCATCACCAGTACAGTCATTTAATAAGACTTGATAAATAAACGCAGGATTTAATGACCCTGTAACCACGGCTGTGATATCTACAGTCAAATGGTCTATCTCTCCTCCTGGACCTGCAACTACGGTATAAGTTGTCCAAATCGTACCTGATGTTCCGGGTGAAGGTGGATTTGAAGAGCAACTGTTGTCCAATACATTATCTCCTTGAAAAATTTCCTGCAAAGCACCTTCACAAACATCTTCTCCTTTATCTATAGTAATGGTAAAATCTCCTTCATGTCCATTTTCCAATGCCATAGAAATATAATAAGTTGTCCCGGCAGTAAGATTGACACAATCCGAAGTAATGTCAAAGCCGGTCGCAATATCCCCAACATCTGTTTGAGCTCCCGGACAAGTTCCGGATGTAGGATCCCAACCTACACTAAGATCACCTGTAGCTGCTGTACCACCTCCACTAGCTTCAAAGTGAATATTGTAGTATCCGTTACTTGGAACAGTAAAAGCATAAAATCCGGTTGTATATGTACCTGCTGCAAATGATAAAGTCGCATCGTAGGAGCCATCATCGGTAAAAGTAATTGGAATTGATCCGGAAATACTATAGGGTATCGCACCTGCTGCAATATTATCAATATTTGATCCTGCTGTTGCACAATCATCATAAAACTGCCCAAAAGCACTAAAGGTAAAAAAAGAAAAAATAGCAATAAGTATAAAATTCTTCATTTTATAAGTTTTAATATATTACAAAAAATTGTAAATGGGAGCAGTGTACGATATCCAAAATAACCTTTGGGAGCTATAATAAATTAGGGATACCCACTCACTTCGGTGCAAAAGTAAAACAAACTATCCACAATTCCAACAAATTTAATAATAAAAATAAATTACATTTTAAAGCCAAAAAGCATCTAACAAGCAGTTCACGAAATATATTTTTTTATTCTAATTATTAACAATATTATATTTCATTAATAGCGTTAATAGCGACTAAATACAAAATTATATTCTTAGCAAAGTGATATCAAAGATATCAAAAAAGATTAAAAATATTTTATCCTAAACCAAGACTCGGAAGCTCTAAGAGATTCCGAAGCTGATTTTTGAAACCAAATCCAAGACCCGGAAGCTCGAAGAGATTCCGAAGCTGATTTTTGAAACCAAACCCAAGACTCGGAAGCTCGTAGAGATTCCGAAGCTGACTTAGTATTTAATCCGGCTTCACAATCTTCCTGCGTCAGCTTGCGAGTCCTACGTCTCGTGTTTAAAAGAGATTCCGAAGCTGATTCTTGAAACCAACCCCAAGACTCGGAAGCTCGTAGAGATTCCGAAGCTGGCTTTTGAAACCAAATCCAAGACTCGGAAGCTCAAAGAGATTCCGAAGCTGATTCTTGAAACCAACCCCAAGACTCGGAAGCTCAAAGAGATTCCGAAGCTGGCTTAGTATTTAATCCGGCTTCACAATCTTCCTGCGTCAGCTTGCGAGTCCTACGTCTCGTGTTTAAAAGAGATTCCGAAGCTGATTTTTGAAAACAACTCCAAGACTCGGAAGCTCAAAGAGATTCCGAAGCTGATTTTGAAACCAAACCCCAAGACTCGGAAACTGATAAAATTTAAGCTATTGAGAACAAAAGAGAATTTTATTCTTAATAAATCTAACTTATAAAACTATCATTTTTTGAAATATTATTTGGTTACATTCTAAATACCAAGTCATCAAATGTTAATTTATATTAAAAATAGTGAAAATAAATATAAAATTCTGTATTTTTGCATTATTGTATTACCCTTTAGAACAAAAATTAATATTATGAAGAATAAACTTGACAAAATAGATTTACAGATTCTTAAAATTTTACAAGAGAATAGTAAAATTACTAATCTGGACTTATCCAAAAGCATAGGATTATCACCTGCTCCAACATTGGAAAGAGTAAAAAAACTTGAAAAGACCGGAGTAATAAACAGTTACCATGCCAAGCTTGACCAAAACATCTTGGGATTAAACGTGAGAACTTTTGTATTGATTAATTTGCTTTGGAAAAAACCAAATGCACTCGAAAATTTCATTGAGAAAATCAATAAAATTGATGAAGTTGTAGAAGCATATATCATTACAGGTGATGCTGATTTACTATTGAAAATCGTAGCAAAGGACATTCCTACATACGAAAGATTAATGTTTAATACACTATCACAGATAGATGAAGTCGCTCATATCAAAACATTGATGACTTTGTCAAATGTAAAAGATAGTGACGTATTACCATACGACTACGAATAATTAGGCAATACTTTTTTTTATAAAAACGCCTTCAGGAATTTACAATAATCCTGAAGGCGTTTTATTATATGTGTATCAGACCCCATCCCATGTAGTGATTGCCTTTTAAACTTATGCAACCCTTTATAAATCAATAAACCTACTTAGCGCCACTTAGCGGTATCCTTAGCGTCCTCAGCGGGAAACCAGTTGTAGATCAGAACCCATCCCCGACCCTTCCCTTAGCAAGGGAAGAGGGAAGTTTGCTGCTTAATATATATTATTCCCCATGACTTAAAAAAAAATAAATTTATCGTAAATATCAAAAACATAATTGGTTTGAGTATATTTGTAAAAAAAATAAGTTGATGGCAAAATCTATAACATACAAAGACGCTTTTGAGGAATTGAATAAAATCGCTCAGAGCCTTGAAAACGATGAACTGGAGATAGATTCTTTATCAAAAAAAATCAAAAGAGCTAATGAATTGGTGCAGATATGCAAAGAGAAATTGAGAGAAATCGAGCAAGACGTCAATAATCAGCTTCAAAAATAATTATATGAATAGTTTTGGCAGAATATTCAGGGTTTCGATTTTCGGTGAATCTCATGGCAAATCAATTGGTGTTACTATCGACGGTTGCCCACCGGGAATAGATATATCCGTGCAAGATATGCTTGAAGATTTGGATAGACGAAAGAGTGGAAAACGCGGCACAACGCCTAGAAAAGAAAGCGATTTGCCCAATATAATGTCAGGAGTATTCAATAATAAGACCACCGGCTCCCCTATCACTATAATATTTGAAAACAATAATACAAAATCAAAAGATTATTCTTTTATAAAAGATACTCCTCGACCAGGACATGCAGATTTTGTAGCAGAAAAAAAATATAAAGGATATCAAGATTATAGAGGA
>Ga0256832_1001290_pt1 | contig 16802 bp, 13 predicted proteins | sample 134614metaG_FD_190534 | JGI IMG/M metagenome (GOLD analysis project Ga0256832, IMG submission 190534) | Hydrothermal vent microbial communities from Lau Basin, Pacific Ocean - 134-614 | ecosystem: Environmental > Aquatic > Marine > Hydrothermal vents | place: Pacific Ocean: Lau Basin | collected...
GGGCTTCGACATAAGCTGATATAGCTTTCAAAGTCTGGTCAATCATCGTGTCGAGGTTTTTGTAGGTGATAGGGGTTTTGGGGCGCTCAGCCACCGGGCCTCGGCATAAGCCGATATGGCACTCAAAGTCTGTTCAATCATAGAGACTGGTTTTTGGGAATAAAACACTGGATAAGGAGTAGAGGTTTTTAGTATAGTGGTTTATTCAGAATTGCTTAATGGCATTGCCAATGATGCGGGTTATGCGTTTCTCTTTATTTCTCGCGAAGGCGCAAAGAGCCGAGAGTTCTTTTGGAAAGTGTAATTCAACATCCGTAGCGATTTCTCTCTGCAAGATTCGGTTAAAAAGACGCTAAGAAGTCCATCTCCAAGCGTGATTGAGTTACGTTTGGCGAGCCCGTCACGCGTCATGCGTTACGTTCATCACGATCGTCACGTTCGTCACGATTTGGTAGGTCATTAAGCAAAAAAAGCGTATTTTTGTCGTGCTTTGATATAACGAAAGAGCATTTTATGATTATCAGGATTCACAAGGAGGGGAGGAAGATCATTTTTTGGACGGCGGTGGCATCCGTTGTTTTGAGTCTTTTGGCAGATGTCTTTTTCCCTGGGATTGTTTCAGGAGTGATTACGTTTTTCACGGTTTTCTTTTTGGCGGTGGTGATGTTTTTCAGGAATCCGAGGAGGGAGTTGATGGTGCCGGATGACAGTTGCATTTATGCTCCGGCGGATGGCAAGATTGTGGCTATTGAGGAAGTTGAGGAGGAGGAGTATTTTAAAGAAAGGCGTTTGCTGGTGTCTATTTTCATGTCGCCTGCGAATGTGCATGTCAATAGGAATCCCGTTGGCGGGAAGGTGAACTACTTTAAGTATCATCCGGGCAAGTATTTGGTGGCCTGGCATCCGAAATCTTCGGAGGAGAATGAGCGGACGACCATCGTCATAGATACGGGCGAGGTGGAGATTTTATGTCGCCAGATTGCAGGAGCTATGGCCAAGCGCATTGTCAATTATCTGAGTACGGGCGAGGAAGTCGTACAGGGGCAGGATATGGGCTTTATCAAATTTGGTTCCCGCGTGGATCTCATTTTGCCGCTTCATGCTATTGTGGAAGTAGAATTGGGCCAGAAGGTGAAGGGGAACCGAAGTGTTATTGCGCGTTTGCCTTGAGGCAAAAAAAGAGGCGCAAAGCGCCTCTTTTTTTATTGCTCAGGTTTCATCTGTGGGAAGAAGAGTACTTCCTGGATGGAGTGCTGGTTGGTCAGGAGCATGGCGAGGCGGTCAATGCCTATGCCGAGGCCTGAGGTGGGGGGCATGCCGTATTCTAAGGAGCGGAGGAAGTCTTCATCCAGTGCCATGGCTTCTTCATCACCCCGGGCGGCCAGTTTGAGTTGGTCTTCGAAGCGTTGGCGTTGGTCTATGGGGTCGTTGAGCTCTGTGTAGGCGTTGGCGATTTCTTTGCCGTTGATGAAGAGCTCGAAGCGCTCTACGAGGCCGGGTTTGCTGCGATGCTTTTTGGCCAGGGGCGTCATTTCTATGGGATAGTCGGTGAGGAAGGTTGGTTGGATGAGGTGTTTTTCGACTTTTTCGCCAAAGATTTCGTCTATGAGTTTGCCTTTGCCCATGGAGGGGTCCACTTCTATGTGGAGCGATTTACACGTTTGCCGCAAGGCATCTTCATCCATTTCACTGACATCTATGCCTGTGTATTTTTCGATGGCTTCGAACATGCTGATGCGTTGGTAGGGGCCGGCGAAGTTGATGGTGTGCTCGCCCACTTGCACTTCGGTGCTGCCGGTAACTTCACGGGCTACGCGTTCGAGGCATTCTTCGACCATGTTCATCATCCAGATGTAATCTTTGTAGGCCACGTAAATTTCCATGGAGGTGAACTCGGGATTGTGGGTGCGGTCCATGCCTTCGTTGCGGAACATTTTTCCGAATTCATAGACGCCGTCGAAGCCTCCGACGATGAGTCTTTTGAGGTAGAGTTCGTTGGCGATGCGCAGATAGAGGGGGATGTCGAGGGTATTGTGATGTGTTTTAAAGGGGCGGGCTGCGGCGCCGCCGTGGATGGGTTGCAGGATGGGCGTCTCCACTTCGAGCCAGCCGTGTTCGTTGAAGTAGTTGCGCATGGATTGGATGAGTTTGCTGCGCTTTTTGAAGATTTCGCGGACTTCGGGATTGACGATGAGGTCCACATAGCGTTGGCGGTAGCGGAGTTCGGGGTCGGTGAATGCATCGTAAACATTGCCTTCATCATCGCGTTTGACGACGGGCAGAGGGCGCAGAGACTTGCTGAGGAGTTTGAGTTCATTTACATGTACGGAGGTTTCTCCGGTTTTGGTTTTGAAGACGCGGCCTTTCACGCCGATGATGTCGCCGAGGTCGAGCAATTTTTTGAAGAGGGTGTTGTAGAGGGTTTTGTCTTCGCCCGGGCAGATTTCATCGCGATTGATGTAGAGTTGGATGCGGCCGGATTCGTCTTGCAATACGGCGAAGGAGGCCTTGCCCATGATGCGTCGTGCCATGAGCCGGCCGGCGAGGCTGACTTCCTGAAAGTTGTTTTTTTCAGGATCGTATTGCTCGAGAATTTCTTTGGCATGGGCATTTACATCCCAGCCTTCGGGGGGGTAGGGGTTGATGCCGAGCTCAATGATTTTTTGCAGGTTTTCCCTGCGCACGATTTCCTGTTCACTTAGTTGCACGTTGTATGGTTTTGCTTTTTGCTTGAGTAGTTTGCGGCAGTAAGCCGTTTAAATTACCGTAAATGAAGAGCAAAGATACAAATTTCGCTATCTTTGCTACCATGACCGGTACCGGAGTACTTAAGTGCATTTCATGAAGCGAGCCATTGTACAGATAGGAAGTGAGACCTATTCTGCTGATTTGGAGAGGGGCTATGACCTTTCCATACCGTTGCGGAGAGGGGCTGAGCAGGTCAATTGCTTTTATGCGCCTCCTTATCGGGCGGAGCCCGTAGTGGCGGGCGATTTTACGGGCAGTGTGGAGGCCGGGGCGCCGGTTAATTTTTTTAATGTACACATCAATCCACATGGGAATGGCACGCATACGGAATGCGTGGGGCACATAGCCGAACGGCAGTTTGCCATTCACGATTGCTTAAAACAGTTTTTCTTTGCGGCGGAATTGGTGAGCGTGTATCCACAGCGGCAGGAGGATGGAGACAGAGTGATTACTGTGGAGCAGATGCGGGCCTTATTTGGCGAAAGCCCGTTGAAAACAGAAGCTTTGATTTTGCGAACGCTGCCGAATGAAGAGGGCAAGTTGCATCGGTCTTATTCGGGTACCAATCCGCCTTACTTAGAGGCAAAGGCCGTAGATTGGCTGGTGGAGGCGGGAGTGCGGCATTTGTTGCTGGATTTGCCGTCTTTGGACAGAGAGGAAGATGGCGGGAAGCTGGCTGCTCACAAGGCTTTTTGGAAATACCCGCATACGGAAGAGGCGGGAAGGTTGGACTGTACCGTGACGGAGATGATTTATGCAGCGAGTGAACTGCCGGACGGTTTGTATTTGCTCAATTTGCAAATCATCAGCTTAGATATAGATGCCAGCCCGAGTAAGCCGGTGGTGTATCGCTTAGAGAAGGAAGCGTGATTTTTACAATTTAGAAACCATGTACACACAGGAGCAGGAGCGATATTATTACGATTTGTCTCGCAAATTTCTCGAAGAGAAGGAGTTGCCTAAGGGTGCGGCTGCGGAGGAAGAGATGCGCGAGTTGGAAGACTTGTTGCGTTATCACGAGTGGCGCTATTACGTGAAGGACGACCCCGTTATCAGTGATTATGAGTATGATTTGTTGATGAAGCGCTTGCAGGCTTTGGAGGAGGCCTGGCCCGAGTATGCTTCGGCGGATTCGCCTACGCAGCGGGTTTCTTCGGATTTGACGGAGGATTTTCCCACGGTGGAGCATTTGTTTCCGCTTTTGTCTTTGGCGAACTCCTATGAGGCGGGAGATTTGAGGGAGTTTGATGCCCAGGTAAAGCGTTTGTTAAATTTGCCGGAAGGCGAGCAGATAGAATATGCCGTGGAGCCCAAATTTGACGGCAGCAGCCTGGGTGTTGCTTATGAGAATGACCGCCTGAGTTGGGCTGCTACGCGGGGGGATGGCATTATGGGAGAGGAAATTACGGCCAATGCGCGGGTCATTCGTTCCATACCTTTGAAGGCTGCTTTTTCGGAGAAGGGCATTTTTCGGGCGGAAGTGCGTGGAGAGGTTTTGATACGCAAAGATGAGTTTGTGAAAATTAATGCCGAGCGGGAGGAGCTGGGAGAACCGTTGTTTGCCAATCCGCGCAATGCTGCTGCCGGCAGTTTACGGATGAAGGACCCGAAGGAAGTGGCGAGGCGGCGACTGGTGTTGATTGCTTACCGCCTGGGTTATGTGGGGGATGAAGGCGGGAATGCTTTACCGATTCCCTTTGAGCGTCATTCGGAAGCTACGGCCTGGCTGTCTGAGCTGGGTTTCAGGACGCCCCGGCAGCCGGAGGAGCTCAAAGTTTGCAAGGGGATTGAGGAGGCCATTGCGCATTGTGAGGCTTGGGAGGAAAAGAGAGATGCCTATCCTTTTGAAATAGACGGGATGGTTTTGAAGATCAACCGCTATGATTTGCAGGAGCGTTGTGGTTATACAGCTCATCATCCTCGTTGGGCGATTGCGTATAAATTTAAAGCGAGGCAGGCCACGACACGTTTGGTGGCGGTGGAGTTTCAGGTAGGGCGCACGGGTGTGATCACGCCTGTGGGTAAGTTGGAGCCGGTATCTTTGGCAGGGGCGACGATTTCTTCGGTTTCTTTGCACAATGAGGATTTTATCAGGGAGCGGGATTTGCGTATTGGTGATAAAGTGTTGTTAGAGCGGGCGGGAGATGTGATTCCCTATGTGGTTAAGGCCTTGACGGATGTGAGGGATGGGAGTGAGAAGCCGATCGTTTATCCGGAGTTTTGTCCGGTGAATGATACCGACGAGCCTGTGCGTTTGGTGCGCAGGGCGGGTGAGGCTGCCTGGCGTTGTCCGGCTTGTGTGTGTGGGAAGCAGACTTTGCGGAAGTTGGTTTTTTTCGTTTCGAAAGACGGGATGGATATAGACGGTTTTGGGGAGGCTATGGTGGAGCGCTTTTACGAGCAGGGGTGGTTGCGCAATTTTGCGGATGTATATCGTTTGCCCTATGAGGAGATCGAAAAGTTGGGTGGTTTTGGAAAGAAATCGGTAGAGAATTTGCGGGTAGCTGTGGAGAAGTCGAAGAACAATCCGCTGCATCGTTTGTTGCAAAGTTTGTCTATTCATCAGGTAGGTCCCAAGGTGGCGAAGTTGTTGGCAGCGCGGGTAAAGGACGTTTTTGAGTTGGCAGAGTGGGATGAAGAGCGTTTTAAAGACATTTCGGAAATAGGCCCCATCATTGCGCAAAACGTGATGGAGTTTTTCCGTCGGGAAGAAAATTTGCGCATTTTGCGCGAATTGCAGGAATTGGGCGTTAATGTAAAGCGCAGTGAGGAGGATTTACCTCCGGCTGAGCGCACGGGGCCTTTGGCGGGGAAGACGATTTTGTTTACCGGTGCTTTGCAGCAGATGAGCCGGAAAGAGGCCAAGGCGCTGGCCGAGCGGGCAGGGGCCAGGGTGTTGAGCGGTGTGAGTTCTAAATTGAATGTTCTCGTAACGGGTGAGAAACCCGGATCGAAATTGCGCAAAGCCCGGGAGTTGGGCAGTGTGGAAATATGGACTGAGAAGGAATTTTTGGACCACATTTCTTCCTGAGTAATTCTATGGCGTTCCCAGGCTACTTCGTTTTGAAAGTGTTAAACAAAAGATTATGCGATTTTTTCCTTTGATGATTTTTCTTTGGTTTTTTAATCCTTTGGCCCGGGCTCAGCACAAGACGCATCTGGAGGTGCGTTTTACGCAATGCGAGCCCAAAAAGGATTTTTTGTATTTGTATTCTTTCAATGGCTTTTCTTTTGAGCAGGAGCAGCGTTTGCCGATTTCCGGGGACACGCTGGAGTTGGAGATGGATTTACCCGAAGTGCGTTTTTATTACGTCGGCACGGGCGCCAACAACTTAAAGCCCGTCATTTTGGGTTTTGACGAGGAGGTGGTGATGGAGGGCAATTGCGCCCGCATGAGGTATGCGCGTTTTCCGGAGGGAGGCGTGAATGCCGATTACGAAAAGTTGAAGGCCGATTTAAATCGCTTGCGGGCGGCACATTCCCGTTTGGTGCAGGAGTACAATCAGGTGCAGCGGGATTCGGCCGCTGTGCAGGATGTGGTAGAGCGCATGGCTATGATTGATCGACAAAAATTGAATTTGCTGGAGCGCATGGAGAAGGAGAATCCCTATTTCGCGGAGATTGTCCGTCTGAATACTTATCTGAGCTTTCCGGCTCATGGCAGCAATTACGGGAGTGAGGTGCCCTATTTTTCGGAGGAGTATTTCAAATTTGTGGACTGGGGCAAGAGCGATTTGGACTACATGCCCTGGGTTTTTGAAGCCTGGAAGTCCTATGGAGAGACCATGTGCAATCTGGGATTGAATGCCAATTCGCATAAGGTTTATATACAGAAGCAATTGGATAAAATTCCTGCCGGTACGCGCCGCCGGCAATTGGCTTATGGCGGTCTGCTTTCTGCTTTGCAGCGGAAGAAGCATGTCAATTACATGTTTTTTGCCAAGCAATTTGTGGAAGAGTTTTCAGCCATATCGCCCAAGGCTGTCGCTCAGGTGCAACAGCAGATAAAGATGCTGGCTGCGACCATGCCGGGAGCTTTGGCACCGGATTTCACGGGTGTGGGGCCGGATGGAGATACGGTGCGTTTGAGCGATTTTCGGGGCAAAGTCGTGTTGATAGATTTTTGGGCGAGCTGGTGCGGGCCCTGCCGTCGAGAAAACCCCAATGTGGTGCGGGCCTATCAAAAATACAAGGACAAGGGCTTTGACATCATAGGCGTGAGTTTGGATCGCGATCGCAATCGCTGGATTTCGGCCATTGAGGCCGATGGCCTGGTGTGGCATCACGTTTCGGATTTGAAGGGCTGGAAGAGTGAGTTTGCTGCCTTGTACGGAGTGCGTTCCATTCCTCATGCCGTTCTTTTGGATCGCGAAGGGAGGATTGTGGCGATTCGTTTGCGGGGGGCGCAATTGGAAGAGTATTTGGAGGGGTTGTTGGAGTAGAGTTTAGCGTTTAGTGTTTAGCGTTTAGCGTTTAGTGTTTAGTGTGTTTAATTTTGGGTGATATGGAGTTTGTGTCTGAGGTTTTGATTGAGCGGAAGATTGAGGAGGTTTCTGCTTCGACGGAGGATGTTTTGTTTGCCTTTCGGCAAATGCAGCCGGTTTTGTATGCCTGGTTGATGTCGGAGCAGTTTCTTTTGTTGACGGAGGCGGAGCGTGAGCTTTTGCTTTTTACGGCTTTGGTGCTTTGGTCGGCCATTCGTGCGGGGGGTGGGGGTGAGGATTTGGTAGAGGAGAGGCAAATAGGTGAGATTGAGGAGCGAAACTGGGCTTTATGGGAGCAGACGGGAAGCGGGGCTTTCCGGCATCGTCTGGACCCCTTTTTTGAGGGTTATCCCCAGGAGGATTTGCTGGCTTATGTGGAGGACAGTCTGTTGTTGTCGGAGGAGCAAAAGGAGAATGAGTTGGGCGTTACGCCGGAAGGGCGGCCGTTGTTGTTTATCAGTCTGAAGACGCTGATAGATGTATTGATTGGGGAAGCCCCCGCATAGTGCAGAGGCTTCCGGATTACTTACTTCTTCACTTCGAAGGTAACTTTGACATTGACGCGGTACTTATCCACTTTGCCATTGCCTTTTACGGTAACGCTTTGGGATTGTACATAAGCGGAACGGATGTTTTTGACGCTTTTAGAGGCCTTTTTGAGGGCCTGGCAGGTAGCGTCTTCCCAACTCTTGTCAGAGTCGGCGAGGATTTCGATGACTTTTAAAATGGCCATTTGACAGTTGTTTAAGGGTTCGCAAATTGCTCCGGGGAGCTTTTCGGGGGCAAGATAGGGAATATTGGGGAAATCGGTTGAATCGGTTGAATTGGTTGAATTGGTTGAATTGGTTGAATCGGTGGAATTGGTTGTCGGTTGTCGGTTGTCGGTTGTTGGTTGTTGGTTGTTGGTTGTTGGTTGCGTTGGTTTATTGTTTGTTGTATGTGGTTGATTTTGGTGTTGTTTTTGTTGGCAAAGCGGGGCGGGCTGAAGCCCGCCTGCACGCTCAGCGGGTTTTAGCCCGCGGATACCCATGCCGAGGTCGCTGATACCATGCCGAGGTCGCGGAGCCGGGCGTTGGTCGGTGAAAGCGGCGGAATTGAATTTGAAAAAATGGTTTTGTTATGAACAGGTTTTTGATTTGGGTGATTTGGGGATTGTTGGCATTGGGTTTTGGGTCTGTGTCGGGTTGTCATCCTTTGGTTTGGGAGGTTTATGAGCGGGTGCAGGGGGAGGAGGGCAGGAAGCGGCCGGAGGCGTATTCCGGGATGCGGGATTATACTTTGTATGCTCCGGACCCTGCGCATCCTGAGCATACGCCGTTTAAGCACATTCGGGTGAACGTCCATTTTGTGAACAGTGCAGACAGCAGTATGAATTTCAATTTTCCGGAAGGGGTGGAGGAAGGCAGGCGTTTGGTGCGCAGCATGAACGCCTTGTTGTACGATAACCGCAAGCCATATTTGCCGAAAGGCAACAACATCCCCGCCCTGCCTTTGCGGTTTGATTTGGTTTTGAGTCCGCGGCCCGGTGACCCTGCGGATTCTACGGGTATTTACTTTCACTATGACGATGATTTGTACGATTACATCGCTTACGGGAAGGACATGAATCGCTCTGACAAAACTGTTGTGAGGCGTTATGGGGTGCAGTTGGATACGGTTTTGAACATTTTTGTTTTGGGTTTTAACAAGGACAGTCTGGTTTCGCCCACTTACAAGAAGCATCGGGTAGGCATTGCTTTGGGGGATGCTTTGAAAATGAACAGTTGGCGGCACTTGGAGGGCGGTTGTTGGGAGTCCGCCAAATTGGCGGTGCATGAGTTGGGGCATATTTTGGGTTTGCAGCACAGTTGGGGGAGGAATGACGGTTGTGATGATACGCCTCCGCACCCCAATTGTTGGAGTTGTGCTGAGCCGTCGCCTTGCGACACGCTTTGTTCGAACAATGTGATGTCGTACAACACTTATCAAAATTCCTGGACGCCCTGTCAGATTGGAAAGGTGCATTATCGCTTTGCCGATTTAAAATCCCGAACGCGTCGTTTTTTGGAGCCCGACTGGTGCGAGTGGCATGAGGACAAAACCATTTTTATACGGGATTCGATTCATTGGCAGAGCAGTCGGGATTTGTTGGGGGATGTGGTGATTGAGGCAGGGGGGATTTTGTATTTGCGTGATTGTCGCATTTCGTTGCCGGCGGGCGGGCGTATTGAGGTGCAGCCCGGGGGGAAATTGATTTTGGAGGATTGTTTGTTGCGCAACAGCTGTGGAGGTTCCTGGGGCGGTATTTACGTCGGGCGTAAAGGCAGTGTGAAGGGGGTGGTAGAGGAGCGCTGAGCTGTTTTACTGCTTGAGGAGTTGGTCTATTCGTTCGAACATTTTTTTTCGTTCCAGTTTTTCTTTGACCAGGCGGGGGGCTGCGGCGCGTTCGTTGCAATTTTCTATGGGGCAGCGTTCGCAGGTTTTGTTGACGATGGTGAGCGGGATATTCTGCAAGGGGAAGTTGAATTTTTTCCGGCTTTTTTTGTCGAGCAGGATGCCCAGTTCGATAGCGGCGAGGCGTCCTTTGGGGCGATAGGGCGGGCGGGCGATGGAGAGCAACAGGTATTCTTCGCGGGTGTTGTAAAATTGGACTCTGCGCAGGTCGGCCAGGGACGTTTTGCTTTTTTCGGAGATTTGTCGCCGGATGAGATGAATGGATGCCCAGCGCCGGCAGTAGTGTTCGTCGAGTTGATTGGCGTGGGGGTGGTGTTGCCGGTCGAGATGCAATTCTTTATCTACCTGGAAAATACCTCCTTTTTTTTTGCGATGGGGCAGGTAGAGCACGCGAATGAGGAAAATGTTTTTGAGACCAAAAGCCTGAGGCAGGAGGTTGGTAAGCCTTTGAAAAAACATTTCTCCTGTGGCGGGGTAACGGTAGAGCCATTGGAGCAGGTCTTCGGGCCCAAAGGTTTTTGCGTGCAGAAATTTTCGGATGTCTTTGGTCATTTCGCTTTTGGGCATGAGCAGGGCGGCGGAGAAATAGCCGGCTTTAAAATGGCTGAGGACGTGCTCGAAGGATTCCACTTTAAAGAGGGAGGCGGTGTAGGCGCGTTGGTGCAATTGCAGGAACTGGAACCCCAGCTCTTTGCCGATTTGAAAGGCGCGTTGGGTGGGGTTGAGGCGGCTTTGGATGAGCAATTGTCGTTTGTGGGGGATGCAGAGGGCTCGGACGCGATAGAGCTCGGGCCAGGGGTCGAGGCCGTTTTCGACGAGTTCGAAGCCAAACTCATGTTTGAGGATGCCCTGGAGTTTTTGGACGGGGTCTGCTCCTTGTCCGGGCCGGATTTCAATTTGGAATTCCTGCCGGAAGCGTTCGACTTCCCGTTCGAGTTCTTCGAAGTAGTTGTTGTGCATTTCGAGGTAGGCGCGCAGGGCTCCGAAATAGAAATTTTCTTCGCGCAGGGAGTAGTGGCGGGCGAGTTCTACGAGGGTGGAGATGAAGGCGGAAACCCGTTTGGGGGCCTGGGAGATGATGTCCACGACTTTATGCAGCTCGATGCCAAAGAGGTGGAAGGGTATTTCGCGCAGGAAGTTGGATTTGAGCAAGTCCTCCACGGGTTTCAGAGGGCCTTCGAGGGTGGGTTCTTGCAGTTCCTGCGGGGGTATGTTGAGGGCTTTCGCCAAATGGAGGAGCTTTTCGGGCTTGGGGTTTTTCTTGCCCTTTTCGATTTCGTTGAGGTAGGAGACGGAGAGGCCGGAACTGCGGGAAAGCTCCTGGAAGGAAAGCCCTTTGCGCAGCCGGTGGTGGCGTATTTTTAGGCCGAGGAGCAGGGGTTGTATGTCGGGTTTTGTCGCCATGCCGTAAAAATAGAATGTTTTAGCGAATTTTCGCAAAAAACAATGGCCGGCTTTGCCGGTTGAAGTGGAAATTTTTGCGTACTTTTGTAGCGATTTTGAACCCAAAAGAAATGCTTATGCTTTTTGATATAGATATGTTACGCAAGCACTATGAGAGCTTGCCCGGGCGGGTGGCGGAGGTTAAGAAAGTACTTCAAAGGCCTCTGACGCTGACGGAGAAGATATTATACACGCATTTACATCCGGAATCTCCTTTGCAGGATTACGAGCGGGGCAAAGATTACGTGTATTTTCGTCCTGACCGTCTGGCCATGCAGGATGCTACGGCACAGATGGCGCTGTTGCAGTTTATGCTGGCCGGGAGGGATTGCGTGGCAGCGCCTTCTACGGTACACTGCGATCATCTGATACAGGCGAAGTCGGGTGCGGAGCACGATTTGAAGGAGGCTTTGGATGTGAACTCCGAGGTCTATGAATTTTTGGCTTCTGCTTCCGAGAAATACGGCATTGGCTTTTGGAAGCCGGGAGCGGGCATCATTCACCAGATTGTGCTGGAGAATTACGCCTTTCCGGGAGGCATGATGATTGGCACGGATTCTCACACGCCGAATGCCGGCGGGCTTGGCATGGTGGCCATTGGCGTCGGGGGAGCTGATGCAGTGGACCTGATGGCTGATATGCCCTGGGAGTTGCTGATGCCGAAGGTGATTGGCGTCAGGTTGACCGGAGCGTTGCAGGGGTGGACTTCACCCAAGGATGTGATTCTGAAGGTAGCTGGTATTTTGACGGTTAAGGGAGGCACGGGCGCCATCATCGAATACTTTGGCCCGGGCGCTCAGTCGCTTTCGGCCACGGGTAAGGGTACGATTTGCAATATGGGCGCTGAAGTCGGGGCGACGACCTCGCTGTTTGGATATGACGAGGCGATGGGGCGTTATCTCAGCGCTACGGAGCGTGCCGAGGTGGCAGAGATGGCGCAGGCCGTTCAAGAGCATTTGACGGGTGATCCCGAGTGTTATGACAATCCGGAGCGTTTCTTTGATCGGGTGATTGAGATAGACCTTTCCACTTTGGAGCCGCACATCAATGGTCCTTACACGCCGGATTTGGCCTGGCCTATTTCGAAATTTGCGGAAGCGGTAGAGAAAAACGAATATCCCGCTTTGTCGGCTTGTTTGATTGGCTCCTGCACGAACTCTTCTTATGAGGACATCACGAGGGCGGCCTTTGTGGCGAAGCAGGCTGAGGAGAAGGGTTTGAAGGCCAAGGTTGAGTTTACGGTTACGCCGGGTTCGGAGATGATTCGGGCGACTATGGAGCGCGATGGTTATTTAAAGGTTTTTGAGAATATGGGGGGGATTGTTTTGGCCAATGCCTGTGGCCCTTGTATAGGGCAGTGGGCGCGGCACACGTCTGAGCCCAATTCCATAGTTACTTCTTTCAACCGCAACTTTGCCAAGCGCAATGACGGCAATCCCGAGACGCGGGCTTTTGTGGCTTCGCCGGAGATTGTTACCGCTTTGGCCATTGCCGGAGATTTGAGGTTTAATCCGATGACAGACACCCTGGTGAATGATGCAGGCGAGGAGTTTAAGCTGGAGCCGCCGCAGGGCGTAGAGTTGCCTCCACAGGGATTTGCGGAGGGCGATTCCGGTTATGTTCCGCCGGCTGAAGATGGCAGCAAAATAGAGGTGAAGATTAAGCCGGATTCTGAGCGCTTACAGATGTTGAAGCCCTTTGAGCCCATAACACCTGAGCAGTTGAGGGGCATGCGCCTGCTCATCAAAGCGAAGGGCAAGTGTACGACCGATCACATATCTATGGCCGGCCCCTGGTTGAAATATCGCGGGCACTTAGAGAACATCTCCAACAACTGCTGCATTGGAGCGATCAACTATTTCAACGATCAGGCCAATAGCGTACTGAATTTTGTGAAGAACGAATACATGCCCGTGCCGGAATCGGCCAAGGTCTATAAGCAGGCGGGTATAGGTACGGTCATTGTGGGTGAAGAAAACTATGGCGAGGGTTCTTCCCGCGAGCATGCCGCCATGGAGCCGCGCTTCCTCGGCGTGAAGGCCGTTATCGTCAAGTCTTTTGCCCGCATTCACGAGACCAATTTGAAGAAACAGGGAATGCTGGCGCTGACTTTTGTAAATCCCTCTGATTACGACCTCATCCGTCAGGATGACCTCATTGACATTCTGGGCTATGAGAACATGGCTCCCGGCAAGAACTTAGAGGTCGTCTTGCATCATGCCGATGATACGGAAGACCGCTTCGAAGTGAAGCATACCTACAACGAAACGCAAATAGAATGGCTGCGTGCAGGTTCTGCATTGAATAAAATACGCAGGGATCTGGCAGCCGTTTAGAACCTGAGAAGGGCAAGGCTGCAAGCCTTGCCCTTTTTACTTTTTAAAAGAGAAGGCCATGGCAAAAAAACAAATGAAGGCAAAAAAGACCTTTTTGGTCAGCACCAACGGGCAGTATAGCAAAAACGGAAAGCCGGCGAAAAAATCAGAGAAGAAATCCAAAAAGAAAGCCGGCAAATATATCTCTATAGATGAGCTGGTAAAGCTCAAATCCCAGAAAGACCTGATCAAGTTGTTTAAGGCTAAGGGGAGTGAACGGGAAGTGAGGGTGCAGAAAATTTTGCGCACCATTACCTATGAGCAGGAGTTGCAGCGCCTGCAGGTGGAGTTGGTGAAGATGCAGCGTTGGGTGCAGGAGCAGGGCAAGCGGGTTGCGATTTTATTTGAGGGCAGAGATGCTGCCGGCAAAGGCGGGGCCATCAGGCGTTTTACCGAGCATTTGAATCCCCGCGCCATGCGCGTGGTAGCTTTGCCAAAACCCACGGAAATGGAACAGGGGCAGTGGTACTTTCAGCGCTACGTCAATCAACTGCCGAATAAGGGAGAGATCGTTTTCTTCGACCGCAGCTGGTACAATCGAGCCGTGGTAGAGCCTGTGAATAAATTCTGCACCAAAGAGCAATATCAGCGCTTTTTGCGCCAAGTGCCGGAATTTGAGCACATGCTTTATGAAGACGGCATTATGCTCATCAAGTTTTGGTTTTCCATCTCCAAGGAGGAGCAGAAGCGTCGTTTTGCAGCGCGTCGCCAGAATCCTTTGAAGCAGTGGAAAATCAGCCCGGTGGACCAGCGTGCGCAGAAGTTGTGGGACAAATACACCCGTTACAAGGAGGAGATGTTCAGCAAGACGCACACTTCTTTCAGCCCCTGGATCATCGTCAAGGCCAACGACAAGAAGACGGCACGCTTAGAGAGCATCAAATACGTGCTAAAGACGGTTGGCTATCGGGAAGGCGCTGCTTTTGAGTTTTTTCCGGACCCCGAGGTGGTATATCGCTTTCACCGCGGCAGTGAGCAAATTGATTGACATGTGATCAGGGCATTTCTTTTTCTTCTCTGTGTGGTTTTGTTGGGCTATTTGCCGGAGCAGGGCGATTTTGCTTTGATTGCGGTTTTGTATGGCAGTGCTTTCCTGCTGTATTTTTGGGTGGTTTTAGAGGTAGAGAGAGGCGCTTTGAGCGGGGGGCAGTTGTTGGGGCAGCAAAGAGCATTTAGGTTTGACCTTGTGCCCTGGATGTGGGTGGCTGTGTTGGCGCGTTTTGCTCTTTTGTGGGCCATGCCGAATTTATCTGATGATGTGTATCGCTTTATTTGGGACGGGCGGCTTGGCGCTCAGGGCTTGGATGTTTTTGCGCATCTGCCTGCCTGGTATATGGAGGAGGGGCATGAGGTGAGGGGCTTGACGCGGGAGCTTTTTGAGCAGCTCAACTCGCCGGAGTATTTCACGATTTACCCGCCGGTGGCGCAGGCTGTTTTCAGGCTGGGAGCCTGGCTTTTTCCGGAGAGCATTTATGGGAGTGTTTTGGTGCTGCGCATTTTTTTGCTGCTTTGCGAGTTGGGCAGTTTGTATTTGTTGCCTTTGATTTTGAGGCGTTTGCAATTGCCGAAGGAGCGCGTTTTGCTGTATGCGCTCAATCCGTTGGTGATCGTGGAGATTAGCGGCAATTTGCATTTTGAGGGGGCTATGGTTTTCTTCTTTTTGCTCTTTGTATGGGCGTGGTTGGAGGCGCGTCGCGGTTTGGCTGCTCTGGCCATGTCTTTATCCATAGGCGCCAAGTTGTTGCCTTTGATGCTGCTTCCGCTGCTGGCAGCGCGGATGTGGGAGGCTTCTTTTTGGCTTCGGCCGCAGGGGCCTGAGGCGGAGAACGAGATGGCCGGAGGAAGGGCTTTCAGATGGAGGGCTGTGCTTTGGTTTTTAGTACTTGGCTTCTTTTTACTGCTCTTGTTTTATCCCTTTATGGGGCCGTTTTTTGCGCAGCATTTTGGCGAAAGCCTGGATTTGTATTTCAGGAGGTTTGAGTTTAATGCTTCTGTTTACTATCTGCTGAGGTGGCTTCGGTATCTGCAATTGGGGTACAACGACATTCATCGGCTGGGGCCTTTGTTGGGGCTGGTGGTGGCTGCGGGTATTTTGGGGATGGCCTTGTGGTCGTTGCGCAGGCGGTTTTTGACGATGGAGGAGGGCGTACTTTTCTTTTTGCGGCAGTCGTTGTGGGCTTTTGTGCTGTATTTGGGCCTGGCGACCATTGTGCATCCCTGGTATTTGGCGATGCCGGTTTTGCTGGCTGTTTTTGGTGGCTGGCGCTTTCCGCTGTGGTGGTCTTACGCCATTACGTGGACGTATATCAACTACAGTTATCCGGTTTACCGCGAAAATCTGTGGGTGGTGGGTCTGGAATACAGCTCGGTATTGCTGTTTATGCTGTGGGAGTGGCAAAGGCAAAAAAAAGAGGCCAAGGCGGGCGCCCCGGCCCCTGATAAACACCTAAAACCCTAATTCAGTGCGTTGGCGCTGAATTAGGGGGCAGCAGAGTGAGCTGCTGCCGTATGGTATAGCTTGTAGCTACAATATGTTTTGAGGAGGAGATTTTGTTCGGTTTTTGGGCAAAAAAAAAAAGAGGCTCAGCAGGGCTGAACCTCTTTTTTTGCTTTCGAAATCCTTACTTGATTTTGATGGATTTCGGAGGAATGGGTTTGGCTTCCTCTTTCTTCGGCAGGTGGATGTTCAGGATGCCATTTTTGTAAGTAGCATCAACCTTCTGCGTATCCACGGATTCAGGCAATTGGAAGGAACGCTTGAATTGCATGTAGTTGAATTCGTAGCGACGCCAGTTTTGGTCTTCTTCTTTTTCTTCCACCTCTTTGTTGACTTCTACATGGAGGACGCCGTCTTCTACATAGACGTTGAAGTCACTTTTCTCCAGACCGGGAGCAGCAACCTCCATGATGAATTCGTCATCGGTTTCACGGATGTTCACAGCAGGTTGAGAGAAGCGGGGCATCACTTTGTTAGAGGCGACTTCCGTGCCGAAGAAATCATTGATCAGGTTGCTCCATTCGTTGAGCACGGGATCAATTACACCGGGATTGAAACGTACGAGTGCCATAGTTCTTTATTTTTTAGGTTAGACAAATCAAGTTTGTTTTCACCCGACATTTATCAAAGGGCGTACCAATGTGGGGAGGCTGCCATTTTTTCACGGAACATTGTTTTTTTAGGGAGGGTTGACGGTCAAAATGGCGCATTGAGGTGACGGAATGGCATTATTGGTGGAATTGGTGGAAGCGGGGGAATTGGTGAAATCGGGGGAATCGGGGGGGATCGTTTATTGTTTATCGTGTATCGTGTATCGTTTAT
>Ga0256832_1001291_pt1 | contig 16802 bp, 19 predicted proteins | sample 134614metaG_FD_190534 | JGI IMG/M metagenome (GOLD analysis project Ga0256832, IMG submission 190534) | Hydrothermal vent microbial communities from Lau Basin, Pacific Ocean - 134-614 | ecosystem: Environmental > Aquatic > Marine > Hydrothermal vents | place: Pacific Ocean: Lau Basin | collected...
CCATGAGGCGGGTTCCCCGGGGCAGACGTTGCTCCAGCCAGTGCCGGTATTCCCTGAGGGACTCTGCTTCCCCGGCCAGAGCCAGACGGTAGCGGGCGCGGCTGGCCGCCCCCAGCAGTCCACTGTCCCGGGCATCTTCCAGGTTCACCATCATTCTTGGCGCAAACTGGAACAGACTGCCGCCCTGGTCCGGCTCCTGGCGGATAATGCCCGCCACTTTCAGCTTACGGTTGCCCAAGGGCAGAGTCTCGCCCATTTCCGCGCCGAGCTTATTTTGCAAACTGGCGCTGAGAAAAGCCTCTCCCCGGGCCGGGCCTACCTGACGGGAAGTCTCCGGCGCATCTACCCGCAAGCTGCCGCGCAGAGGATAGCGCCCGTCCACGGCTTTGACCTGCACCAGTACGGGCCGTTGCTGATGAAAGACAACGCTGGGGAAAAGGATCTGCTGAGACAGGCGCAACTGCTGTTTCCCGGCCCTCTCCATCCACGTTTTAGGAATAGGATCACCCTGCTCCACGACCAGATCACCGGCCATCAGGGCCGCCCCCTGAAGCACCAGGGAACGCTCCACGCGATCCACAAAGAAGGCCACGGATGTAAGAGCCGCCACGCCCAGCACCAGGGCCAGAAGCATGACCATCACACTGGAATCCCGGCGCAAAGCCTGCAATGCCGAATTCACGAGCTGGCTTCCCGTATCCTGCCGCCTTCCAGGTGGCAGATGCGGTCGCAGCGCTGGGCAAGCGCCTGATCGTGGGTTACCAGCAACAGGGCCGTGCCGCAACGGTCGCGCAGGTCGAACATGAGATCCATGACCTGCCGGCCTGTGGCTTCATCCAGGTTTCCCGTGGGCTCATCTGCAAACAGCAGGCGTGGATCACCGGCAAAAGCCCGCGCCAGAGCCACCCGCTGCTGTTCTCCCCCGGAGAGCTGCCGTGCATGATGCTGCATGCGCTTTGCCAGCCCCACGTCAGCAAGGAGTTTCCGGGCCTGAGCCATATAATTGCGGTGCCCCGCCAGTTTCATGGGCAGCGCCACATTCTCCAGCGCCGTCATGCCGGGTATCAGTTGAAAGGACTGGAACACAAACCCCACCTTCCCCAGGCGCAGGCGGGCGCGCTGATCTTCATTCAGATCGCCGGTAGGCGTGCCCAACAGCTCGATTTCACCGCCGCTGGGCAAATCCAGGGCCGCCAGCAGACCGAGCAGGGTTGATTTCCCCGAACCCGATGCGCCGAGTAATGCCAGCGCCTCATGGGATTTGACAGCAATATCCACGCCGGTGAGTATAGGCAACTCACTGCCATCCGGCGCCATCACTGTCTTGCGAACCTGTCTTGCTGCTATGAGAATTTCCATCTTCCTTCTGCTGTTGTCGTTTTGCGCCACGTCCGCTGCTGGCGGCCAGGGCAGGACCATCATGGTGTTTGGCGACAGCCTGAGCGCCGGTTACGGCATCGACCGGGCATCCGGCTGGGTGAAGTTATTACAGCATAAACTCGATGCAGAGGAGCAACCGTATAAAGTTATCAACGCCAGTATCAGCGGCGACACCACCCGGGGTGGACTGGAGCGCCTGCCAAAGGCCCTGCAACAATGGTCGCCAGCCATCGTCCTCATCGAGCTGGGAGGCAATGACGGCCTGCGCGGCCTCAGCCTGGAAAGTATGACCGGCAACCTGGACAAAATGATTCAGCTCAGCAAGAAGGCGGGCGCCAGGGTCCTGCTGCTGGGTATCAAGCTGCCGGCAAACTATGGCCCGGCCTATGGCGAACGCTTCTACCGTATCTATCCCAGCCTGGCGCAAAAACATCACATACCCCTGGTTCCCTTCTTGCTGGAGTCCGTGGCCGACCGGAAAACCCTGATGCAGGCCGATGGCATCCACCCCCTGGCATCCGCCCAGCCTATCGTTATGGAGAATGTCTACCGTTACCTGCAACCCCTGCTGTAACTTGGCAGGATGCACAGCGTTGTGACACACCTGTACTCGTGATTTCAGCCGGGAAACAAAAAACCCGCCTGGCAGCGGGTTTCAATACGTCAGCAGACAGCGCAGAACGTGTATATGGAGGCTGAGCCCTCTACCAAACAATATGCAAATACCATTGATTACAAAGGATTTTCATTTTTACGACAGAAAAGATACCCTCAATCGTACCCAATTTTTCCAAAGTCACCTTGAATCGAAGCCCCTTTCTATTGACCTGGGTCAAATATGGCGGCACCAGTTATCACCCAGCAAGACGGATAAAGACACACTCATGGCAAGCGCCTTCCTCTCTTTGGGGGCTTTTTGGCAGGCTTGCCCAGGTTGTTACCCGTAACCCTTGGCTCGTATCTGCGCAGTGATTCAAGACGCTCCTGGCTCCTTGCTGTGCTGATGTTTATGAATGGGGTTATGAGGTAGTAGGCCAGCAGGAAAGCAATGGCACCCAAGAAAAAACTTTTCATTGCAATGGCCAGCATCGTCAGCAATAAGATGATGCCCCCCATCACCAGGTAAACCAGCTCCACCCCCAACATTGTCCAAAAACCCGGTCTTTCATCCATCAGCTTCTCCATGACTTCGCTTGGCTCGGTTTCATTCATAGCATACGGCCAGGCCGGTTCCAAGGACCCAATATCAATAGGCTTTACTTATGCCGCCATTTATTTTTCATATACCCCCCCTCTGAATTTCCCGCTCTTACACACATCTGGGGCCGCTCGGTCTAGGTGAACCATAACCAAAAGTTTTAACCCCCCCCTACCCCCTACAGAGAACGACAGAAGAACGGCTGGATATACCCCAACAGGATGGGGAGATGCGGATGTATTCCTGGCTGGGGTTGGATAGCGGGGCGGGTGTTTCTCGGGAAACGAATATCTACAAGCGCATAGGTAGCACCCCCTCTAAACCCTCTAAAGTCCCTTCCATAGAGAACCAGGGCAGAACAGAATGACGCCAGGGTGAGGAAAAAATATCTATATGCGCGTGGGTAGCCACCCCTCTAAACCTCCCTAAAGTCCATTTTCGACCTTTAGAGGGTTTAGAGGGGTGGGTACATAGGGGGTTATAGGTTTTTTTCGTGGGTATTCAGTGCTGGATTCCACTCATAGGAAACGGCTGGCCTGCCCTTGGTATGTTGCGCCACCTCACGGATATAGCCGCTTTCGATCAGTTCCGACAATGCCGCTTTGACCTGCCGGGTTTCTGATAGTCCGGCCCATCCTTTCTGCCTGATCGCCTTCACCTTGAACGGGTCTGGCAACCTGTCCCGCCGCTCAAGGATGATCTTTGCCCCCTGGGTGGCCGGGTCGATAGCGCCTCCATAGATTCGGTGCATGTGGCTTTCGAGGTACTGGCACCAGCCAATGGCCTTGAGCGCGGAGGATGCCGTTACCGCCTGGGCGTGGCCCTGCTCCACTTCGTTTATGATTAGCGCCAGGGAGGGCATGAGGGAGCGGTACTTGACCAAGTGGGACTCAATAGCCGGGTGAATGTCCGGCTCCCTCACCTTGTTTTCCAGGTCGCTGCGCCATTCATTGAATACCGCCTGCCCGTCAGGGTCGAAGCGTACCCCCTGAACCCTGCCCTCATCATCGGTGGGCAATGGCTCTGCCTCATCAAGCCGCTGATATATCTCGAAGGCGGCGTTTCTCAGGTCACTGTCCGGCCATCGGTCGATATTCCGCCAGTGCCCCGGATCATCAGGATAAACCGCCAGCTGGAACCGCTGTATCAGGCCATCGTCCCCCGCACCCTGGTTTATCGCCTGCCAGATGTAGGGGCGCAACCTCGATGGCTGGATGCCGCCAATGATGGAAAGGGTGGTGCTTTCAATGTACAGGGTGCCGCGCCCTATCCGGTCGTAGGTGTAGGAGTTGGAACCATTGAAGCACTCGATGTAGAAAGCGCGGTCATTGGCCTTGTCCTCCCTGTCCAGGTTCTTGAGCCAGCCAGTCAGTTCATCGCGCTCTAACAGCAGGCCATTCGGGTTCTGGTTCAGGAGTTCGCCTATCTTTTCCATGGTCACATCATTGATGATGTAGCGCCGCTCTGTAGGCGGGTCTTCGTTGTCCTGCACCGCTGCAAGGGCCTCCTCCTTCACTGCCTTGATCTTGAGCTTGTCACCGCTCTTGAGGGCTTTCTTGACCTCCTGCTCCAGCAGTGCCGCCCTTTGCTTGTGAAACAGGCGGTCGGCCTTGTATTCCAGCAAGGCAAGCTCATGGTCTTTCCTTGCCTGTGCCGCCAGGCGTTTGAGCGGCCGCAACCCTTCGGCCATGGCCGGAGACTTCATGGTGGATGGCCTGCCAATCAGCGCCGCCCACAGGTTGGTGGTCACCAGCCAGTCATCTTTCTGCTTGGGATGAATGGCCACCTTGCGCCCCACCAGAGACGCAAGGCCAGCCATGACAGTGGCCGCCACAAAGTCAGGCGGGCATTGGGTGCGCTCGACAACATCGGCCACCCATGCTCCCAGCCCCCTGGGCAACAGCTTGAAATCAAACGCCTGCACGGGCGGCAGTTCCGTCAGCAAGGGGGTGATCTCGGGCCAGGGCTCGGGTTCTGCCCTGTCACTGCCTGCTGTGGCATAGCTGCCATCAGGAACAGGCGGGGCCTCCCGGTCTATCTCATCGTAGATGGCCTGTATGTTGTCGGGTATGTCGCTCATGCTGCCTTGTCCTTCGTATGAGTTGGGTAGAGTTTGCCTATCAAGGCGGTGATTCTCAGGGCGGCCTGTATCTCCCGTTGCCAGTGTTCATCCGGCATGGGGCGGAACTGGGGGGCGTTTGCCCTGTGGTGGCGGTCTTTCACAAGATCACGGTCAACCACCCGCCTGCTGATGGCAAGACGCAGTACCGTGAGCTCATGCACCAGGGCTTCTTCATACCGGTGCCGCTTTGCCTGTATTGCCCGCTCTCTGGCCTGCTGGCGGGCCTGGGGTGAGGTATCGGGCAGGATGCCCAAATACCCGGCCACGACCTTCAGGGCTTCCCCTTTCTTCCAGCCATGCACATGGCATAGCAGCTCCAGGCCATCACCGCCGGTAGGGTTGCCGCCCTGGCCACATATCCAGCCGCCATGCTCTGCATCTTCTGGCACCAGCCGGAACCGATCGCGGCCGCCACAGCCGGGGCAAGGGCCGTGCTGGCCAGGGGGCGGCAGATCGGGCACTCCCAGGGCCACCCATATTTCTGCCCATCGCCCTTGCGCGGCCGCCTTCATTTCCTGAAAGGTGCTCATCTGTTCACCTCCCCGGTAACCAGGTATTCGGAAATCACATCGAAAAACCCACGTCCCAGGCTTTCGCTTGTGCCTTCAGCAAACTGGAGCATGATGCCCTGGGCAATGAAGCTCAGCAGATGCGGAGGGAGGGTTTCCCGGCTCCTGGGGTTGTGAATCAAGTCCAGCAGCTCACAGGCATGGGCGCGGCCCAGGGTCTCCTGTGGCTGGCTATAGCGGGTCAATGGTGGGTCAACATGCCACCAGACCACGCGGCCTTTGCTATCACGGCCGGTAAAGCACAGGTCATCCATGCTTCGAGGTGATGCAGAGGGAACGATCCACTCGCGGGTAATGCGGCCCACGGTCAGGCCATCGGTTTCCGGTTCCGCCTGGTGTTCTTCGCTGATGACATCACCCGCGATAGATTCCAGCAGGTTGGCCGCATCTTCTGCGTTGCGGAATAGGACATTGGCCAGGCGCCGGGCTTCGGAATCGGGCTCGGTCTGTCTGGCAATGGCCTGGGCCAGCGCGGCGATTTCCCCAAAGACGCTTGCGGAAACCTCCTGCATTTTGGTGATGGCGCGGGTGGTGTTGCCCTGGGTCTGGGCGGATTGAGATTGAGTGCTCATTGGCGTGTCTCCTTGGTTGAGTTTGGAAACCGCCACATATTTCTTCACGAAAAATGGGTGGCGGATTGTGCAGGCCCGCCAAGATCGGTCTACAGGAAACCGACTCCCCGAAGGGAACCCACACAATCCACCATTGACTGAGCATAAGAAAACGCGCTCAGAATTGGCGCGTCTCGTGCGCCTGTAGTTCCGGTCTTGGCGAGGCCGGGCCGCTGAATGTGCAGCGACGGAGCCACTATGCCGCCCCCATAGTCCCCCTGTCAAGCACCAGAATGGTGCATTTTGGACTTTAGAGGGTTTAGAGGGGTGGGTACTGGCGCGTGTATAGATTTTTTTTCTGTGGGTGATCCTGTCAGCCATCAAGCGCCACCTCGATGTATTCCCCCAGTGAACTGGCCAGTTTTCTGCCCCGTTCCGCTACCGGCCAGGCGGGATGTTCAGGGGCGGAGATTCTGGCTATCTCATTGAACAACCCCTCCAGCTCTACAAGGTCGCGGTGTATTTCCTCCAGCATAAGGCGGGAGACGGCCAGGGTATTGCTGTCACTCATGTCATCACCCCCATTTGAAAGCCCGCTCTCGGATCACGCAGCAGAAGCCCTCAATACTCAGCGTGGCGCACCAGGCCAGATCGTGGGATTTGTGCAAGAGTGGATTCACCAGGCACATGGGCACCACCACGCGCCAGGGTTGACGATCCTCCCGGTAGGCCAGCACGGGCGTTTTCCCGGATGCCTTGGCCTGTGCCCTGGTCTGTGCCCAAAAACCCTGTATCGTTGCATTACGGGCCTTGCTGTGGCGTTTCACCTCGATGGCCAGGGCGTGGAGCGTATCTGCCACGGGGCCGGATTCATGGGGAGCGGGAACCAGGTCATGGCCACCTGAGCGGGTCTGTTCCAGATTTCGCACCAGGCGGATACCAAGCTGGTCATGGATATGCCGGGCAAACTCCCGCTCACCCTGGGCACCCTTGGCGCGGCTGTTGATTGGCACTACCTTACCCATGCTGATTCCCTCCCACCCGGTACCGCTTGGGGGCAATCACGCGAATGCAGGGAGTATTCGGGTCACCGAAGGCATTGCAGGTGGTGGCGTGAATGGTGATCTCCTTCCCTATCCAGTCGGCAATATCCGATGAACCGACCGCCTTGCGGATCAGTCCGGCGTTGGTCTTGTTGACCGCCATCATCTTGGACTTGCCCTTGAAGTGCAGGGCGATAACGGGTTGATCGGGACGCTTGCCATCGCCCCTGACTTCTTCCCGTGTAACGGATTCGATAATGACCTTGACCGGCTTTCCCTGGGGGAGATCATCGGCCGCCAGAAAGCGAGTGTCGAAGAACTGGCGGTAGGTGCCTTTCAGTGATTGCCCGGTCATAGCGCCACCTCCATCCCCTGCCAGGTGATTGCGGCCGGCGCCAGGCGTCCATGCTGGGGCGCGTCCAGTATCACCACTTCATCATCGCAGTAGCCGGGCCATTCGTTGCGCTCACGGCAGACCTTGAGGGTATTCAGGTCTGTGGCCAGGTTACGCCGTGCAATCTCCAGAATATCGGCATCCAGCTCATAGACCTGGGTCACATGGGGCGGCTCTTTCTCCACGCAGGCAAACAGGAATTGCCAGGATATGGGCCAGCCTGCCTTCTCAAATACAGCCAGGTAGAGGGCGGCTTGTTCCGCATACCGATACCTGTCAACCGATCTCAGAAAGCCCTCAGGGGAGGCATCGGCAACGCTTTTCCAGTCCACCAGCGCCCCGGCATAGGGGCCATCGGTCACCAAGAAATCTGCCCGCGCCTTGACCAGTACGCCTTGCATCTGGGCAACCGCTGTCACCTCATGGATACCATGGGGCAACAGTGCTTTGACAAGGGGGGCATCTTTCATGGCCAGCTCCCATGCCTGGGCATCGCCTAGTTCCTTCAGAGTGACGATGGTCTTGTCTGCATTGTCAGCCTTGAATTGCTCCCATGCCTTGCCCCGACGAACCGGGCCGGGATAACAGGCTATGCTGTCATCACCTTCCATCAGCATGTGAAACAGCCGCCCGGCTGAAAGGGCCGCCGTGTCCTTGCCCTCCCCGTATTCCAGCCAGTGCTTGAAGTGGGCGGGGGACTTGCGGATCAGGTTCAGGCGGGAATTACTGACGGCCTGCTTGTCCGCGTGGTAGGTGTCAGCTGGCAGGCCGTAGTAGATACCTGCCTGGGTGGGGAAGTCGGCCAGGTCTTGGCCTTTGGGGATGAATGGATGGCTCATGCGGCATCCTCCTGTCCTGACACGGGAAGGGAATCCATCCATGCCTGAACCTCATCCTCACGCCAGGCACTTGAGCGGGCCCCCAGGCGAACAGGACGGGGGAACTTGTTTTCCTTTACGAGGCGATAAACCGTAGAGCGCCCCATGCCGGTTGTTTTCACAACCTCGGATATTCTGAGTAGGCGGGTCATTTCTGATTCTCCACATAGTTGCAAGGAATGCCACGGGGTTTCCGTGGTCTATGTGGAATGGTATGAGACGGCCAACCCGCCCCCACAAGGGGGGTGGTTTTGGGGACGGGTGGAAGACAAGAGGATTTTTAATTACAAAACATGGGGTTACAAAAAATCAATTTTTTATGTCTGGCGGCACATTGGCATTCAATAGCATCAAGTTTTTGGATATAGCTCAGGGAAGATTGCAGGCCAAGGGGATAGCTGGCCCTGCCCGATCTGGTTGCAAGTGAATGAACAAATCACTTCTTCATCCTCTGCCTTCTCATCAGTTTTATTCTTGCCCCCCTCCCCCTTTGCATACTTCCTCAATGACTTCGCTGTCTTTACTGTCAGCAATTCCATCTTTTTTGCTCCGGCTCTTACCAGAAGATCATATATATCATCCCATTTCCCAGGTATGGCAAAACGGTCAAAGCTGGGATCATTGAATGACGCAATATCAAGAACATCCTTCAGCATGGAACGATGTATCTGCCTTCTACTCAGGTCATATTTTTTGGCATCGTTTCTAATGTCAAGCAAAGCAATCACCAGCCTTTGGGTGTTGTTCTTTGGCATCCTGGTGTATCCAGGAGCCCATTTCCTTAGTATCGCCTTCACATCAACGCGGGGCTCTATATCAGGCTTTTCTGATTTGCTGCGCTTGCGCTTTTCTTTTACCAGCTTTTTTAACAGCTTTTCCGGCTCTTTATAGATTTGTTTGAGCTCCATCTTCCATGCTTCAGTCTCTGCCATCTCGAGGACAAGACACTTGTGGAAGGCAAAGGCGGCATATTTTAGGGTTTCAATCGACGCTCTTTCAGCATCACCGCTTTCTATCGCTTCAATGGCGTTGTACGCAGAAACAATCGTCCGCCATGAATCATCATCAACCCTTGAAAAAGGCTCTCTACGCACCCACCGAGAAACGGCCAAATCATAAGCGCCTTGGTATTCATTTTCACGATTGATGCCGTCTGGCAAAACAGAGGCTCTTATCAAGTGGCTGTACGCCTCCCCCATGAAATGCCTGGCAATAAAGGAAGCCGGAGAGCTATGCCCGTCTTGTTCTGCCACATCAATGGCGAGTTCTATTTCATCCGGTTGAATCGGTGAATTATGTCTTGGAAGTCTCCCCCCTTTACTGGATGGACGCCTTGGCTCTAACCCTCGGCTTTCAGGAAGGGGCGGTAATTCAGACTCGAAGTACTTATCAGCGGGATTTGTTTCTGGTTCGCCTTCACCGTTAATGGGTGAGTGCTTTTCAGTGACGGACTTCTTGACCATTGCGCACCTCTACGCAAAGCACCTCAGAGAATAGGAACCAGCAGCAGACCGGTGAGGTATCCGGCTTTTCGGGAGCTACCCTAGCCGCTGGTGTAACGGGTTATTGCCGGGCCGGAAATGCCACCACTTCAGCCCCGGCCTTCAGCTTGTCCAGGTAATCCGCCCATGCCTGCATCATGGCTTGGCGCCCATCAAGGAACCTTGTCCGGTTGTAGGCGCGTCCCAGTGTGTCCGGCACGGCATGGGCCAACTGGTGCTCAATCACTTCCGGGGGAAACTTCAGCCGTTCATGTAGCAGGGTGCGGGCAATGGATCGCCAGCCATGGCCGGTGAGCTCGGTCTTGGTATCTATCCCCAAGCGCCGGTAAGCCGCATTGATGGCCGCCTCACTCATGGGCCGGAGTGGGGAACGTCCTCCGGTGAATACCCAGCCACCCGGCAAGTGGCCGGTCAGTGGCTCAATTTCCTTCAGCAGGGCAATGGCCTGGGTGGACAGGGGAACAAGGTGATCCGTGTTTGTCTTGCTGGCGGTGTAGCGCCATTCTCCGGCTTCCAGGGCAACATCTTCCCAGCGCATCTTCCGAAGCTCACCCGGACGGCAAAACAGCAGGGGCAACAGCCGGATGGCCACAGACACCACAGGGCTGCCCTTGAAGGCGTCAAAAGCTCTCAGGTAACCGCCTACCTTTACCGGGTCAGTGGTGGCCGCCATGTGCTTGGTCTGTGTCGGTGGGAGTGCGCCTTTCAGTGCTGGCGTGGGGTCAACTTCACAAGCGCCTGTCTGAATCCCCCATCTGAATATCTGGCCGGTGAATTGCAGGGCGCGTTTTGCCGTGTCCAGCCTGCCCCGCTTCTCGTGAATGCGCAGCACCGCCAGAATGTCCGGGGCTTTGATTTCTGTCATGGGTTGCTTACCAAGGTAAGGGATCATGCACCTTGAAACGATGCCCCAGGTGCGCTTCAGGTGAGCGGGAGATTTCTTGCTCAGGTAGTTGTCCCGCCAGTCTTCCGCCACGGCCTGGAAGGTATTGGCCGCCGCCTGTTTACGCCGGGCTTTCTCCATGCGCTTGTGGTCTGCCGGGTCTATGCCTGCCTGTAGCAGCGCTTCAGCTTCTCCCCTCGCTTTTCTGGCGTCCGCCAGGGATACCGCCGGGTACTTGCCCAGGGAAAGCATGGTGTCCTTGCCGGTGTCGGGCTTTCGGTAACGGTAGCGCCACCACTTCACGCCGGAGGGCTTAATTTCAAGAAACAGGCCATTGCCATCCGCCAGTCTGCGCACTTTCTGACCAGGCTTGGCCTTCTCGACTTCGGTTGCTGTCAGTGGGGTTTTTCGTGGGGGAGTTCGTGCCATTTTGTCCGCCTCATTTGCCAAAATACCCAACGGGTTTTCAAGATACCCACAATCGTACCCAATATTTTTGGGTATTTTATGGGTTCAAGTGGTACGTCCTGAGACAAGACTAGCATAAAAAAGCCCGCTGTGATGCGGGCTTAGAGACGTTCTGGGATGTTGTGAAACGGGAATATGGAGGCTGAGCCCGGAATCGAACCGAGGTCCACGGCTTTGCAGGCCGCTGCATAACCACTCTGCCACTCAGCCATTGAGTGCGACAACTTAAGGCGTCGTCGAAACGAAAAACCCCGCCGTTGCGCGGGGCTTTACGAGAAATTGGAGCGGGAAACGAGATTCGAACTCGCGACCCCAACCTTGGCAAGGTTGTGCTCTACCAACTGAGCTATTCCCGCTTGGTGAGGCGGTATTCTACTTGCGCGGCGTCTGTTGTCAAGCTCCAGAATCATTTTTTCTATCTTCCGACAGGCTGGGCCAGGCTGCACGTAAATAAACCGTCATGGACCACAGAGTGAGGGCTACCGCTACATACAACAGCAGCTCGCCTATCCTGTAGGTGGGCAGGCCAAACAGGTCGTGGCGGTAGATGAGCAGGGTTATGGCCCCCATCTGCGCGGCGGTCTTGAACTTTCCCACCCATGATACAGCCACCTTGGCCCGTGCCCCCAGTTCCGCCATCCATTCCCGGAGAGCGGAGATGGTGATTTCCCGGCCGATGATGACGGCTGCAGAAATCGCCATCCAGGGAGACGGATTGTCCGCCACCAGCAGCACCAGGGCGGTGGTTACCATGAGTTTGTCCGCCACGGGATCGAGAAAGGCTCCCAGGGGAGAAGTCAGCCCCATGCGCCTGGCCAGAAAGCCGTCCAGCCAGTCCGTGAAAGCCGCCACCATGAACACCAGAGCCGCCACCTGATGATTCCAGGGAGCCGGCAGGTAAAACATGCCAACGAATACCGGGATCATGATGATCCGGGAGAAGGTCAACAGATTAGGGATGCTCCACATCATTCAGTTCCATGAAATGCCTGATAAATCTTTTCCGCCAGCCGGGTGCTGATGCCGTCCACGGTGGCGATGTCCTCTATCCCCGCCCGTGACAGCCCCTGCAAGCCTCCAAACTGCTTGAGCAGCTGTTGGCGGCGCTTCTGCCCGATACCGGGTATATCTTCCAGCACCGAGCGCTTGCGCGCTTTGTTACGCCGCTGCCGGTGGCCGGTGATGGCGAAACGGTGCGCCTCGTCCCGGATATGCTGCACCAGGTGCAGGGCCGGCGAATGAGCATCAAGTATAAGGGGATGCTGATGTTGCAACAAGAAAAGTTGTTCCATGCCAGCCCGCCGTTCCGGCCCCTTGGCCACGCCTACCAGCAATACGCCCTGCACGCCCAGGTCTTCAAGAATCTCCGCAGCAGTCGCCAGCTGCCCTTTGCCACCATCGATGAACAGAATGTCAGGCAAACGCCCTTCCCCGGACAGAATGCGTGTGTAGCGGCGGCGCAGTGCCTGGGCCATGGCAGCATAGTCGTCCCCGGCGGTGATGCCTTCGATGTTGAAACGCCGGTAATCACTCTTCAGCGGCCCTTCGGCATTGAACACCACGCAGGAAGCCACCGTGCGCTCGCCCCCGGTATGGCTGATGTCGAAACACTCCATGCGCGAGGGCGGCTCTTCCAGGCCCAGGGCTTCCTGCAGGGTTTCCAGGCGCAGGCGGGCATTGCTGCTGCCGGCCAGGCGGGCTTTGAGCGCAATCTCAGCGTTCTGCCTGGCCATCTTCAGCCAGCGGGCGCGTTCACCCCGGGGTGCGCAGCGCAGGGCCAGTTTGCGCCCAGCCTGCTGGGACAGGGCTTCCTGCAGCAGCGCTTTGTCTTCAGGCTGGTGGCTGAGGAGGATCTCACCCGGCAGTTGCCGGCCTGGATAATACTGGCCCAGGAAGGCAGAAAGAATCTCGCCTTCTTCTCGATCCCGGGCGCCCTTGGGAAAGAACTGCCGGTTGCCCAGATTCCGTCCCTGGCGGATGAAGAACACCTGTACGCAGGCCTGGCCTTCCGCCCTGGCGCAGGCAACGATATCCAGATCGCCCTTCTCGCCGCTCACGTACTGGCGTTCCTGCACCTTGCGGATGGCATCGATCTGATCCCGGTAGCGGGCCGCCTCCTCGAAAGCCAAGTCTGCAGAAGCGGCCTCCATACGCGCCACCAGGCCATCCACCACGTCGTGGGTCTTTCCTTCCAGGAACAGTACGATGTCCTGCACATCGCGCATGTAGTCTTCACGGCTCACCAGGCCCACGCAGGGGGCAGTGCAACGCTTGATCTGGTATTGCAGGCAGGCCCGGGAACGGTTGCTGTAATAGCTGTTCTCACACTGGCGTACAGGAAACAGCTTCTGCAGCAGGTAGAGCGTCTCGCGCACGGCCCCGCCACTGGGATACGGACCGAAGTAGCGGCCTTTGCCCTTGCGTGCGCCCCGGTAGAAACTGAGTCGCGGAAACTCATCGTCGGAAAGATAGATGTAAGGATAGCTCTTGTCGTCCCGCAACAGGATGTTGTAGCGCGGCTTGAGCTCTTTGATGAGGTTGTTCTCCAGCAGCAGGGCTTCCGCTTCCGTGTGGGTGACCACGATCTGGATATCCCGGATCTGCGCCACCATGGTCTGTATGCGCTTGTTGCCGGCACGCTGGAAATAGCTGCTCACCCGGCGTTTGAGATCCTTGGCCTTGCCTACATAGAGTATCTTTCCTTCGGCATCGAGCATGCGGTATACCCCCGGCCTGTGGGTCAGGGTTTTGAGGAAAGGCTTGTAGTCGAAGTCGGTCTGGTTACTCACAGAAATCTATGCAAAGCATGAAATGAAAAGAGTGTGCCGCAGAATGTGCCGCCAGGCGAGTGTAATTTTTCTGTTATCCCCTGTGGCTGGTACATTTATTTTGATAAAGTTCCTTCATGGTCTGCTGAACCACATAGCACTGCAACACTACGTTTTTTGACACCCTGCCACTCATTCGTCATCGGGGGATGCACAATGGAAAGAGAACAATGGAAATCCCAGTTTGGCTTCCTGCTCGCGGCCGTGGGGTCAGCCATCGGTCTGGGCAACATCTGGCGTTTCAGTTACCTCGCCTATGAACACGGCGGTGGCGCCTTTCTCATTCCCTACCTGGTGGCCCTGCTGACGGCGGGCATTCCCCTGCTGATCCTGGAATACGGCATCGGCCACGAACGCATCGGCTCTGCGCCCCTGGCTTACGCAAAGATCGACAAACGCTGGGAATGGCTGGGCTGGTGGGCGGTGCTGTTCGTCATGTTCGGCATCGTGCTCTACTACTCGGTGGTCATCGCCTGGTGCATGAACTTCTTCCTGTTGTCCTTCGACCTGGGCTGGGGAAATGATCCCAATACCTTTTTCTTCAAGGAATTCCTCCAGGTCAGCGACCGGCCCGGCGACATCGGTGAGGTGCGCACCCCCATACTGGCCGCCCTGGCCCTGGTCTGGCTGATCAACTGGGCCGTGGTCTACCGCGGGGTGCAGCGCGGCATCGAGCTGGCCAACAAGATTCTCATGCCCACCCTGCTGGTGCTCATCATCGCCCTGGTGGGCTGGTCCCTGACCCTGGATGGCGCCTCCATGGGCATCCGGGCCTACCTGGAGCCGGACTTCTCCCACCTGTCGGATCCCAAGGTGTGGATCGACGCCTACAGCCAGATATTCTTCACCCTGAGCCTGGGCTTCGGCATCATGATCGCCTATGCCAGCTACCTGCCGCGCAAGGCGGACATCACCCGCAATGCCCTGCTCACAGCCCTGATCAACAGCGGTTTTTCCCTGTTCGCCGGCCTCGCTGTATTCTCGGTGCTGGGCTTCATGGCCACATCCCAGAACCAGCCCATGTCCGAGGTGGTGGCCCAAAGCATCGGCCTGGCCTTTGTCGCCTACCCCAAGGCCGTGAGCCTGATGCCCGGTGGCAACCTGTTTGGCGCCCTGTTCTTTCTTTGCCTGGTGGTGGCCGGGCTGTCATCGGCGGTGTCCATCATCGAGGCCTTCGTCGCCGCCATGGTGGACAAGTTCGGCGTCAGCCGCCAGAAGCTGGTGACCTTCATTTCCGTACTGGGCTTCGCCGGCTCCATCGTCTTTACCACCCATGCAGGACTGTTGTGGCTGGACATCGTGGATCACTTCGTCACCCACTATGGCTTGGTGAGCGTGGGCATCATGGAATGTTTCGTGGTGGGCTGGCTGTTCCGCCTGCCCCGCCTGCGCCAGCACATCAACCGCATTTCTTCCGTGCCCCTGGGACCTTGGTGGGATTTTCTCATCAAGGTGTTCGTACCCCTGGTGCTGGTCATCATCCTGGCGGGCGATCTGTATGCAGAATTCCAGAAGCCCTATGGAGGTTACAGCTGGGCATCCCTGATCATTATCGGCCGTGACTGGCTGCTGCTCACCCTGGTGGGCGCCTTTGCCATTGCCTGCCGTCCCTGGCGCACCCAGTCACGGGAACAGGGAGGGCGTACCGATCAGGAATCCGCCTGATCCAGCAATTTGCGGGCGCGCTGGAAGACCCGCAGAAACATATCCGGCGTGAGGCGCCGAGTCTGGGTGTTGTAACGGCTGCAGTGATAAGAATCCAGAAGCAGCAGATCATCTGTCATTCTGTGTTCCGCGCCATGGGCGAATGGATGCTGAACCTGCTTCGCACCCAAGGCCGTGATCACCGCCCGGTGCGCAATGCCCCCCAGGGCGAGCACCACGCTGTCCCCAGGCAGCGCCTGCAGTTCCCGAACCAGGAAAGCATTGCAGGTCTTGACTTCCACGCCCAGGGGCTTGTTGCGCGGCGGCAGACACTTCACTGCATTGGTGATGCGGCAGTTCATCAGTTGCAGACCATCATCCCTGTGCAGGGATTCCGGCGCACTGGCGAAACCGCACTGGTGCAATACTTGGTATAGAAGAATGCCGGCATGATCGCCAGTGAAAGGACGCCCGGTGGCATTGGCGCCATGCATGCCGGGGGCCAAGCCAACCACCAGCAGCCGCGCCCCCGCATCACCAAAAGGCGCTACCGGGCGGCAATGGTAGCCGGGATACTGCAGTTTCAGTTCCTGCAGAAATTCTGTCAGCCGCGGGCAGGCCGTGCAGTCAGGATCAAAGCTGGCTGGTTCAGCCATTCAGTTCGATCAGGCCATGGCGCAAGGCGAAATGCGTCAGTTCCACGTCGTTGTGGATATCCAGCTTCTCGAACAGGCGGGCCCGGTAGGTGCTGATGGTCTTGGGACTGAGAAAAAGCGAATCCGATATTTCTTGAGTGCTCTCGCCCTGGGTGATCATGAGCATCACCTGCATCTCCCGGGGAGAAAGCTTGGCCAGGGGCGTGGATTCACCCTTGTTCACTACCGCTGACAAGGACAGGCGTTGAGCCACTTCATTGCAGATGTAGTGCTCACCCCGCATCACCCTCCGAATGGCCAGGGCGAGTTCATCCGCCGGACAGCCTTTAGTGACATAGCCCACTGCGCCTGCATCCAGCAACTGGTTGGGGAACGGCGTATCATCCAGGGCAGTGAGGGCGATCACTTTGATATCCGGCTCCAGACGCAATACGCGCCGGGTAGCTTCGATCCCGCCGATACCCTCCATATTCACATCCATGAGAATCACGTCAGGAGGCGACTGGCGCACCGCCTCAACAGCCTCTTCCCCACTTTCTGCTTCCGCCACGACTTCCATATCTTCGATTTCATCCAGAATACTCTTCATTCCGGAGCGGAACAGGGCATGATCATCCACCAGCAGTATGCGTATCATATCTTTGTTCAGATTATCCATGGTGTCTGTTCATCATAGCATTCATTCT
>Ga0256832_1001292_pt1 | contig 16795 bp, 15 predicted proteins | sample 134614metaG_FD_190534 | JGI IMG/M metagenome (GOLD analysis project Ga0256832, IMG submission 190534) | Hydrothermal vent microbial communities from Lau Basin, Pacific Ocean - 134-614 | ecosystem: Environmental > Aquatic > Marine > Hydrothermal vents | place: Pacific Ocean: Lau Basin | collected...
TTTATTTGAACCATCTTATTATATACCAGGAAACTCGGCCTGCTGCTTATTGCGTTTCTTCCCTTGCGGATAAAAATTCTGCACAAAAAATCAATTAACTCGTTGGAACCGTTTCCGAGAACGATATTTGAAGGCATTACGTCAAAACGCTCTGCCAGTGCCTGCTTCAGATAATAGCAGCTGCCGTCCGGGTAACGGTGAAGCTCGCCAAGAATTTCCCTTATCCTTTCCACAGCCCTGGGGGATGGCCCAAGATCGTTTTCATTGGAGGCAAGCTTTACGGAGTTTCTTATGCCGTACTCGCGTTCAAGCTCGTCCTTTGGCTTTCCAGGAGGGTAGGGCACAAGTTCCTTTATGTAATCTGGTACGTCTCTTAGAAGCTGCTCCATTTCTCACTGTTCCTTTGCTAGATATAAATAGTATTCCTCTGCGCCAAGTCTCTCCTTTGGTTCTATCTGGATGAAAATCTTGTATGTTTGTTCGAGCCTTGAAAGCTCTGCACGTTTTTTGTTTAAAAGATAGGATGCTACTGCAGGGGGAACCTCCAGAACCAGTCTCTGGGACTCATCCTTTAAGTCCTTTGAGGCCTGCCTCGAAGCAAGCTTGCTTCCTATAAGCCTCAAATAGAGCAAAGATAACGATTCTACGGATTTTATGAGTCCAGCTCCCTTGCAGTAGGGACACTTTACATAGCTTAGGGTCTTTACGGGGCTTTTCAGCTTCTGCCTGACAAGTTGAAGGAGCCCGAACCTGGAGATACGTGCCACCTCGGTCTTTGCCTTGTCCTTTTTCAGACTCTGGCGAAGTCGTCTTTCAACAAGACTCCTGTTTGCCTTGCTTCTCATGTCTATGAAATCTATTACGATAATCCCCCCAAGGTCCCTGAGCCTTAACTGCCGCGCTATCTCTTCTGCGGCCTCCAGGTTGGTTGCAAGGGCCGTGTCCTCAAGATCCTTTTCCTTTATATTCTTGCCCGAATTGACATCAATGGAAACCATTGCCTCTGTAGGCTCTATTATTATGTAACCGCCAGAAGGCAGGTTCACCCGTGGCTGAAATATCTGCTCTATCTGGTTTTCAATGCCATATTTTTCAAAAAGGGGCCGTTCTTGCTCATAAAGTGTCAGTGTCGACACCTGCCTTGGCGCAATGATCTTTAGAAAGGAACGTATCCTTTCATACGTCTCCTTGTGATCAACAATGATCTCGGACACATCCGTGGTAAGATAGTCGCGAAGAAACCTGGTTGTCAGTTCCCTGTCTCTGTAAAGCAGGGCAGGGCTGGGGGCAGACTTTGCCGCTTTCTTGAGACTTTTCCAGAGCCTTGAAAGGTATCTAAGATCCTTTAGTATCTCCGCCTTGGTGGCCTTGGCAGCAGCGGTTCTCGCTATTATCCCCACTCCTTCTGGAAGTTTTGTCTGCTTAAGGATATTTTTAAGCCTTATTCTTTCCTTTTCTTCCTCTATTTTTCTTGAGACGCCGACATGGGGATTCCCCGGCATGAGTACCAGGAACCTGCCCGGAAGAGACAGATAGGTGGTAACATAGGCACCCTTTAGTGGGGTTTCCTCCTTTACCACCTGAACGAGGATGTCCTGTCCCTTTTTTAGAAGCCCTGCGATCTTTGTCTTATCCTCCGCGTAGCCATAGTAGTCGGGGTGTATCTCCTCAAAGGGGAGGTATCCGTTACGGTTTAGACCAATATCAACGAACACCGCCTGCAGACCAGTTTCTACGTTTACGATCCTGCCCTTGTATATGTTCCCCTTTGTTGCTTCATAGCCAACACTTTCTAGCTCAAATGCCTCTAGTTTTCCATTTTCAATTAGGGCAACCCTGCACTCTTCAGGGGCCTGGGCATTTATGAGGATCTTGCTTTTTTTCTTGGACCTTGGGCCCTTTTTCCTTTTTCCTGTCATTTTTTGTCTTTTTAGGATTTGCCTCTTTTTCTCGTCTCTTTCCGAATCCGTGCCCTTTCTGCTGCCTCCTGAAATATTCTCCTGTCCTCCTCTGTCTCAAGTATGAGGGGAGGTACAGGCTTTGGGCGTCCCTTTTCATCCAGGGATACAAAGGTTAAGAGGGCGGTTGCAACGTGTCTTACCTTACCTGAAAAGAGATCTTCTGAGTCAATCTTTATGCCTATCTCCATGGATGCATGTCCTGTCCAGTTGAGCCTTGCATGCAAGATCAGCAGATCGCCAATATAAACGGGTGCCAGAAAGTCAATGCGATCCACAGAGGCAGTGACCACGTTGGTCCTGCAGTGTCTGCTGGCAACTACAAAGGCGGCATTGTCTGCAAGTTTCATGATGGTCCCACCGTGGACGTTACCAGCGGAATTGGTGTCCTCAGGAAGCATCACCTGTGTAAGAACTATACTGGATGCTGAAACAGGCTTACCTTCTGGAATAAATGCCATAATTATACGTTAATGGTGAATTAAGGGGTTTGGGACCGCATAAAAAACCCGTCCTTGAACCCGTCTCTCCTCTATATCTCCCTCTTTGAGTAACCTTAGAAGTATCTTCTTTATTTGTTCATATCTGCCAAAAAGGCCATTTATATCCTGCAAGGTAAGGGGCCTTCTCCTTAAGGTGTCAAGGATTTCTGACTCTAATATCAACTGGCATCCGCTTTCCACTTGGGCATTAAAATCTATCACAATCTCTGCTTTTTCCCCAAAAAAAGATCGTATTTCCTCCATTCTTTTTTTTGTCACCGGTTTGGCCCACTTCTCAGCAGGCGGCCTGACAACCGTGTTGAGCTGAATCCTGTGAGGGGCTATTATCCCCGTTGCCTCCCTCAATGCCAATAATTCCTTTTCTGTATCATTTATGCCGTTTACAAAGAGAATCTCAAGCCACATTTGTCCATCCATTTCCTTCCTAAGCCTTGAAAGACCCTCTATAATGGACGTTATCTTAATATCAGGATGGGGACGGTTTATCTTCCTGAAGGTCTCCGGAGTTGCGGCGTCAAGTGACGGCAATACAACATCTGCCAGACAGAGGGTTTCTCTTATGTCCTTTCGCGAAACCGTTGAGGAGTTGGTCAGTACTGTAACCGGTTTACCTGTTATCCTCTTTCCTTCCTTAATAAGAAGGGCCAGGTCCCTGTGTAGGGTTGGCTCTCCAGAGGCAGTAAAGGTCAGACAATCGAATCTGCGCTTTGAAGTGGCTGAGAACTCCTTTATCTCCTTAAGTATTTCCCTGGGTTCCGGAGACGATGGGGCCTGGGAGTAGGTTTTTTTGCCAGGGCCTATCTCGCAATATACGCAGTTCATATTGCATGTCTTGGCTGGCAGTATGTCCACTCCCAAAGAAAGTCCGAGTCTTCTTGAAGGAACAGGGCCGAACAGATATTTCATAAGTCAGCAATCTACCTGAAATTTTTGATTTTATAGCATTTAAATATTAGCAGTGCATTAAAAATAATTCTGCTAATGACAATTTCCTGGCTGACCACAATCATGTGATGCCTAAAGCAAATAAGAATTAAAGTTTTGTTCAAAAGTAACCGAATAATATAACAAGAAACACGAGATTTAGAGACAAAATTTGTCAGGACGGGCACAAAATGAATGTTTCCTCCTTCCATATCCAGCATATGATAAAGGCCTACGGTCAGAGATTGGGAAGGGGAAGTCTTGCAAGAATGAAGCTGGCGAGGGCGGGAAAACCATCTCCCGACACAATAGAAATTTCTCCAGAGGCAAAAAAGAAACAGTTCATTCATGAAATAGCCAGTGATCTTGTTGACAGGGTCAAAACCCAGGCCAAGGGCCAGTGGCAAGGGGACATTGAAGAAGCACTGTTTGCGAAAATAGGGGAAAAATTTAAGGAAAATATTGAAATAATACCACAAAAAAACAGGAATTCTGGATTCAAGTTTAAGGTCTTGGACAGCGACTCTAAGGAAAAGATTGAAGAGTTGTCCTTTGAGGATCTCAAGTCTATAATAGATAGCCTCAATGACGACTACGAAAATGGAGAAACAAAATGAAAATAGGTGATCAGAATCACGGGCTTCAGATAGAGAAATATCTCAATACCCAGGCGGTGGGCAATAAAACCGAAGGTCAACAGGACGCCAACAAGATTGATCAGAAATCGCAAGTAAAGACCGATACGGTTGAGCTTTCTTCACAGTCAAAACTACTTAACAAGGTCTCAGACACCATGAAGACCCATGAGCCCCAGAGGGCTGAAAAGATAGAGATGATAAAGGAACAGGTACAAAACGGAACCTACAATGTGGATGCAGAAAAGGTAGCAAATGCAATGTTAAAGGACCTCATTAAGGATCTGGGTTAAAATTTTCTTCTCCTCCTCTCCTCCCCATGGAAAAGGGGTGAACTATCACCCCTTTTTCATATTTTTACCACTTAATATTAAACGTGAACTTTAAGTCTTAACTGCCTGTCTATTTGTTTAAAATTAAAGTCAATTCTAACATCCCCTGGTCATGGGAAACTTATACTGAGAGGTAGCGTAATTTTTGGCACCTCAAGGATTGTTGGCGTGTTTAGGTAAGTGCTTCCAACTAATCAATACCATCGTCAGCGGGCAGGGTAGAGGAATGATGGTGAATTATCCGCCACATCCCGTCTCCTTCTTTTTTCCATACAAAAGTAAAGCGTGCCCTTATTGTGGCCAGGGATCCGTCTTTAGTATCAAGAATGAAATCATAGAAACCACTTTGGAGATAGGCCTCTTCACTCAAAGGCTGCACCACATCCTGAATTTTCTTGCATACCGGGGCATTTTTAAAAAAATGCTTAAAATAACTCCTGACACCACTTTTCCCTTGTTTAAAATCGGAAGATATAGTTGGGAGAAATGTGGCCTCCTCACTATATAAATAAAGGATACCTTCAACATCCAGTTCCTTTACTGCATGAACCCACTTAAAAAAATTATCATAAGCTATCTTTGAAAAATCCATTTTACCTCCTTACGCAAAAGTATATTGGGAATTTGAAAGGCATAGCTGAAAATCACTTCCGTTCACCGTAAGGACATACCCTCGATTCTACTGGGAATGGACCGTAATGAAATAATGTCGCATAAGATACATTATGTAAAATAAATTGTCCTGTGAAGACGCTTGGTTAATGATTTCTGCGGAATTTTTCAAGCAAAACCTAAAGTTTTGAAAGCCTGTTGATCTTGGAGTTTATCTCAGCGGCGTAGTGCACCTGCTCCTTTATCTGGGTAAGAGAGTCCTTAAGCATCTCTTTGGACACCCCATCTTCTGTCAAAAGATCAAGCAACAAGAGTTCTATCTTGCCCATCATTATTTGAAGCGGTTGATTAAGCTGATGAGTCGAAGAACCTATGGCTGATAGCACATCTTTCACCTTACGCCCTGAAAACTCATGGGAATCCTTTGTTGGGCCCTCATCTTGCCCCCATATTGCCCTGACTATGCGTGAAAGGTCTGCCTTGCCGTTAAAGCAAAGGGAGAGCTCTATGTCCTTAAATTTAAGATCAATTCTGTTTTTTAATTTCCGATTAATTTGATGAAAGTTAACCTTTTGTTTTATTGTATCAAGTTGAGATTTTTCTGCTATTAAACAGTCTGAGGCGTGCGAGGTCTCTGGATCCCGGGATATCTTAAAAAACCCCTTTAGCTCTTTAAGGATGATTGATGCTATGCTCTCACTTGCAATTAGACATAATCTTGGTTTTTCAGTCTCTTCTCCCCTTGTTTGGGGGAGTAATTGGCATCTTTCATCCCTCTCGAGATCCCTCTTGAGCTCCAGTATCAGGTCATTGACTTTTGGGCACTCACCGGGCCATACACTAACCACACCTATTGACACAGGAATCGGAATGTTTTCTATAGAGTCAATTTGTGAAATTTTTTTCTTGATCCTGTGGGCTGCGCTTTCACCGCCTGCTTCATGGGTATGGGGCAAGATAGCGGCAAGGGAGTCGTCACTTAGCAGATATACACTATCGCAGTGTCTTAATTCCTCGCTAATGCACTGGTATAGGTTTTTGAGGTAACTTTCCTTGGAGGCGTTATTTTTTAAAACAGGCTTAATAAGAAGGAAGGTCGTCTTATGACCGTAGCGCTCTACCCTTGCAAGCTCCTTTTGGACGCCTATAAAAAATTCACGCGGTCCTTGAATAAACCCTTGCTGAAAATCCTGGAAATTAATGGCTTGGTTTAAACCCATCTTACACCGCTTTTTTTATTTCTATCGGTGTATTTTTCAGAACCTTAAGCCCTTGACTCAGTAATATTCCAATCTTGCCGATCTGACTTATTGGCCTTTGGAATTATGAAGCTGAAAACAGCCCCATGCCTTGGCGGTCTTTTGTTTTTGACCCAAACCTTCCCACCATGGGCCTCGATGATGGTTTTTACAATAGCAAGGCCAATACCCGTGCCTTCTACGTCCTCCGAGTAATTGGCCCTGTAAAAGGGGTCGAAAATATAGGGCAGGTCTTCCTCTTTTATTCCAGGCCCCGAATCTTCTACCACACACAGTATGGAATCATCCATGTCTCGGCAGGAAATGTCTATTTCAGAACCAGGTGGTGAATATTTTATGGCATTGTCAAGCAGATTGAACATCACCCTTTGGAGCTGGTATTTGTCCACGTAAACAAGGGGGAGGTCTTCCGGAATATCCATCCTTATGGTCATGCCTTTTTCCCTGGCCCTGATTTTTATGTCCCCAAGAACCTCACTAATGAGGCTGTGAATGTCGCAAAGTTCCTTGGAGAGGCTTATCTGACCTGCTTCCATTCTAACAATGTCCAAGAAACTCTTTATGTACTTATCAACCTTTTTTATTTCCTTTATAATGGTATCCAGATACTGGATCTGCTTGTCGTTTAGCTTCCCTGCCTTTCCTTCCCTGAGCCTGAGTAGCAGCCCCCCTGCAATGGCCAGGGGCCCTTTGAGGTCGTGGGCGAACATGGAAATAAGTACGCGCCGGTGTTGTTCGAGCTTCTTTTCATTGGTTATTTCCCTGAATATTGCTATTGCGCCTTTTAGTTGCGAATCCTTTACAAGGGGCGCTGATGTATAACATACGGGAATTTCGTGGCCGTTCTTATGGGTTATGGTGCCCTCCAGATGAACAAATATCTTATCTTCATTATTAGCCAGGGCCCTTTTTCCAACGTCTTTTAAATGACAGGGAATCCCCGGCAACATCTGATGGCAATTCTTTCCAAGCACCTCTTCTTTCTTAAACCCGGTAATCTTTTCGGCAGCAGGATTAAACTCCAGAATCTCTTCGTTGTGGTTTACAATTATGAGACCAACCGGAAAATTTTCGACAATGAGGTCAAATAACTCTTCCTTTTCAATCTTTTCCTTGCGAAGAGATGGTGACATGGCAAGCGTCAGGCCTCCCTGCCTTTTCTGTTCTTTTCCACAAGTTTCACAACCCGGTCGGCAAGTTCAAAAAAGGGGCTGGATGCCTCGCTCTCCTCAAGGGCCACTGGTCGGCCCTCATCCCCACCCAGCCTTATCTCCGGTTCAATGGGGATTTTTGCAAGAAGTGGCAGTTTAAAGGCCCTTGCCATCTTTTCACCTCCACCACTTCCAAAGATGTCCATAACCTCTTCCCTTCCAGGAACCTTAAGATAGGACATATTCTCAACTATCCCTAGGATGGGAATCTGGTTTTTTAGAAAAAGGCCAACCGATCTCCGCACGTCAGAAAGGGCCACCTTTTGAGGAGTGGTGACGATTATTACGCCCTTGATGGGGATGGTGGTTGCAACGGTAAGTGGAGCATCTCCTGTCCCGGGAGGAAGATCCACAATTAGATAATCAAGTTCTCCCCAGGCAACATGCCCAAGAAATTCCTTTATGGCCTTGTTTACAAGGGGTCCCCTCCAGACTATAGGGGTCCCCTCTCCTGCCAAGGTGCCAGTGGACATCATCTTTATTCCATATTTTTCAAGGGGAAAGAGCATGCCCCTGGAACCCAATGGCCTCTCCTTGATTCCAAGCATTATGGGAATATCTGGTCCGTGCATGTCGGCATCAAGGATCCCCACCTTGTACCCCCTTTTGGCAAGGGCCGCTGCAAGGTTGACAGAAACGGTGCTCTTGCCTACCCCACCCTTGCCGCTGGCAACTGCTATAACGTTTTTAACCCCCTTCATTCCTTCCATTTCAGAAGGCTCCTGACCAAAGAGCCTGGCCCTTTCTGCCGAGGTCATGGTGGTTAGCACAACGCTCACTTCCTGAACGCCAGGGATGGTCGAAACCGCCTTTTTTACGTCTTCCTTGATCTTTTCCTTAAGAGGACAGCCCGCCATGGTAAGGGCAATGGTTACCCGTACATTTGGACCTGCTATCTCCACGTCTTTCACCATTCCAAGATCAACCAATGACCTGTTAAGCTCAGGATCATTCACCTGCCTCAGTGCATTAATTACTTGCTCCCTGGTAACAGACATTTTCACAGTCTCCAAAGCGTCTTATATTTATGGTAACCTTAACATGGATAATGAGCTTATGGCAAAAAAAAAGCAGCGGCTGGACATAGTTTTGAAACAAAGGGGACTTGTGGAATCACGGGCTAAGGCCCAAGCCATGATCATGGCGGGGGCCGTATGCGTAAACGGGAAAGCCGTTTCCAAGGCAGGGCATCTTGTATGTCAGGACGATGAGATTATCTTAAAGGGCAAGGTTTGCCCCTTTGTCAGCAGGGGCGGGATTAAGTTGGATGCTGCCCTTAAACATTTTGAAATAGATGTGGACTCAAGGGTGTGCATGGACGTTGGGGCCTCTACCGGTGGATTTACAGACTGCCTCCTTCAAAATGGCGCCCGTTTGGTCTATGCTGTAGATGTGGGCTATGGTCAGCTGGACTGGTCGCTCAGAAACAGGAAAGATGTGATAAACCTGGAGAAGACGAACATTCGCCATGTGGAAAGGGATCTATTTGATCCGGCCCCTGAAATTGCCACTGTCGATGTCTCGTTCATTTCGTTAAAGACGGTTATTCCTGCAGTTTTACCCTTGATGTCCGGGAGTTATTTCCAGATTGTGGCCCTTATAAAGCCGCAATTTGAGGCAGGGCCCAAAAGGGTCGGTAAAGGTGGTATTGTAAGAAGTGAAGAGGTGAGAAGAGAGGTGGTTGAAGATTTGACTGATTTTTTTTCCAAGGAGCTTGGCCTTCATGTTCACGGATTAATAGAGTCACCCATTTCAGGAGCAAAGGGGAACAGAGAATACCTGGTATACCTCACAAAGGGAGTTAAATTATAGATATGTCAAAGACAGACTTTGACATAAAAGGTAAAGAAAAGGTCAAGGATGAGATAAAGGAGCCCCCAAAGTACAGGGTGCTTCTTCATAATGATGACTACACCACCATGGACTTTGTGGTGAAGATATTGGAAGAGGTCTTCCATAAAAGCCCATCAGAGGCCACGGCCATAATGCTCCATGTCCATAACAGGGGTGTAGGAGAATGTGGCGTGTATCCTGCAGAGATCGCTGAGACAAAGGTTGACATTGTACATGCCAGGGCAAGGGCTGCTGGATTTCCGCTTCTTGCAACCATGGAAAGGATTTAATTATAAACTGGAAAGACAACAATAAGAGGTAATCATGATTAGCAAGGATGTAGAACTTATGCTGGGAGCCGCTGCAAGGGAGGCCCATGTGCGAAACCACGAGTACCTTTCCCTTGAGCACCTCCTTTTTGCAATAATTCATCATGAGAAGGGTGAAGAGCTAATAACCGCCTGTGGAGGTGATCTTAAAAGGCTTAAGATGAGGATTGAAAATTTCTTTAACACCCACCTTGAGCAGCTGTCCAGTGGGAAAAACGAAACCCCCCAGCCCACTACCTCTCTCCAGCGTGTTCTTCAAAAGACAATAATGCACGTACAGTCTGCAGGAAAGGAGGAGGCTGACATAGGAGATCTTTTGAGCGCACTTATGACAGAAGAAAATTCCTACGCAGTCTATTTTCTAAAGCAGGAAGGAATTAGCAGGCTTGATATTCTGAATTACATCTCTCATGGCATTGCCAAGGTTGGAAGCTCCTCCTTTCAGCCAAAGGAACCCAAGGAACAGGAACAGCAGGACGAAAGCGGCAGAGTGAGTGAGACCACAAGGTCTGATTCATGCCTTGCCAGGTTTACTGTAAATCTTGGGGAAAAGGCGGCCTCTGGAAAGATAGATCCCTTGATAGGCAGGGATCAGGAGATCGAGCGCACCATGCAGATCCTTTGCAGGCGCAGGAAGAACAACCCCATCTTTGTTGGCGACCCTGGAGTGGGTAAGACTGCGCTTGCAGAGGGACTTGCCTGGAAAATCTGGAAGGGAGAGGTTCCCCCTGCCCTTAAGGACGTTGAGATATATGCCCTGGACCTGGGGGCACTGCTTGCAGGAACCAAGTACAGGGGTGAATTCGAGCAGAGGCTCAAGGATGTTATCCAGGAACTTACCACCAAGGACAATGCAATCCTTTTTATAGATGAAATACACACAATAGTTGGAGCAGGCGCCACAAGCGGAGGCTCCCTTGATGCTTCAAACATATTAAAACCGGTGCTGGCAAGCGGGGACATCAGGTGTATCGGTTCCACCACCTACGAAGAGTTCAGAAACTTCTTTGAAAAGGATCGTGCCCTTTCACGCCGTTTCCAGAAAATCGATGTAAAGGAACCCTCAGTGGACGAGACCGTAAAGATACTCCACGGACTTAAACGTCACTATCAGGATCATCACAACGTCAAGTACACAAAGAGTGCGTTAAAGGCGGCTGCTGAACTGTCTGCCCGTTACATCGGGGACAGGCATCTGCCAGATAAGGCCATAGATATCATTGACGAGGCCGCAGCCCTCATAAGGCTTAACAGGCCAGTAAATGAAGGGCCTGCAACCGTTACGGTGAGACATGTTGAAAACGTCATAGCCAAGATGGCCAACATTCCGGCAAAGAACCTTACCAAGTCCGACATCGCAAGGCTTGAAGAACTGGAACCTGCTTTAAAGTCAGTGGTCTTCGGTCAGGACAGCGCCATTAAAACCGTGGTTAAGGCCATCAAGAGGTCAAGGGCGGGGCTCACCCATCCGGATAAGCCCATTGGCTCCTTCCTATTCACCGGGCCGACTGGTGTAGGAAAGACCGAGCTTGCCAGGCAGACGGCCAAGGTCCTTGGTATCCATTTTCAGCGTTTTGACATGAGCGAGTATATGGAAAAACACGCAGTTGCACGCCTAATAGGTGCCCCACCGGGATACGTGGGCTTTGACCAGGGAGGCCTTCTGACAGAGGCCATAAGAAAGCATCCCTTTTGCGTGCTTCTCCTTGATGAAATAGAAAAGGCACACCAGGACATCTTCAACATACTTCTCCAGGTCATGGACTATGCGAAACTTACCGATAACACAGGTAGGAGCGCTGACTTTAAGCATGTGATCCTTATCATGACCTCTAACATAGGGGCAAGAGAAATGGAGGCCACGGCCATTGGTTTTGTGGCGGGCAAAAAAGATGACAGGAAACAGAAGGGTTTTAATGCGGTCAAGAAGCTCTTCAGCCCTGAATTCAGAAACAGGCTGGACGCAGTAGTCCAGTTCAGCAACCTTACCCCTGATGTCATGGAACAGGTTGTGGATAAGCTCATGGACGAGGTGAAGAACCAGATAGCCGACAAAAAAATCGCCATAGAGCTCAGCCCCGAAGCCAGAAAATGGCTTGCAAGAGAAGGTTTTGATTCAAAGCATGGGGCCAGGCCCCTGGGAAGACTCATCCAGGAAAAGGTCAAGGATCCCATTGCTGACGCCATGCTCTTTGGCGGGCTGAAACCTGGCATGAAGGTTACGGTAGCAGAGGATGACACAGAAGGGGTCAGGATAGACTATTAACCTGGCCAACTGCTGAGACAGATGCTAAAGTCGTACGCCACTTAATCTGGAGAAGGCTTGCCATGCCCATAATTCGTACCATAACAATCAGCCCGAATCTTCCCGAAAGTCTTCGACCCCTCATTCGGCTTGCAAAAAACCTCTGGTGGACCTGGACCCCAGAGGCCATCTTCCTCTTCAAGGACATGGATACTGACTTGTGGGAAAGCACAGGTCACAATCCCATAGCAATGCTTGGGGCCATAGAGCAGCCGCGTCTTGAGGAACTGGAGAGGGACGAGGTGTTTCTTGCAAGGATGGATTCCGTCCTTGAGGAGCTTGATCGTTACCTCAACTCCCAAACCTGGTTCAACAAGGTTTCCTCTCCGGACAACAAGGGCCATATAGCCTATTTTTCTGCTGAGTTTGGCCTTCATGAGTGTTTGCCCCTTTATTCAGGCGGTCTTGGAATACTTGCAGGAGACCACACCAAATCGGCCAGCGACCTTGGACTTCCAATGCGTGGTATTGGCCTTCTGTACAAACATGGCTATTTTCAGCAATACCTGAATCCGGACGGCTGGCAGCTTGAGACCTATCCCACAAACGACTTTCACAACATGCCCCTTTCGCCAGTAAAGGACAAGGACGGCAATCAGGTCATGATACAGGTGGACATGGATGGCCGGACCGTCTACTGCAAGGCATGGGAAATCGTTGTGGGGCGAGTAAAGATATACATGCTGGATACAGACGTTGCCTTAAACACCAAAAGCGACAGGCAGATTACCTCCCACCTCTATGGCGGAAGCATTGAAACAAGGCTTCAGCAGGAGATAATCCTTGGCAGGGGCGGAATAAGGCTCCTTAGAACCTTGGGCGAAGTTCCTTCGGTCTGCCACATGAACGAAGGCCACTCTGCCTTCATGGCCATTGAGAGGCTTCTCCAGCTGATACAAAACGAAAACCTCACCTTTGACGAGGCCCTGGAGGCTGTGAGGGCCACAAGTGTCTTCACCACACATACGCCAGTTCCCGCAGGAATAGACCGGTTTCCCGTGGATCTTATTAAAAGGTACTTTTCCAGGACCGCGGACGAACTTGGAATTGGAATAAACAGCTTCCTTGATCTTGGACGCATTACCCCGGGAAATCAGGCAGAAGATTTCTGTATGGCGGTCCTTGCCATAAAGATGGCCTCCCAGACAAACGGTGTCAGCAAACTCCACGGAGAGGTCTCCCGCAACATGTGGGCAAACATATGGCCACGGATTCCAAAGCATGAGGTGCCAATTACCCACGTGACAAACGGTGTCCACACCCTCGGCTGGCTTTCAAGAGAGATGTCCCGTCTTTATGAACGCTACCTTGGCTCTAGATGGATTGATGAGCCCACAAATCACAACATCTGGAAAAGGGTTGAGCATATTGCAGACTTTGAACTTTGGCGAAGCCGTGAAAGGCTTAGGGACCGTCTTATCTCCTTTGCCCGAAGAAGGCTCAAGAAACAGCTTGAGGCCAAGGGCGCTCCCAAATACCAATTAAAAATGGCGGACGAGGTCCTTGATCCGGAGGCCCTCACCATTGGTTTTGCAAGAAGATTTGCAACATACAAGAGGGCCACCCTCTTGTTTAAGGACGAAAAGCGGCTCACCCAGATACTCACTAATCCGTCACGGCCCGTGCAGATTATCTTTAGCGGAAAGGCCCATCCAAAGGACAAGGAGGGAAAAGAGCTTATTCATACTGTTATTCAAATGGCCAACAAGCCGGAGCTAAGGAACCACATTGTCTTTATTGAAAACTACGACATAGAGGTGGCGAGATACCTTGTCCAGGGTGTGGATGTCTGGCTGAACACCCCCAGACGGCCCATGGAGGCAAGTGGTACAAGTGGCATGAAGGTGACAGCCAACGGCGGGATAAATCTGAGCATCCTGGATGGGTGGTGGGTTGAGGCCTACAACGGGAAAAACGGGTGGGCCATTGGGGCAGGAGAAGAGTACACAGACTACAGGTACCAGGACGAGGTGGAGAGCAGACTCCTTTACGAGCTCCTTGAAAACACGGTTGTTCCCCTCTTCTACAGCAGGTCTGCCCATGGAATTCCGTCCGGCTGGGTGGAGATGATGAAAAATTCCATTCAGACCATATGCCCCTTTTTCAACACCAACAGGATGGTTGAGGAATATTCAACCAAGTTCTATCTGCCAAATGCTGCCAGATGGAGCACCTTTCTAAAGACCCAGTGGAAGGAGGCCAGGGAGCTTTCACACTGGAAAAAGCGCATCTACTCCCTCTGGCACCTTGTCCGAATCGTGGACGTAAATCTGCCAGCAAGTAACTCTCCAAAGGTGGGAGACAGGATTCCTATTACAGCGGTTATACATCTAGGCGAGCTTTCCCCAGAGGAGGTGCGGGTGGATGCATACATAGGTCACCTTGATGAAAAGGGTGAGCTTGCGGACGGCCATCCCTTACCTCTTATTTATACTGGAGAAAAGAACGAACAGGGCTATGTCTTCAGGGGAAATCTCCTTTGCCTTTCAAGCGGCCAGATTGGTTTTACGGTCAGGTGTTATCCGTACAGAAAGGAGCTTGCCCACCCCTTTGAACTTGGGCTTTTGACCTGGTGGGACAGTAACTGATAAAAATCCAATAAAAAAGGCGGGTAATAACCCGCCTTATTATTTTTCGTTCCTGACAACAGCTTACTTATCCACCAAGGGCCTGGAATATCCTGTCCCTGATTTCCTCAACGGTACCAACGCCATCTATACGTACGTACTTTGGCGCATTTGAATCACCAGATTCCTGCCACTTCTTGTAAAAATCTACCAACGGCTCTGTCTGGGCATGGTATATCTCAAGACGTTTGCGTACGGTTTCTTCCTTGTCGTCTTCTCTCTGGACAAGGGGCTCGCCTGTAACATCATCCTTGCCCTCAACCTTTGGGGGATTGAAGATGACATGGTAGGTCCTTCCTGATGGCAGATGCACACGCCTTCCGCTCATCCTCTTGATGATCTCCTCATCAGGAACGGCTATCTCTACAACGTAGTCAATGGGAACGCCCGCCTCTTTCATGGCCTCGGCCTGGGGAATGGTGCGGGGAAATCCGTCAAAGAGAAAACCCTTCTCACAATCCGGCTCCTTAATCCTCTCCTTTACCAGACCTATGATGACATCGTCAGGAACAAGCTCTCCAGCATCCATGTACTTTTTGGCCTCAAGGCCCAACTGGGTGCCTTCCTTGACCGCCTGCCTGAGCATATCACCTGTGGAAATCTGTGGAATACCATACTTTTCAGTAATAAATTTTGCCTGGGTACCTTTTCCGGCCCCTGGTCCACCAAGTAGAATCAAACGCATTTTGAATTCCTCCCTTCACACTATTTTCAACGAAATATATATGCCAATATTTAGAAAAAGCAAATATTTATTTTGGCCTTTTTATGGTTTAAGCTACTGCGCCATGGAAAAGACGTCCAGATGTCCCAAAACCTTTACCATTATTATTGAGTCCATTGACTCTTTAAATGAATTTATTGGGAAGTCAGTGTCGTGGCTAAGCTTCGTGCTTGTTCTTCTTGTCACAATCGATGTAGTGATGCGTTACGGTTTTAACATAAGCTTTGTCTCCCTTGAGGAAATGCAGTGGCATCTCTACGCCCTCATCTTTCTGCTAGGTGCAGGCTACACCCTCAGGCATAATGGTCATGTGCGGGTTGACGTCATATACCAGAGGCTGCCTAAACGTATCAGGGCCTTTATCAACGTTATAGGTGTTCTATTTTTTCTTTTTCCTGGATGCTACCTGGTAATAAAGACATCCATTCCCTTTGTGCATTCCTCATGGCTAATGAATGAAGGGTCCGCTGATCCTGGAGGCCTTCCTGGAAGATACATTTTAAAGGCAGTTGTACCCATTGCCTTTGTTCTCCTTGCCATACAGGGCCTTTCCATGCTGCTTAAAAACATCTGTATCTTTCTTGGCCTAGACCTTAAAAAAGAGGAAGGCTGACAAATGGACTACCTTGCTGCGTGGATGTTTCTCACCCTCACAATCCTTTTGCTGGTGGGCTTTCCTGTGGCCTTTACCCTTCTTGGGACCGCTCTGTTTTTTGGGCTTATAGGTTTTGGATGGGACTTTTTCAACCTGCTTCCAATGCGTATCTGGGGCGTCATAACAAACTTCACCCTTGTTGCAGTACCGCTTTTCATATTCATGGGGGTAATGCTTGAACGTTCTGGCATCGCCTCAGACCTTCTAAAATCCATGGGAATGGCCTTTGGAAGAATACGGGGAGGTCTAGCGGTCTCGGTGGTGGTGGTGGGTGCGCTCCTCGGGGCATCCACTGGAATTGTTGGGGCAACGGTTGTGACCATGGGGCTTTTGGCCCTGCCAACAATGATGGAATACGGTTACAGAAACGAGCTCTCAACAGGCACCATCGCCTCATCCGGGACCCTTGGGCAGATAATTCCGCCAAGCATAGTGCTCGTACTCTTGGGTGACATTATAGGGGTATCCGTTGGGGACCTGTTCATTGGGGCCGTGATACCAGGTCTGATCCTGGTTGCCTTATACATCCTCTACATCCTGGTGATTTCCTTTCTTCATCCTCAGTGGGCGCCGCCTGTAAGGGACGCCCGTTTTATTGAGAGGGGTAAGTCCTTTTGGCTCTACCTGCTTAAGTCCCTGGTACCTCCCCTGGCACTCATGGTGGCAGTTTTAGGTTCCATATTTGCCGGCATTGCCACCCCAACAGAGGCTGCAGGGGTTGGGGCAACAGGGGCAACTATCTTGTGCATTTTAAACAGGAAATTCAACATCCAGGTGCTCAAGACCGTCATGGAGACTACAGTACAGCTTACCAGCATGGTGTTCATTATCCTGGTTGGAGCAGCTGCTTTTGGACTAGTCTTCAGGGGCCTTGGGGGTGACATGGTT